>ENA-OOWN01000046-OOWN01000046.1-human-gut-metagenome-genome-assembly--contig:-NODE-46-length-99221-cov-146.118730_pt1 | contig 99221 bp, 86 predicted proteins | sample MGYA00241406_ERZ501319 | MGnify/ENA primary metagenome ERZ501319 (study PRJEB25962, sample SAMEA2042734) | human gut metagenome | biome: human gut; feature: human-associated habitat; material: faeces... | reverse complement strand
TAAATAAACATTCGTTGATTTTTTGTATAATTAAGATATGAAACAAGAATCAACCAAGGTCAAAATGACCAAAAAGCTCATTCAAGAGACTTATATCAACCTTTTAACTACCGATGGTGAAGAGAAGATTAATATCACCAAACTTTGCGAAACGGCAGAAATAAACCGTGGTACTTTTTATAAGTACTATCAAGATTTAGACCAACTTTTAAACGATATTTACACAAATTTATTCGTTGAACTAAAAAGTATCATGGAAGCGAAAAGTTTAATCTTCAACACCGAAGAACTTTTCATGTACGTTTTAAATTTAATTGAGAAAAATAAGGTTCTTTTCAAAAAACTTATCTCCTATCAATTTGACTCCAATCTATTCAACATCTTTTTAAGTTCTTCAAAGGAAAAATTCATCGAAGAATTAAAAAATTACACTGATAATTTAGAACTCATCAACGATATCTACTACTACAATTTAACTGGAACATTAAAATTAATCTCAAACTGGGTTGATAATAATTTTGATAAGACTAAAAAACACCTTGCTCAAGAGATTACTTTATTCAACACAATCTTAATCACATCCGTATTATTTCCAAATAAAAAGCAGGAATCCAACTAGGAAATCCTGCTATTTTTTTGCGTTAAATGAATTATTTACTTATTAGTATTTTGCTAAGATAGCCTTTAAATCTTCGATGTCTTCAGGTGTACCTGCGTTTTCAACTTTCTTGAGAAGTTCAACACCATATTGTTCAGCAATCTTATCACCTGCGCCACCGAAAGCATCACCATAACCGGTATCACCGGAAACAACGACACCCTTTAAATGTTCGGAGTTGTTACCTAAGAAAGCTTCAACTTCAGCTGGAATATCACCATAACCATCAGTATATGTGAATAAGATGTAGTCATCACCGATGACTTCATCACCTGTTTCAATTCTTAAAGCATCTAAACCTAATTCATTAACAATGGTTTCAACGTTTCCTGTACGGGAAGCAAAAACATATTTCATTTAATATAAATCCTCCATATATCTGTAAATATGATAAGAATATTGGGCTATTTTTGCAATTTTAATGAAACCAAATCGGTTATCTTAATCTGGAAATTCTGACATTTCTGATAACTGAATATGTTGCGTAGTAAAGTGGGATGATGAAAAAGATTAACCAAGTTGGATGCCATATACCAGTGCAAATACCAACAATGCAGTAAACAAATGGTGCAATTGCATAAATTGGAAAGTCTGATGCACTTCTTTTAATGATCATTGACATGAGTCCGAGAAGGATTAATGGTGTGAAAAAGATTGGATAAGCTGTTTCCCAACCAGCAGGGATTGTAAAACCTAAAATTAAGTAAACTATGATTGAAACTAACAATGAAACTAAGAAAACACTTGAGGTTACACCAGAATATTTGTGTTTTCTGTATTGAGCTTTAATCTTTTTCTTAATTCTTTCTTTGGCTTTTTTGTCGCAATATGCAGTCCAATCACCATGAGTTTGGAAGAATTGTTCTAAATCTTTATCTTTTTTTGAATCCCAATCTTTGTAAGATTTTTTGATGTACTCATCTTCTTCGTCGTCATCATCGTCAAAGTCAACATCTGCATTAACGATGATTTCAGGGATTTCACAATGATGTTTCTTATGTTTTCTATCATCGTGGTGGTGATGATGGTGGAATCTATGATGTCCTTCATCTTCATCATCTTCTGATTCATGATGAGGTCTTGGTTCATCATGAGGTTCATCTTCAGCACGTGGACGACGTGGTTCATCCTCTGGACGAGGTCTAGGTTCAGGATCATATTCTTCTCTTGGCTCTCTATGTTCTGTTTCTTCGGGCTCATCATCGTAAGATTTTGATTCACGAATCAAATCATATAAAGAAACGTTGTAATACTTAGCAAGTTTTTTCAATTCATCGATAGTAAATTGAACTTCACCTCTTTCTAATTTTTCTAATCTTTCAACGTTAATACCTGTAGCTTTTGCTAACTCTTCGAGAGTAACTTTCTTTGCTAATCTAGCAAATTTCAAATTTTTATAAACTGCCATAACCGAACTCCTTTTCGTTCTTGCAAAAATTATATGAAATCATAACGAAAAGGTATCATGTGTTGTTTTTGATAGAAAAGTTAACAAAAGCAACTTTTATACATTAATGAAAAGTGTTATCAACAAATTAATCATATAAAGATGTTACTTTTGAATATTGAAAATTATTAATTGTTAATTAATAAGCTAAATTTTTAGCAACTAACTGTTGCATTTTAAAGAGTGTGTTTGCAATGAAAAAAAGTTGCCTATATTTCAAGACAACTTTTGATTACATTAATTTTCTTTATTTTCAGTATTTTCTTCTTTAGGTTCCTCGAGTGGAATTTCAATAGTTTTAGACTTTCCTTCTAAAGCTTTTTGTTTAGCTTCAAGTTTTGCTTTCTTCTTAGCAAGTCTCTTTTCTTTACGAGTTTGAACTTTATTGATAAGTTCAGTTAAATTTTCTTCTTTTTTAACTTCTCTTACCTTTTCAACACGTTCTGGAAGTTCTTCAGTAATTTCTGGATATTCGACTTCACCTGTTTCATTAACTCTAACTTCCATTTGGTTAGTAGCAAATTTAATATTGTTCTTTCTCAACTCATTTAATGTGTATTTATTTAAATAGTAGAGAACATCCCAATAATCTTCACTATCTACCCAACATTTTGAAGTGATTTGAATACCATTAACTGTTGGAGTACCAACTGTAACAACTGGTTTTGGATCTTTATAGATACAGCCATTTGATTCGATAACTTTCATAATTAACTTTTCAACTAAATCTAAATCAGTATCATAAGTTAATAGATAAGGACAGTCGACTCTTCTACGACCTAATCTATCGTAATTGATGATGTCACTTTTAATAATTGTTGTGTTAGGAATGATAACTAATTTATTATCTGGTGTGTTAAGCGATGTTGTCATGACAGAAATATTCATAACTGTACCTTCATCACTACCGATTGCTACATACTCACCAATCTTGAATGGTTTGCTTGAAACAAGAATCATACCGTTGAAGAAGTTTCCAAGTGAATCTTGTAAAGCTAGTGAAACAGCCAAGCCTGCAACTGAGAGTAAAGCTACAAATCCAGAAACTGGAATACCTGCAACTTGGCAGACAATGAGTAAGAGTAAGAAATAGAGCAATCCTTTAACAATAGAGCATAAGAATGATTTTGTTATTGGAGCTAATCTAGTCTTATTGATAAGTTTTTTGATTAACTTGTTGAATAACTTAACAAGAATGATACCAACAACTAATAAAAGCAAAGCAACTACAATTCTTAATCCATATTCTGCAAAGAAACCATCGATGGCATTTACTATTCTTTCCCATGTTAGTGGTTCATTTGATGATGAAGCTGTGGAGGAAGAAACAGATGAACTTGTGGCAAGAAAATTGAATAATGATGGGCTCATGATACCTCCTTAATATTTATTGAAATTATTATATTATTTATTTGTTTTTTCTAAATTTGAAATAAACTCTAATTCCATACTTAACAATAAATGTGAGAATTAAAACACTTGTTGCGATTAAAACAATAGTGCCGCCAGTATGAATATTGGCATAATATGAAATTACTAAGCCTAAAAATCCTGATAGGAAGGAAATAATTAAAGCAACAATAATTGTTTTGAAATAAGATTTTGTAATTTGAATTGCACAAGCAACTGGAATAATCATCAAACTTGCAACAAGTAAAGAACCAATAATTGCACTGGAAACTGCAATTGAAGCAGAAATAACTAAACTTGATAAATAACCGATTGCTTTAATAGGTAATTTAGAAACAACAGCTTCTTGAGGATTGTATGCAATAAACATGTTGGTTCTGTAGAAACCTACAAAGAATATTGCACAAACAGCAAAGACAATTGCTAAGACAATTAAATCTAAATTATCTAATGTCAAGATTGAACCAAATAAGAAACTTTCCAATCTATTTCCTGTGTTTGTTGAGAGAATACTAGTCAAACCAATTGCAAAAGACAAGACAATTGCTAGGGAAATCTCAGCAAATTTGGAAAATTTAGTTCTAACAAACTCAATAATAATACCTGCGACAACACTAGCAAGAATTGCCCAAAGTATTGGTAGAGATCCTGCAACTAAACCAATTGCGATACCGCACAATGAAGTGTGAGAAATAACATCACCAATCATCGACATTCTCTTTGTGACAACATTGATACCGATTAATGGAAGTAATAAAGTGACAAAGATGATACCGATCAAAGCGTAAATCATAAACTGTGAACTAAACATCTTTATTTACCACCATTAAATTTTTATCTTCTAATTCATAAATGATATTCGCATATTTAAAGTCATCTTTAATATGGCTAACCATTAGAATAGTCAAATTGAATTTCTCTTGAAGAATATGTAAATCTTCAATTAAATTGATACGTGATTCCTTATCAATTCCAGATGTTGGTTCATCCAAAACTAGTAATTCTGGTTTAGCAATTAAACATTTCGCTAATCTAACTTTTTGTTGCTGACCTCCAGAAAGCTCTTGAAGTTGTCTATTTCTCAAATCAGAAATCCCAAGTAACTCAAGCATTGCTTTAACTTCTTCTTTATCTTTTTTGGTTAAGAAAGAAAAAGGTTTATTCTTCAAACCTAAAGAGACAATTTCAAAAACATTTGCAGGGAAAACATAGTCATTGGTAGATGAAATTTGAGAGAGGAAACTTACTTTTTTAAAGTCATTAAAAACCTTACCTTGATGAGGCTTAACAATATTTAAAATAAGCTTCAACAAAGTTGATTTACCAGTTCCATTTGATCCAATTAGACCAACAAAACTGCCATTATTTATCTCTAAATTAATGTTTTCTAAAATATTTTCCTTCTCGTACGAGAAACTTACATTCTCTAATTTAATCATTAAATACTCTCTTTAATATTGGCTAAATTATCTTTCATGACTGAAAGGTAGTCATCTCCATCTTCATAAGATTCGTATGAACAACCTTCATATGCATTTAAAACACTCTTTGAAATATCAGTATAACCTTGAGTTTTCAAAGTGTTAATAATTGAATCTACTTCCTTAGAAGAATCTAGTTCTTCTGCAAAAATAGTATGAATATCATTTTCTTTGATATAACTAATTATTTTTTCATAGTCTTGAGAACTTGCTTCATTATCAGCCATATCTCTGATTGAAACTTGATTAATTCCATAATCATTGCATAAATATGTGAATGCATCATGACTTGTCACAATCTTAACTTCACTACCCAAAGAAGTGAAAAACCCTTTGTATTCCTTATCCAATTGAGAAAATTCACTCTTTAAAGTTTCAAAATTAAGTCTGTAAAAGTTCTCATTTTCTGGATCTTGCTTAATAATTTCGTCAAGAATATTTTCAGCCATAATAATTGCATTATTTAATGAAAGCCAGATATGAGGATCAACTACACCATCCTTTTCAATTAAAGAAACACCTTCATTTATTTCAACATAATTTTTACTATTCATATTTTTAGCAAAAGAATCAACATTTAATCCTAATGCAAAAAGAATATCTGCTTTTTCTGTGAAAGCAGCATCTTTCATATTATTAATTTCAAAGCCATGGACTTCATTTTCTTTTGCTAAATTGATAACTTCAGCCTTATCTTTAACAATTCTTAAAGTTAAATCATAGATAGGTGCAAAAGTTGTTGAAATAGTAAAATCTGCTGTGTTTGTATCACAGCTAACTAAACTGCTAGTAAATAAAAAAGGCAAAATAAAAAGTAAATTTCTAAATTTCATATCTAAATGCAACTCATTTGCATTAATAATATATCATTTGGATACTTCTAAGTAAACATAAAAACGTCATTACAAAACATATTAATGTCTGAAAATATGTTAAACAGTAGATGATTTTCACTTAATTAAACACATATTCACTTGTGACTTCTTGAAAATTACTTTCAAAAAAATTAAACTTTTTGTATGAAAAATACAAAAGCCAGAGCAAAGATTTTAGAGATTTTAAAACAAGCACAGATTCCTCTTTCCGCTGATGAAATTATTGATAAACTTAATGATCCAACTATAAATGTATCAACGGTCTACAGAACTCTTAAAACCTTTGAGGAAAAACAACTTGTTACCAGAGAAATAAGTTTGAAAGATAGACAAAGTTACTATTCACTACATCATTCTGATGAGCATTATCATATTCTTGAGTGTGTAAAATGCCACGAGAAGATCAAGCTTGATTACTGTCCATACGATGAAGCTAATGAGAAAATCTTTAAAGAAACTGGCTTTTCAATCACTGACGAAAATAAGACCATCTACGGTTTATGCAACAAATGCAACAAAATTCGATAACATTAGTAAAGTATTTTTTACTAAACATTTGACACTATCTTTTGAACATAATAAAAAATAGAGATACCGAAGTATCTCTAATTTTTAGTTTCGATAATATTTTTTAATCAATGCTTCTCTATTTAAAGCACGTTTAAGTTTCAACTCAGCACGTTTAAGTTCATCACTACTTTGAGCGTCTTTAACTCTTTGCTCAGCAATCTTCTTCGCTTCGATAATTCTGTTTGCGTCGATTTCATCGATACCTTCAATGGTGTTAACCATAAGTTTTGCCTTGTGATTGATAACGGATAAGGCTCCGCCACCAACTGCATAGCACGTTTTCTTGCCATCGATGTACAAGACCATTTCTGAAATCTCAACGTTTGCAATGTAATTAGCAAAGTAAGAGAGAATATTAACTTGACCTTGGTCTGTTTGAATTAAAATTGAATCAACATCGAAAATACCATAGATTTTCTCTGGAGTAACAATTTTAAGACTGATTTTTGGGCTTTCCATTATTTATTCACCAACTTAGCTGCTTTTTCTTTAACTTCTTCAAATGTACCAACATATAAGAATGCAGCTTCTGGTAAGTCATCACCTTCACCATCCAAAATCTTTTCAAATGAATCGATTGTGTCAGCTAATGTGACATATTTACCAGGAATACCGATGAAGTTTTCACCAACGAAGAATGGTTGTGATAAGAAGTTTCTGATTCTTCTTGCACGGTTAACGGTCAACTTATCTTCGTCTGAAAGTTCATCAACACCTAAAATAGCGATGATATCTTGTAAGTCTTTATATCTTTGTAAGATCTGTTGGACTTGTCTTGCAACCTTGTAGTGTCTATCACCAACAATATTTGGATCAAGAATATTTGATGCAGAAGCAAGTGGATCGACAGCTGGATAAATACCTAAAGCAGCAGTATTTCTATCCAAAACGGTCTTAGCATCCAAGTGTGCGAATGTGGTTGCTGGAGCAGGGTCAGTTAAGTCGTCAGCAGGAACATAAATTGCTTGAATAGAAGTGATGGAACCATCACGTGTTGAAGCGATTCTTTCTTGCAATTGACCCATTTCTGTAGCAAGGGTTGGTTGGTAACCGACTGCGGAAGGCATTCTTCCTAACAAGGCGGAAACTTCAGAACCTGCTTGTGTGAAACGGTAGATATTGTCGATAAATAACAAAACGTCTTGGTGAGCAACATCTCTAAACCACTCAGCCATTGTCAATGCAGAAAGTGGAGCGTGCATTCTAACACCTGGAGATTCGTTCATCTGACCGAAAACAAGTGCGGTGTTTGCTAAAACACCTGATTCTTTCATTTCGTTGTAAAGGTCATTACCTTCTCTGGAACGTTCACCGACACCAGCGAAGATGGATGTACCTTGCTTTTGAGTGGCAATATTATGGATTAACTCTTGAATAAGAGTTGTCTTACCAACACCAGCACCTCCGAAAAGACCGACCTTACCACCCTTGACGTAAGGGCAGAGTAAGTCAAGAACTTTAATACCAGTTTCGAAAATTTCAATTGAGGTTGGTTGATCTTCAAAGCTTGGAGGATTGTTGTAGATTGATTTTGTTTCAGTTGGGGTAAATTCACCTGCCTCATCGATTGGTTCGCCTAAAACTGAGAACATTCTACCTAAAATATTTCTACCAACTGGAACGTTGATTGGTTTGTTGGTATTGATAACTTTCAAGCCTTTCTTGATACCTTCTGTTGGACCCATGGCGATAGTTCTGACTGTGTCATGACCGATGTCTTGAGCAACTTCCAAAACAAGTTCTTTCTCTTCATCTTGGTGTTCAAATTTAACTTTTAAAGCGGTGTTGATACTAGGAATAATACCTTCATAGAATCTAACATCGATAACTGGTCCAATAGCTTGAACAATAAAGCCATGATCAGCAACTTTGTTTGTAAATTGAGCTTTATAAACTTTAATCATAACTACCTCCTATCGGCTTGAATTACTACCGGCAATAATTTCGGTAATTTCATTTGTAATCTTTTGTTGTCTTGCTTTGTTGTACTGCAACTTGAGCATTTCAATAAGTGAGTCTGCAGAGCTTGTAGCACTCTCCATGGAGTTTCTTCTTGAAGTGTGCTCACTCAAACCACTCTCTAAGAAATATTTGTACAAGATAGCATCAAGATAGTGTGGAACAATTAAGTCAACAACCTGATCTGGATGACCTTCAAATAATAAATCATAACTGCCTTTTTCGATGTCAGATTTCATATTTTCAATTGAAGCGGAGTTCTGCTCCAAAGGTAAAACCTGTTCACAGACAGCTTTTGTCATGAATGAATTGATATATCTGGTGTAGATGATATCAATCGATCTGTATTTATTTTCACGATACAATTTATCGATGTAATGGCGGAAAATGTTAACGTTATCAAATGTTAAATTGTCCAATAAGTGAATGAATTTTGTATCAGCTTTATGAACTTTATCCTTGAAATATCGATAACCTTTTTCTCCAATAAAAACTACGTCATCCTTCTCAGTTAAAACGTCTTTGGCAATCTTTTGTAAGTTGTAGTAATAAGAACCACATAAACCCAATGTAGGAGTAACAAAGATTACAAGTTTGGTATCTCCAGGATTAACTGTCATACAGGTTGGACGAGTCATCTTGTCAAAATCGATGATGTTGACAATCTGATTCATACATTCGGACATGCCTTTAACGTACTCTTTGGTACCATCGTACTGATTCTTCAATCTTGAATATCTACTTGAAGCGATAAGTTTCATCGCTTTGGTGATTTTTCTAATTGAAGCAACAGTATTCAATCTGCTTTTAACTGCTAATAAGGATTCTGCCATAATTATTCACCAGCCTTATCGTTATCAGCAAAATATAAAGTTGATTTTTTAACGTATTCAACAATCTTATCAACTCTTTCCATATCTGTTGGAGAGAATTCATTCTTGTATGTGATGCTATCTAAAATATCTGGATCGTTAGCATTGATTGTGTTATCGATAAGTTTCAATGTTTCATGGATCTTGTCGATTGGAACATCATCAAGCAAACCTTTTTGTGCAATATAAATATCGATGATAATTTGAGTTGCACGTAAAGGAGTATATTGCTTTTGCTTCAAGACTTCGAGCAAAACAGCACCATGAGTCAAAATTTGTTGAGTTGTCTTATCAAGATCGGAACCGAATCTTGAGAAATCTAACATTTCATGATAGCTAGCAAGAGCCATTCTCAAGTTGGCAGAAACCTTCTTCATTGGCTTACTTTGAGCGGAACTACCAACACGTGAAACGGAAAGACCAGAGTCGATTGCAGGTCTTTGACCTTGGTTGAACAAATCTTGATTCAAGAACAACTGACCATCTGTGATGGAAATAATATTTGTAGGAATATATGCGGAAATATCACCTGCTTGAGTTTCAACAATAGGTAAAGCAGTGATGGAACCACCACCTAATTTATCGTTTAACTTACAAGCACGTTCGAGCAATCTGGAGTGGAGATAGAAAATATCACCAGGATAAGCTTCTCTACCAGGAGCACGTTTCAAAAGTAAACACAAAGTTCTGTATGCAACAGCGTGTTTGGACAAATCATCGTAAACGATGAGGACATCTTTACCTTGATACATCCAGTATTCTGCCATTGAAACAGCGGAGTATGGTGCGATGTAAAGCATAGGGCTAGGTTCAGATGCTGATGCGTTAACAATAACTGTGTATTCCATTGCATTGGCTTTCTTCAAACGAGAAACAATTTGTGCGATGGAAGAATTCTTTTGACCGATTGCACAGTAAATACAGATAACATTTTTACCTTTTTGGTTCAAAATGGTATCGATAGCGATAGCTGTTTTACCAGTTTGACGGTCACCGATGATAAGCTCACGTTGACCTTTACCGATTGGAATCATACTATCGATTGCTTTAATACCAGTTTCGAGTGGTTGTTTGACAGATTGTCTGTCCATGATACCAGGAGCTGGCATTTCAACTGGGCGACGTTCTGTGGTATTAATTTTACCTTGACCATCAATTGGTTGACCGATAGCGTTGACAACTCTTCCTAAAAGAGCGTTACCGACAGGAACGGAGACGACACTATGGGTGCATTCGCAGAAGTCACCTTCTTTGATATCGACATTATTACCGAAAAGTGCACAACCAATTGTGTCCTCTTCAAGGTTCATGACCATACCTGAAACATCGTCTTTGAAGGAGATGAGTTCGCCGTACATAGCATTTTCGAGACCGTAAATAGTTGCAATACAGTCACCGACGGAAATAACTTGTCCGACAGTCTTAGTATCAAGATGTTTTTCATACTTATTCAATTCATCTTTGATAACTTGACTTAAAGCATTCAAATTTCTTGACTCTGCCATTATTCATCCTCCTTGATATCTTGCTTAATAATATTGTTAACAATATTACGTTTTGCATTTTCTAATTGACTTAAACCAGTCAATTCATAAACAGTTTCACCAATAACAACTTTGACACCAACAATTAAAGATGGGTCTAAATCGAACTTGAGATTAACTGTTTTACCTAATTTTTTAGTGAAAACTTCTTGCATGCGTAACAACTGTTTCTTATCGAGTTCAAATGGGGAATAAACAATTCCGGTGAGAACATTGTTACTTCTATCAATCAATTCGAAGAAGATATCTCTGATAGTGAAAATATCTTTGATGTAACCTTTGTTGATCATCAATTTGACAAAATCCATGAAGCTTTCTTCAAAAGCTCCACCTAAAACTTCGTCAACTGACTGAACTTTTTCGTTGTAAGAAACAATAGCGGATGTAAGAAACTCAAAATACTCCTTATTACCATGCAAAATCCATGTGAAAAACTTCATCTGGTTGTAATAAGGATCAATGCTGTCATTTTCAGAGGCACCAACGAATAGTGCTTCAGCAACCTTTTTTAATTCTTCATCCTTTGCCATATTAGTTTTCGCTTTCGTTATTACTATCATCTAATGAAGCTAAGAAGGTATCAAGATACTTTTCGTTATCTTCCTTATTAACTTCTCTTTGTAAGACTTCTTTGGATGCATCGATAGCAGCAGTGACAATCTCTGCTTTTGCTTCTCTAAGCATCTTATGTCTTTCTGATTCGATATCTTTGTGTGCTTGAACTCTTTGAAGTTCGATAGCTTGATCCAATTCTCTTTGCATCTCGTTAACTTTAACTTCAGCGGTTGTTTGGGCTTCTTTGATAATTTGACCAGCACGCTTTTCACTAGCAGCAACGATTTCATTGGATTTTTGTAAGTTTTCGTCTGCTTGACGGTTCTTTTCTTGACTTTCCTTAATATTGTTTTCGATGAATTCGGATCTCTTTGACAATTTCTTCTTCAATGGCTTGTAAGCCAATAAGATAACTACAACTAAAGTGGCGACAAAGATGAGAATTTGCATCAATGTAACCCATAAGTTAGGTAGCATATTTTCAACTGTTGTTGAGATGTATTCTTTAATTCTGTCAGTTTGGCAGGAAGTCAAACTGATAGTTGGAAAACTTAAAAGAGCTAAACCTACAAACTTTTTTGTTAAAGTCATAGATAAGATCTCCTTTTTCTATTAAGCAGCAACGACGAATGCCATTAAGATTGCAACGACAAGAATGTAGATAGCGACAGATTCGATCAAACCGACACCGACGATCATTGTTGAACGAATATCTTTACTTGCGGATGGGTTTCTACCGATAGATTCCATAGCTTTGCTAACAGCTAAACCTTCAGCAATAGCAGCGATACCCATACCTAAACAGGCTAAACCTAAACCAATAAAATTCATACTAATTTTAATCTCCTTTATTCTAAATTAACTTTTATGATTTTATCTTTATGCGGAAGCTCTACTCTTTTTAAGAGCTTTAGCTTCTCTCTTAGCTAATTTACGTTGTTTCTTAGCTAATTTTTCCTCATGCTCCTCACGTTTGAGATTCTCAAGATCTTCTTTAGAGATGTACTCGCCTCCAACATTGATCATTGTCAACATCAAGAAGACAATTGTCTGTAAGGCACCATCGAAGATATCGAAGTAAAGGTGAGCAATAGGACTGATGAATGGTGTGATGACAAATCCAGTGTAAGATCCTTGTGGAGGTAAGGATGTACCTAAACCTAAGTAAATCAAGGTGATAACACAGTAACCTGCAAGTGCATTACCGAATAAACGTAATGTTAATGATAAGACACTGGACCAAACTGTGATCAAGTTGATAGGAAGGAAGACTGGGAATGGCTCAACGAATCTTTCGAAGTATCTTGCTTTCTTGTACTTGATTGAAGTGTAGTGTGTCAAACCAAATGATACCAATGCAATGGAAAGAGGCATTGCAAGATTTGTAAATGGATTTGGCAACTGTTTAAATGCTTCATGACTACCAAGTTGCAAGACGTTTGGGAGACCTATCATTCCAATGAAGAAACCGATAAAGATGTAAGCACCAAGGCAGAGAACGAATCCGCCGTAATTTTTAAATGCTGGCCCCATGATCTCTTGAACTTGTTTATCAGCAAATTCAACAAGAATTTCGACACCATGCATGAAACCTTTTGGTTTTTTCAAAGGATCATATTTGTTGAGCTTAACACGGATTACAACTGCTAAGATGATGACAACGATCATCGCCAAAATACTTGAAAAGAATTCTGGTGGTATCTCGTTCCAACTTAGCCAAGCAATCACTTTACTAAAGTCCATCAATTTTCTCCTTTCTTTGCTAAGAAAGCACCACCTAGGAGACTTATTGCTAACACGCTAGGGGAAACAAGAATAAAATAAATTCCAGGTTTGCCCATGTTCTCTGTTAAATAGAGGTACAAAAGAGATAAGCCAACTGCAACAAACATACAGAGATATCTTGAGATCGAATAGATCAAGACATCACGTTTTTGCTTCTCTGTTGTTCCACCATTAAGAGAGTACATCTGCATGAAAGAGAAATAAATCCACAAGCTAAATGGATAACTTATCAAGAAAACAAATAAAAATTGGTCGAACTTAGCCCCGAAAAGCAAGCCAAGACCGATTGCCAAGCCTAAAACTAAGACTGTAATATGGAAAATACCAAATAAAAACCACTTCTTATTTATTAATTTCTTCATAAGTACTTTCTATCCATATTATTAAAGTATTTTAATAATTATATTTCAACAAATAATGTCAACAATTTTACTAAAGTTTGTGCTCTTTTGACATGTTTCTAATTTTGGTCATTTTAATTCAAATATTTTGAAATTTATTCAATTTTCAAGAAAGCACTTTCTTTAATTTTGAAACATTTTTTGCTAATTTGGACACATTTTTTTATAGTAAAATAATGCAAAATTATTTAGAGGATTTTTTAATGAATTATAGTGAGATGAGCAAAGTCTGGCTCAATTCTGATAAAGTTTCTGAGGCAGATAAGAAAATAATCCTAGATGCTGATGATAATCAACTCAAGGACATGTTTTATCAAGACTTAGCCTTCGGTACTGCTGGTTTAAGAGGCGTCATGGGTCCTGGTACAAACAGAATGAATAAATTTGTTATTACCAAAGCAACAATCGGTGTTGGTCTTTACTATCAAAAGTATCGTAAATTAGGTTACAAAGGTATCGCAATCAGTTACGATAACCGCAACAACTCAAAGGAATTTGCCTTTATCGCTCAATCTATTTTGAACGAGATGGGAATTGATACCTACATTTTTGATAAACCACATCCAACTCCTGAGCTTTCTTTCGCGGTTAGATATTACAAATGCTTTGCCGGTATCATGATTACCGCCAGCCACAACCCTAAAGAGTACAATGGTTACAAAGTTTACGATGAGGAAGGTTGCCAATTAGTTTTCGAAAAAATCGATAACTTAATTGCAATCATCGATAAATTGCCAAGTTACCTCGATTGTGAAGTTCCTGTTTCCAATACAAAAGGTAAATCGATGATCTGCGATGATGATTTAGATCCAGTTTTCATCGATAAGGAAATTTCCACCTCAATTGGCTGCAAGATTTTTAAAAATGACTACAGACAAACTCAAATTGTTTTCTCGCCTCAATGCGGTGCAAATTCAATTGTCGGTCCTAAGATTTTAAGAGGTTGTCACTACGATGTTACAACCACACCTGGTCAAGATTATTTCGATCCTAACTTCACTGGAACAAAATCACCTAATCCAGAGAATAAGGAAGCCTACACAAAGAGTATTGAAACTTTACTTGAACTCAACAAAAAAGGTAATCCAGATCCAAATAAGAAATACACCTTGATTATGACATCAGATCCTGATGCTGATAGAGTTGGTGTTGCCTTCTTAAATAGCAAGAATGAAGTTGAACTTTACACCGGTAATCAAATCGGTGCTATGCTTATAGATTTCTTATTCCACTACTACCAAGAAAATGGTTTGATTCCACCAAATGGTATACTTTACGAAAGCTTTGTCACTTCAACTTTAGGTAAGAAAGTTGCAACAAGTTACAACGTTAATGTTGAAACTGTTTTAACAGGTTTCAAGTACATCGGTAATAAGATTGCAACCGAGAAAGATAAGATTTATCTTTTCGGTTATGAAGAATCTTACGGATATCTCATCTACCCATTTGTCAGAGATAAAGATAGTCTTCAATCTATGATTTTAATTGCTGACATGGTTGAATACTATGCAAGAAGAGGTAAAACTCTTGATATTGTCTACGATGAACTTCAGCAAAAGTTCGGTTATTACTCAACTGAAACTTACTCAATTCAAGCCGACAATGCCGATCATTTTGCAAAGATGAAAGACTACATTGAACATTTGATCGATACTCCTGCCGATTCAATTGGCAACTACAAAGTCACTTCAATTATCGACTACAACAGACAACTCAACTTCAACAAAGCTACGAATTCAACAACTACATTTGATGATTTACCAAAATCAAACTGCATCAAGTTCATCCTTGGTAACAGCGGTTGGATTGCAATTAGACCTTCTGGCACCGAACCTAAAGTCAAAGTCTACATTGAAATCATCTCAAAGAAGAAAGGTAGCAACACCTTTGAATGTGACAAGTTATTCAACGTCATCAAGAATAAATTAAAGTTCTAATAAAATTAGGGTAGCTGATTAGGCTACCCTTTTTGTATGAAACATTTTAATTATGTATATACAAAGTTGTTTCTTGTAAAAAACACCACTTATAAAAATTTAAATCGACTTAAAAAAAGACCCCAAAGGGGGTCTTAATAATGACTAATTGATATCAAACATCTCTTGAAGAGTTATTCTAACACCATCTTCATTGTTATCAGCTAAAGAGATAAATTTAGCATCATCAAGAAGATCGGTTTCTGCGTTTTTCATGACGACAGAGTTATCAAAGCCTCTGAGCATCTGCAAATCGTTATGAGCATCGCCGAAAACGATTACATCATTCTTAGAAATGTGATAGTACTTTCTGATGTTATCGATAGCAACAAACTTATTTACATTAAGATAATAAAGTTCAGAATAATTCTTCCACATGTTGCCTGACCAGAATCTGACACCGATATTGTCATGAGCAAAACTTGCTTTCACTAAGGTATCATTTGTCAATTCATCATCTTTTTCTGTTTCAAAGATGCAGATGTAGCAATCGTTATCCAAAATCTTTCTGATATCACCATGGTGAACATCCATATCTTGGAAATGGAAGAAAGTATCCAAATCTTTATCGATGTTTTTAATGTAGATTTTCTTATCATTTTCAAGCATGATATTCTTGAATTTGTCATATCCAACTTCCTTGATGATATTCAAAACTAAATCTTTCTTGAACATGTATCTTGTTTTGGGATAAGCTGGGTTATTTGGATCAAAAACTAAGGCACCGTTATAGCAGATAACAGGAGATTTTAAGTTCATCTTCTCGTAGAAAGGTTTTATAGCACGATAAGGACGACCGGAAGCGATAACGACGAGATAGTCTTTGTCATATAAAGAAGACAAATAGGAGATAGTTTCATCAGAAATCTTCTTATCATCCGAAAGTAATGTGCCATCCATATCTATGGCAATAAGCTTTTTAAACTTCTTTGTGTCCATGATTTTCTCCCTTTATTTTAAGCCGACTGCTTTCATAACATTATCTAAAACTACCTTGGCAGATTCTCTTGCCTTGGCAGCACCACGAGCAAAAATTTCATCGAGTAACTTGGTGTTACTTCTATACTTGTTAAATCTTTCTTGGAAAGGTGTGAGTTCCTCTTCAAGTGCTTGAGCAACTTCCTTTTTGAAATCACCGTAACGGTGACAATCTTTGAAGTGTTCTTGAACTTCATCGATAGTCATTTCCTTTAAAGAGCCATAAATTGACATCAAGTTGGAAATACCAGGTTTATTTTCAACATCGTAGACGATATCACTTCCAGTATCAGTAACAGCAGACATAATTTTCTTCTTGGAAACATTAATTGGGTCATCCAAGTAGATAACACCTTTTTCAACTCCATCATCAGATTTTGACATCTTCTTTGTTGGGTCATCAAGTGCTTTAATTCTTGCACCAACTTTTGAGATGGCAGGTTTAGGTGTTTTTAAGATTTCATCTTTGTATCTGTTGTTGAATCTCTTTGCGATATCTCTAGCAAGTTCGATATGTTGAACTTGGTCTTCACCAACTGGGCAGATATCTGCATCGTACATGTACAAATCTGCTGCCATAAGAACTGGATAAGCAAAAAGACCAACGCCGATTGATTCGTTATTAAGTTTTTGTGATTTCTGTTTGAACTGAGTCATTCTAGAAAGCTCACCCATGTATATGTAGTTAATTAAGATACTGTTCAACATTGGGATTTCGTAGATATCGGATTGTTTGAATAAAACAGTCTTATTCTCATCAAGTCCAGATGCTAAATAATAAGCAAGAATATCATAGGTGTATTTTCTAAGTAACTCAGGATCGATAGGTAATGTTAAAGCGTGCAAATCTGCAACGAAAATATAAGGAGTCTTATCTTCTTGATAATCTTTGAAATGTTTGAATGAACCTAAGTAATTACCAAGGTGCATCCTACCTGTTGGTTTGATACCACTAATTATCTTCATCACAAAATCCTCCTAAAATATATATTTTAGATTTGCCTATTAATTATATAAATTTTTATACGCAAAAAGTTAGTAAATAATATCTAAGTTATTACTCTAAACCAACTCTCTTGTAGATGTAATCTACATGTTTTAAAAATGACTCATCGTTGAAGATATTTTCAATCTCATCTGGAGTTAAATGAGAGGAAATAAATTCATCTTTTTCTAACTCAGCTTTGAAATCTAATTCAAAGTGTGAGTAATAAACTTTATTTGCGACAACTTGAACATGGTCGTAACTTTCTTCTCTTGATAAACCTTTTTCGATAAGTTTTGTTAAAACTTTTTCAGAGTAAAGTAAACCATGAGTGAAGTTTAAATTTCTGTCGATATCGTACTCATTGACGATTAAAGTAGAAACAAGTTTTTCCATTCTCTTCAAGATGTAAACTAGTAAAGAGATACTATCTTCAAAGATAATTCGCTCATTGGAAGAGTGGGAAATATCCCTTTCATGATAGAGAGCGATATTATCGTAACTACCGATAGAATAAGATCTGATAAGTCTGGCTAAGCCGCAGATATTTTCAAATCCGATAGGATTATGTTTATGTGGCATAGCGGAAGAGCCTTTTTGATCTTTGGAGAAGTATTCATTAACTTCATTAATTTCGGTTCTTGCTAAATTTCTAAATTCAACTGCTTCATTTTCAATAACTGAAGCAAGTAAACTGACTGCATTTAAATAGTTTGTATGATTATCTCTTTGAATAACTTGAGTAGCAATCTTTGGAGTCATCAAGTTAAACTTCTTTGCAACAAAATTTTCAACTTCTGGGCTTAATGCAGCAAAGTTACCTACAGCACCTTCAAGCTTGATAACACAAAGTTCATCTTTTGCTTTCAAAAGCCTTTCTTTATTACGATTTAACTCATCGTAAAATCTTGCAAAACGAAGTCCAAAAGATGTGATTTCTGCGTGAATTCCGTGGGTACGTGCCACACATTTTTTATTTTTGTACTGCAAAGCTTTGTCTTTATAAGCAGCTAAAAGTTTGTCGATATATTTAACGACAATATCAGTTGCTTGAGCATAAATTAAACTCATTGATGAATCGACAACATCAGTTGAAGTTAATCCGTAGTGAAACCATCGTTTTTCCTCACCTAAAAATGATGAGATACTTCTTGTGAAGGCGATGACATCATGCTTATATTTTGCTTCATTCTCTAAAATTAAAGGCAAATCAATCTTAGCTTTTTCTTTAATCTTAAGATAATCTGATTCAGGAATATTACCTAATTTAACATTAGCTTCAATAACAGCAAGTTCAATCTTTAAGAAATTTTCATATCTATTTTCCAAGGTGAAAATAGATGAAATTTCATCAACTTTATATCTATCAATCATTATATATTTCCTAACATCAAAGTCTGTGTTCTATCTGGACCGATAGATAAAATACTAACTTTGACTCCAACTTCTTTTTCGATGAATTCAATGTAATCTTTTGCTTCCTTAGGTAAGTCTGTATAGTGATGAATCTTATTTGGATCAAAAGTAAATGGCTTCATATTTGTATAGACAGGTTTGCAGCGTGAATATAGTGAAACTGTAGAAGGAATGTAATCAATTACCTTACCATCAAGTTCATATTTTGTACAAACTTTCAAATCTTTGATACCGGAAAGAACATCGAATAATGTCAAAGCGATTGATGTGCAACCTGACATTTTAACGTTACGTTTGATAACGACTAAATCAAGGTAACCAACACGTCTTGGACGCTTTGTAACTGTACCGTATTCATGACCTTTTTCTCTGATGTAATCACCTAAAGAATCAAAGAGTTCACTTGGGAATGGACCTTCACCAACTCTGGTTGTGTATGCTTTGCAGATACCGACAACTCTGTCGATCTTGCTAGGAGCAATACCAGCACCTTGGCAAACGTAATTTGAACTTGGTGAAGAGGAAGTAACATAAGGGTAGGTGCCTCTGTCGATATCGAGCATAATACCTTGTGCACCTTCGAATAAAATCTTCTTACCTGCGTCCAACTCATTGTTGATGAGTAAAGATGTATCACAGATATGATCCTTTAATTCTTCACCAATTTTAAGGAGTTGATTGTAGAGTGTATCCAAATCGTACTCCTTGAGATTGAGCATTTTAAGTTCAAGGTTCTTTCTTGCTAAAGCACCTTTTAATCTTTCATATAAATAATCTTTTTCGAGCAAATCACCAGCTCTGATACCGATTCTTGCCATCTTATCCATATAGCAAGGACCAATACCTTTTTTAGTTGTTCCAATCTTGTTATCGGATAATAGTGCTTCATAAGCACCATCCAAATCAAGATGGTAAGGCATAATCAAATTGCAGCGGTTTGAAATATACAAATTAAATTTTTCAATGCCGTTTTCTTTGATATATTTAATTTCATCAAGAAGCATGAATGGGTTTAAAACAACACCATCTGCAATGACATTTTTGATATTTGGATTCAAAATACCGCTTGGAAGTGATCTTAAAGCGTATTTCTTATTATTAGCAACGATTGTGTGACCAGCATTATTACCACCTTGGTAACGGCAGACCAAATCGGAAGTGTTAGCTAAATAATCGGTAATTTTTCCTTTACCTTCATCACCCCATTGTAAACCTTCAACAACTACTACTGACATAAAATTACTCCTTATTATTCAAAATTGTTCTAGCAATATAAATACCACAAGCACTTGCTTGAGATAAACCACGCGTGATACCAGCACCATCGCCAGCAACATATAAATTATGAATGTTTTTCACTTCTAAAGTCTTGCTGACATCAGGTCTTGCAGAGTAGAATTTGGCTTCAACACCATATAATAGTGTGTCATCGTTAGCAATACCTGGAGTAACTTTATCCAAGGCTTCAATCATTTCAATAAGAGATTTCATTGTCTTGTATGGTAAGCATAAACCTAAATCACCAGGAACTGCCTCTTTAAGTGTTGGTTTGATAAAACCTTCCTCAATTCTTTTAACTGTGGATCTGCGTCCTTTCTTGATATCACCATATTTTTGAAGGATGACGGAACCACAGGAAAGTTTATTTGCTAATTTAGAAATTTGATATGCATATTCATTTGGCTCATTGAATGGTTCTTTAAACTTATGAGAAACTAAGAGTGCAAAGTTTGTATTATCTGAGCCTAATTTCTTGTCTTGATAGGAGTGACCGTTAGCTAGAATGACATGATGGTCATTTTCAACAACAACATGACCGGATGGATTAGAGCAGAATGTTCTAACTCTTTGACCATTAGAGGTGTTAAAGATAAATTTACCTTCGTAGAGGTTCTTGTTTATTTCATCCATGACGATATCACTTGTCTCAACTCTAACACCGATATCTACTTGGTTATTTAAAAGTGGAACATCATGTTTCCTTAAAACTTCACCCAAGAAGATGGAGCCATCTCTACCTAAGCCTAAAACAACTTTATCTGCGTAGATTTCTTCACCACTTTCTAAGATGATACCTTTACAAACACCATCTTCGACGATAATATCTTTCATTGCGGTTTGCATACGCATGTCGATTCTTGATTCAAGATGCTTGTAGATACGTTTTAAGATTTCAAGATTCTGTTCAGTACCTAAGTGTCTAACTTTAGCTCTTAAAAGCTTCAACCCAGCACCGAAAGCTCTGCGTTCAATATCTCTAATCTTATCATTGTATGGATCGGTAATTTGTGTGGTTGCACCAAATTTAAGATTGATTTCATCGCAGTAATTGATGAGATCTAAGAGTTCTTTATCATCTAAATACTCATTTAACCAACCACCAAACTCAGTAGTAATATTAAATTTTCCATCAGAGTATGCACCTGCACCGCCGAAGCCGCAAGTCATAGAACAAGATGGTAAACAACCGACTTGACCAGATTTATCAAGTGGACAACGTTCAATTATGTGATTTAAAACTGGACAATAACGTTTGAAAATGTCCCTACCTTTGTCAATTAGTAATACTTTTAACTCAGGATTCTTTTTGTTTAATTCGTAAGCACAGAAGTATCCTGAAGGTCCTGCACCTACAATTACTACATCATACTTTGCCATTTATAATCTTTCCTATCTATACGTAACAAGAAACATATTGGCCTTATTACTTTCAAATTATAGCAAAGTAAAAAATGGAAATTTGGAAATCGGGTAAAAATGACAAAAAAGTAAACAATTTTATTTGTAATTTTAAAATTGTTAAATATAAATAGATAAGTACAATAAATTATATTTCAAACATCAAATTTTTGCTTTTTCTCTTACATTTTATATTTATAAGAAATATTTATAATCGCTTACAAAAAATGCTCCTGGTCTCCCAGGAGCGGAAATGTGTCAATTAGTATTTACGTTTGTTACGACGTGCTAATTCATCTTTAAGTCTTCTCTTAAGACCTGGCTTGACATAGAAATTGTGTTTTCTGTAGTCTGCTAAGATGTTAGATTTGTTAACTAATCTCTTGAAACGCTTAACGCCATCTTCAAAAGTTTCGTTTTCTCTAATAATAACCTTTGGCACAATTTCACCTTCTTTCTACGAAAGATAGTTTATAAAAAATGCCCTTAGTTTTCAAGATGGTAGTGGTAAATTTACCTATGAATTGGCAGCTATTTTTCAAATTAAAAACTTGGCTCAAGAAGCCAAGTTATAGAAACAATACTTAGAATTAATTACTTAATAATAGTTTTAATCTTTTCAACTAAAGCTTCAGGTGTGAAGTTGAAGAACTTGATAACATCCTTATCCTTAGCGGAACGACCGAATTCATCAAGTGACATTGTGTACTTGGAGTACTTGTGCCAACCAAATGAAGAAAGCATTTCAACTGAGATTCTTCTTTCGTATGATTGACCTAAAACTTCATTTTGATAATCATTTGTTTGGTGATCAAAGAGTTGTGTACAAGGTAATGAAACAACTCTGACATCAATGCCATCTTCTAAAAGAAGTTGTTGAGCTTTAACTGCCAAACTAACTTCAGAACCGGTTGCGATGATTGTGAAATCATTCTTAACTCTTTCTTTGGAAATGATGTAACCACCTTTAGAAGTGCCTTCAAAATTGGAATTTGGAATATTTGGCAATTTTTGTCTAGTTAAGATTAAAGCGGAAGGAGTTTCATTTTGATACAAGGCAATCTTGTATGCAGATGCAAGTTCTCTTGCATCGCATGGACGGAAAACTAACAAGTTAGGAATAGATCTTAACATTGCAAGTTGTTCGATAGGTTGGTGTGTTGGACCATCTTCACCGACTGCGATTGAGTCATGAGAGAAAAGATAGATTGCAGGAAGTTTAGATAAACTTGCCATTCTGATTGCTGGCTTCATGTAATCGGAGAAAACAAGGAAGCAACCGCAATATGTTCTTAAACCACCATGTAAAAGAATGCCGTTACAAATTGCACCCATTGCAAATTCTCTGATACCGAAGTTGATATTTCTACCACCTCTATTTTCAGCGGTGAAGTCTGTTTCACCATCGATATTTGTCATAACTGATTTTGCAACGTCTGCGGAACCACCTACTAAATTTGGCAATGTAGAATTGAGTAAATTGAGCATCATTTGAGATTCATTTCTTGTTGAATCTGTGTAACCTTCTTCAAAATGAGGAATCTCATTGAAAAGATAATTTCTAACGTTGTTATCTTTGAATTCTTCAATTCTATCGTGTTCCTGTTTGTAGGAATAACCATATTCCGCAAAAGCTTCTTGCCAGACTTGGTAAGCTTTTGTACCACGAGAGATAAAACTATCTTTGAAAACTTGATAAACTTCAGCAGGAACTTCAAATGGTTCGTAGTTGTAGTTATAAACTTGTTTTGCGTGTTCACCATCTTCCAAACCTAAAGGTGCGCCGTGAACTTTGCAGGTACCTTGGTTCTTGGAACCATAACCGATGATAGTGTTAACTTGAATCATGGTAGGTCTATCAGAAAGTTTTGCTTTCTTGATAGCTTCGTCGATTGCATCGACATCGTTACCATCTTCAACTAAGATTGTGTTCCAGTTGCTGGCTTTAAATCTTGCAATTTGATTATCTTTGTTGGAATTTGATAATGGTCCGTCCAAGGTGACATCGTTGCAGTCATAGATCAAAATCAATTTATTTAATTTTTGTAAACCTGCGTAGGAGATTGCTTCTTGAGAGATACCTTCTTCCAAGCAACCATCGCCGCATAAGCAGTAGGTGTAGTGATCAAAAATTTCTTTTGAATGAGGATATTGTGCTGTTAACATCTCTTGAGCCATTGCCATACCAACTGCTTGAGCAACACCTTGACCTAATGGACCAGAAGTTGCATCAACACCAGGGGTGACATCACATTCTGGGTGACCTGGAGTAAGAGAGTTAAGTTGTCTAAAGTTTTTCAAATCATCGATTGAAATCTTATAACCAGCTAAGTGCAAAGTGACATAAAGTAAGCTTGATGCGTGACCAGCAGAAAGAACAAATCTATCTCTATTCAACCATTTTGGATCGTTTGGGTTTGCCTTTAAATGTCTGGTGAAAAGGGTGTATAAAATTGGAGCAGCATCAAGAGCCATACCTGGGTGACCTGAATTAGCTTTATTGATTGTATCGATTGCTAATGCTCTCATGCAACTGACACAAAGATGATCATATTTCATTTTTAAAACTCCTTAATATTTGAAATATTATATAATTTTGGACATTTGTTATATAGAAAAACCTTTCCACAGATTGTGAAAAGGTATATAAAATCAATAATTTATTCCTTAGTTAAAAAGTCTTCGCCTTTGATGACTTCTGTTGTGGCTAAATCGTTAAAATTCTGCTGTCTTAAACATTCACTCATGATGATTGCAACGCAGTTTGATAAATTCAAACTTCTGGCGTTGAATGTCATTGGAATTCTGACGCATTGATCAAGATTTTCTCTTAGAATATCGTAAGGAATTCCTGTGGATTCTCTTCCAAACATGAAGTAGTAATCTCCATCTTTTTTGGAATAATCCTTCATGGAGTAGCAGAATTTTGAATATCTGGTAACAAAGAATAATTTGGATTTATCTTTAACAGTTTTTGCAAATTCCTCATAAGTATCGTAGAACTTAATTGGGAAATCAGTGGCATAATCCATCTTTGCACGAGCAAGAGCTTTGTCATCAAGAGTGAATTTTAAATGACCGATGATGACAAGGTTGCACTCAAATGCCATGGCAGTGCGGATAATATTTCCAACGTTTTGAGGAATTTCTGGTTCAAATAATACAATTGTATTCATTATTTTCTGACAACAGGTTTTGTAACCTTATCAAGGAAGGCTTTGAGTTTCTTATCCTTGATAAGAGGTGTTAATTTCTTATTAACTAACTTGTGATAATCGTTTAAATATTTGATTTCTTCATCGGAAAGAAGCTTCAAATCAAGATGTTCAACTGCAATTGGAGCGTAGGTGACAGGTTCAAACTTGTAGAATGTTCCATCTTTAGTCTTAAATGCAGGAACAGTTAAAAGTTCATTTTCGATTCTGATACCATATCTGTAATCTTTATAAACACCAGGTTCGATGGTTGTGATCATACCAGGAAGCATGACTGAATTTTGTCTGGTGTAATAGAATCTGTTTGGACCTTCGTGGACATTTAAGATGTAACCGACACCATGACCGGTACCGCACTTATAATCCATACCTAATCTCCACATATTTTCTCTAGCTTTGATATCGATTGTGGTACCTGTGGAACCTTCCATGAAAACGGTCATGGATAAATCGATGACTGATTTCAAAGTTAAGGTGTAGTCTCTAACCATCTCTTTACTAGGTTTACCAAAGAAATAGGTTCTTGTGATATCGGTTGTACCACCGTAATATTGACCACCTGAGTCAACAAGTAAGAAGGTATTTTCCTTAGGATCACAGATTGCACAGTTTTCATATGTTGGTTCGTAGTGCATCATTGCACCGTTTTGACCAAAACCGGCAATGGTTGGGAAGGATAAATCAAAGATTTCCTTATTTTCAAATCTGAATTTCTTAAGTTCATCGGAGTAATCCATTTCGGAAAGATTCTCTTTAGCGTGCTCTTTGATAAATTTGTAGAACTTAAGCATTGCTAAGCCATCTTGTTGGTGAACTCTCTTGATATTTTTAATCTCGACTGGACCTTTGACTGCTTTCATCAAAACAGTTGGGTTTTCTGCACAAACTTTGTGAGTTAAGATGTTGTATAAGTGCGCATTAACTCTGGATGGATCGACTAAAGTAGGGACATTTTTTCTTTCGATTAAGAAATTGTCAATTTCAGAGTAAGGCTTAACTTCAACATTATTCAATTCACAAATTTCTTTAGCATCGGTGAATAAGGTGATGTGTCTATCCTTGTCAATATAGAGGTAAGAATAGAAAACTGGGTTGCAAGGAACATCGCTTGATCTTGCACCTAAAAGGTAAGCAACATCATCCAAAGTTGTAAGTAAGAAACTTTCTGCACCTAAGGAATTTGCTTTATCCATAACGGTGTTAACTCTTTCTTCCAAGGTTGTGGAAAGTAACTTATCGGAAAGCTTCCAAATCTTATTGAATGGAAGTGGTGTAGGATTTTCAACTAAATTGAAGAAGGAGACATCTTTAATATCCCAATCTTTAATCTTTTCATACTGCATTGCAGACATCAATCTGAAGTCAAAACCAAGTGGGAATAAGTTGTTGGATTTAACAAAATCATAAACTGAAGGAACACCTGCTGCACCCATTCTAACGAGTTCAACATTGGTACCTTTAAGTTCGATTTCTGCTTCCATCCAGTAACGACCATCGGTGTATAAATATGCTTTATCTTGTGTGACTAAAACATAACCATCGGAACCTAAGAATGAGCAGACATTCTTTCTTTCCAATGAGAAGTATTCATGTGTGTATTCGGAAAGGTGATAATCTTGAACAAAGATGATGTAAGATTTAAGACCTTTTTCTTTTAAACATTCTTGTAATTTAGCTAAATTTGTGTCGAATTTATTCATAGTAAACCTCCGTGTTAACTATACCTAACCAAAATATTACAACTTTAAAATCTAATTTTCAAAAATGATAATAATTAATATGCTCTAGCAAATAAAGTGACGTATTTTCCCTTCTTACCAGAGACAGGATCATTCTCAGCAAAAGGAATTTGATTGAAAGGCATACATCTTGCTGTTGCGTTATATTTTTCCTTGATGAGGTCTTCAGTTTCTCTGGTTCCGTCCCACATGATCTTGGCGTAACCTTTAGAATTAACTAAAACATCAGCAAGTTCTTCTTCAGTCTTACATTCAAAGATGTGCTCATCAACAAACTTCTTAGCCTTATCGTACATACCTTTTTCAATTCTTTCGAATTCTTCTTTGATAGTTTTGACAACATCATCATTCAAAGATTTAATTTGTTTAACTGAATCGAATCTTGTTGTAACTGCATAGTTATTATTTTCAACATCCTTAGGACCGACATCGATTCTAAGTGGGACACCTTTCATTTCGTATTGGTTAAATTTGTAGCCAGGTGTCTTATCTGAAGTATCAACAATAGCTCTGATACCTGCTTCTTTAAGTTTGGAGCAGATTGAATTGCAAGTTAACAAAACATCCTTAGAAGCATTAGCTTTAATTGGGATAATTGCAACTTGGATAGGTGCAACTTTAGGTGGTAAAACAAGACCGTTATCATCACCATGAACCATGATTAAAGCACCGATTAAACGTGTTGAAACACCCCAGGAAGTTTGGAAAGGAACTTTCAAAGTGTTGTCAGAATCAAGGTATTTAATATCGTAATGCTTAGCAAAACCATCACCGAAGAAGTGAGTGGTACCACTTTGTAAGGCTTGACCATCCTTCATCAAAGCTTCGATTGAATAAGTTTCAACTGCACCAGCAAATTTTTCTTTATCGGTTTTACGACCCATGACAAATGGGAAGCAGAGTGCTTCTTCACCTAATTTATTGTAGATTTTAAGCATGTTGAGTGCTTCTTCTCTTGCTTCATTTGCAGTTCTATGCAAGGTGTGACCTTCTTGCCATAAAAATTCTGCACCTCTTAAGAAAGGTTTAGTTGTCTTTTCCCATCTGACAACTGAGCACCATTGATTGTATTTAATAGGTAAATCGTTGTAGGAATGTAAGATATCCTTGAAGTGTTCACAAAATAAAGTTTCTGATGTAGGTCTGACATAGAGTCTTTCTTCAAGTTCTTTGTTACCACCGATAGTGACAACAGCACATTCTGGAGCAAAACCTTGAACGTGCTCTTTTTCTTTGGTTAAAAGATGCTCAGGAATTAAGCAAGGCATGTAGACATTTTCATGACCAGTTTTCTTAAATTCTGCATCCAAATAATTCTTGATATTTTCCCAGATAGCATAGCCGTAAGGACGGTAAACGATAAAACCTTTGGTGGATGTGTAATCCATGAGTTCACATTTTAAGCAAACATCAGTGTACCACTTAGCAAAGTCTTCCTCTTGGGCTGTGATCATTGAGTTCTTTTTAATTTGTTTTTGTTCCATATAATTACCTTTCTTTGTATTTTTCAATAAGTTGTTCCTTCTCATCCATAGTTAAGACTTTCATGGAGGAACTTTGTGGATAAATTAAATTTGAAATGAAGTTTTGACAATCTGACTTCAAACAGTAGTTGATGGATGAATTGTCGTTGACATCCTTGATGATAATTTTCTTGTTGTAACTTTGTAAATTCTCCAAAAGGATATTGAATCGAGTTTGCTCATTGGTACCTTGGCTGACATTTTCAACAAGTGAACCATCGATAACAAAGTAAGCAATTTCGGAGATAATCTCACTTTCAATATCCATAACTGGATTTTTAACATACAAAGCGATGTTGATACCGGAGTAGTTGCAAGCGACAAATTTCTTTTTGATCTCTTCCAACTCATAGTTATAAAGATCATCTTCATCAACCATCAAGTTGATCTTGATGTTTAAATCGTTTTTAACGATCAAACGAAGAATTTCCTCGATGTATTCAAGGTTAATTTGAAGCATCAAATCAGTCTTGATACCGTTTGGAATTGATTCTTCAATCATTGAAGTAATCTTTGTGTAAAGTTGAGGGAGAAGATCATGCTTATAAGCATAGTAAATAACTTTGTCGATTGTCGGGACTAAAGAGATATCGATTGGTTCGATAAAAACATCGTAAAGGATGATGTCTCCAGTAACCAAGTTAACTACCGGTTGATAGTAAATTCTAAATAATGAATTCTTGATGATATTTGAATAAGCTTTGGATTCACTTTGCTTATTCTTATAGATTTCTTTCTGGTTGTAGACAAGAACTCTTTCACCGTTATTAAGATTTTCGTTCTGAGCTTGAATTGCTGCGGAGAATGCATTGTTTAAATGAGTCTTGAATTCAAGATAGTTAACATCTTTATCTTTGAAATGAACTAAATAGTCCAACCCAACTGAAATTGAGTAGACATCATCGATTGAATTAAGTTCAAGATACTTCTTGCACAAAGAGACAATCTTAAATGCAAAGGAGCAGTTCTTGGAACGATTGAATTGATCAAAGTAAATAATTGCAATCTTATCCTTTTCGTAAGGTGCGATGTAGTAATCATCGGTTAAGATTGAAACAATTTCATTAACTAATGACCAACGAACTTGGTTCAATTCTTTTTGATTGGTACTCAAATAAGAGTTGTACAAAGGTGAGATGAATACGCAGAAAACAACGTAAGATTCGGTTTCTAACTGCTCTTTAAGTTTTTCAATTAAAGTAGCGTTCTTAGAAAGTTTCTTTCTGAATTTAACTTCACTAGTTGCAGTTGAACTTGCATCTCTATTTGCTCCACGAAGCAAAAGTTCAATATTATCGATAACCTTGGAGCGGTTATTGAAAAATTTGAATTTATTCTGATTGAACATGTTGAAAAGAAGTCTTGATTCAAGATGGATAATCTTCTTTTCAGGATTGATTGAAGTGACTTCAAACATGGATTTAGCAATTCTAGGTTTATTCTTAGATTTTTCTTTGCTCTTTCCACCATTTAAATAAACTTGGCAGACGCAGAAGTGGCTGTTATCCTTGTCAGAGATGATATTTCCAATCCAGTTTCTAATTTTTGCTCTATCTGATTCGGCAACTTCGAGGATGAAATCATCATAGGTGTAGGATTTATGATTCTTCAAATCCTTTTTATCAACTGAAGTGACAGTTCTATTTAAATAATCGATTCGATACAAACGGACGTTAGTATCCGGCATGTCAATCTTCTTCTTTCTTGAAAAAACCAATATCAAAACTAAGACTACAATAAATATGCAGCAAAGGACAATTATCACAGTGATAAAGTCGATATCAATAGGTATACTTAAGAATAAATTAGTCATCATAAAAACAGGTTTTTCTCTTATAAATTATATAATATTTATATAATTAGCACTGAGCAATAAGGAGTTTTTTATGAATATTGAAAAGGAATTAGAAGAAATCTTATCCGAATTTGTTGAAAAGAAAGATATCACTCTTGAATCTGAATTATCCGATTTAGGTCTTGACTCAATCGATAAAGCAAATGTCTTATTTGCAATCGAAGAAAAATTCTCAATCACATTCGATGATGAAGAGATGTTCTCCTTCAAGACTGTTGGTGATGTCATCAATTCCATCAAGTCAAAATTGAATAAATAATTTTCAACCAGGGTTAACCTGGTTTTTCTTTTACATAAAGATAGTTTTGATACATTTATAGCCTTAATTTCACCTAACAAAATTTTTTGGTGAAAAAGTTTTGAATTTAGGTAACTTTTTCTTGCATATAAAATCTCAATTTGATAATATTTTCTAGCAAGCCACGCCTACTTAGCTCAACTGGCAGAGCAATCGGCTGTTAACCGATAGGTTGTAGGATCGTTCCCTACAGTAGGCGCCATTGCTAATGGCCCATTGGAGAAGCGGTTAACTCATCAGGTTTTCATCCTGCCACGCGTGGGTTCGAATCCCGCATGGGTCATATTCCATTATTTAAAAAACTTCCCACCAAGTATCAAAGGTGGGTTTTTTTTATTGAGAATTTAGATTTAAATAGAAGTAACTGCACTAATTCGCAGTTACTTAACCTTATATTCTTCCTTTAGAGAAATTAAGTTTTCGTAGTCTTTGATAATATCAGATTTTCTTACCTTGTAGAGTGAAACTAAAAAGTAATTATAGTCACGATAGAAATTGTCAGCTAAGAATTGACGTGATTCCTCACTATCCATCATGATCTGCATGAAAATTTCGATGCTCCTGTATTTATTTCCATGATAAACAAAGCTTTTATCATCAGAATAGAGATAGCAGAATTCATAGTAGTAAATTAAAGGATTAATCTTGTAGTCTTCTTCAATCTTTTTGAGAACTTTGAAAATAGGTGAAGAGATATCTCCCTTTATTCTTAAAAAGTAGGTGAAAATTTTATTTTTAATTAAAGCATCAACAATTGGGTCGATATTTGGACACAAAAGCAAAGCATTTTGGCAGATTAATGAAAAATCATTTAACCTCTTACCTTTGAAGAAAAATGGTAAGTAAGGGTTAATAAAATAAACTGCTTTGTAGCAGAAAACTATGAAAGAATCTGACTCAATAAAGATCTTTCTTAAGTGCATAGTTCTGTACTTATCAAGTTCATACAAGAAATCAAATATTGTTCCATTCTCAAAATAGACTTTATATGCATCGGAATTTGTCAATAAAGTCTTACTCAAATCTAAGAAACTGTAGATTACTAAATCACTAGTAATCATGAAACCTATCTTTTTCTTTTCCATACTACATAAACATCACAATCAAGCTTACTACCATGAAGATAATACTTATAAATGCTAAAACAAGCATGATATTTTTAAAGGTATAAAGGAAGATGTAAAAACCATTTTCATCACCCTTTCTTAAAGTTGTTATATCTTTAAAAATTGTGTAATCATCGTTATTTGAGAACATCTTAATATCACCTTTTAAGATTTGGTGACGTCTCATATGCTTTTCGATATACCTCTTTAAATTGATGGTATCTTTTGCGATAGCATTGAAAACTTTGCTTTCGTTCAATCTCAATAATCTCTTTGAAAAGAAGTAGATTCTAAATAGTCTAGATTTCAAAACATAGTAGAAAAGATAGATAAAATCTAGAACGATAACACTCACTGTAGGTAAGTAGAAAATATAAGTGTAAACTGAGGACCCATCTGGGTAATAAATTCCAGAAAGAATGCGTGGATCATTGATAAAAAGAAGTGCTAAAACTGCTAAATTAAAGGCAAAAACGATTAAGAAAATTAAATAGTCAACCCAAGTTTTCTTAGCTTTTCTAGTTAAGATAGAACTTTCCTTTTTAAGATTATCAATATTTTCACTCAATTTAGAATTAAGTTCTTGATGGTATCTTAAAATCTGCTTATTAATTGCATCCATTTTTAAATTGATATCATATTGGAAATCTTGAATTAACCAATTGATTGATACATATTCATCGTTGAAATAAACCATCAAATCACCGATAGAATCAACGGAATTATCTAAGAATTCATCGTTATTTAACAAAGGATTCAGATAATATTTAATTGAAGAGACTTGGTACAAAGCTTCAACTTTAATATTTAAAATATAGGCATCTTTAAAGGTGTGGCATTCATAGAAAAGCCTATTGAAGTCATCAACTAATCTATTTGAGGTGTAAGTGTTATATTTTCTTGCGATTTCACAATTCTTGAATAAGTTGAAATAAAGAGTTCCATTTCTTATTTCACTCATGTAAGAATTTACCGCTGCTTCATCTTCAACACCAAGTAAAGATGAGAATAAGTAGAGGTTCTCGTTTTCCATTAGAAACGTCCTCCTACTATATCCCAATTAACAATTTCTTCAAATATTCCTCTCATAAAACCTGTTTCCAAATTGGTTGCTCCAGAGATGTATGAGAAAAAGATTAAAAAGATGAATCCAGTTAATGCAATAGTTAAAATACTAACAGCACTATGAGCTAAAAAATGCTTGGCTGTAATTTTGATTGTAGGGTTTCTTCCAACACGAACAAAGTGAATTACAATAGACGAAATTATTACTGTTGATGCGAAAAACAGTAAGAAAAAAACTCCTTTCATCGCATTAAAGATGTACATTTCGTTGATCGTACCAGTATCAAAAATCGGTTGCAAAATATACTTGTTAAACGAAATAAAGGAGTCAGTCATTATAAAGTTTAAGGCGTATCTATCAAGCACTGAAAAGATAGTGAATAAGATGACGAAAACAATATCTGCAATTAAAAAGTTCACCAAATTGAAATATGGAATTGAAACAGCAAGTATGACAATAAAGATCAAAAATAGTAAACAGATTAATGAGATACTCATATTCTCTATATTATAACTTTAATGAATCAAGAATATCCTTTTCCTTACTAGGTAATGGAGCAATAAATTTTCTGTTGGATAGGTAGGATAACATCCCTTCAATATTTAAAAATTCAAATGAGTACGCATGTAGGAATTGATCTTTGAAACGGTACAGATCATAGAAAATCTTATTCATTTCAAAATCACCGTATTTTGAATCACCGACAATTGGATGATGAATCGCTTGGAAATGAGCTCTGATCTGATGAGTTCTACCTGTTAAAAGTTCAACTTCAACAAGCGAACAATCTGAGTAGCATTTCTTTCTTTGATAGACTGTGATTGCTGTCTTTGCACCTTTTTCAATTTTGCCAACAGAAACTTGATTAGTTTCTGGGTTTTTAATTAAAGGTAAATCAATTCTTCCTTCTGCAGGAGTTTGACCGCAGACAAGAGCAAGGTATGTTTTTCTAATTTCATCTCTTTCTCTAAAAAGAGTGAGGAGCTCTTTACTTGCAGCTAAGTTTTTAGCAAGGATACAGATACCTGAAGTATTTCTATCGAGTCTATGAACTGGACCAGGTGTGAAATTAGTTGCATTTCTTGGGTCGAACTCACCTTTTGAATAAAGATAATTCAAAAATTTATTCTGCAAGGTGTTACTTTTTTCATTATCGTCACCATGGACAAGTATTCCTCTAGGTTTATTTACAATCAAAATATTATCATCTTCATATATGATTGGGATATCAAACTTAACCTTCTTAAATGAATCTTCACCGGTTCTAAATTTTTGATAAAGTTCATCTTTTAAATAGATTGAAACTTCATCTCCTTCTTGTAAGATGTAGTCAAATTTAACTTTCTTACCGTTAACTTTGACATCTTTGTTTCTAAACATCTTATAAATAAAAGAGCTTGGTGCAGCATTAAGCATCCTTTTTAATATCTTATCTATTCTTGAATTAGCTTCATTTTTTCCAGCAATAAATTCCATACAATATTCCTTTTATTTTGCTTTGAATTTTAATACCCATTTATTATAATAAATAAGCGTTTGATTTTTGGAGTGATACCCAAGAGGCTGAAGGGGTGGGCTTGGAAAGCTCATAGACATGTAACAGTGTGCAAGGGTTCAAATCCCTTTCACTCCGCCATTTGAAAAATAACATGTTTGATTCATTCTTAGAACTTATCTAAGAGTGGTCAAACATTTTTCTTTTATGCATTTAAAAATGTGTCGAGAAAATTGACCTATCACATTTTTAAGAATACAATTTTAGAAACACTAAGATATCAAATTCTATCTAGCGTAAATATGAAAGGAATATTCATTTTAAAATGAAGAAGGCAATAATACTGTTTTTGATTTTTTTAGTAATTGATATTTGTCTGTTGGCAATTTTATTAAATTTTAATGGTGGTAAGGATTTTGTGGTTTTGTTCTTACCAGCAATGTTTCTTGAAATTGCAGTTTATGGCAGTTTTATCATTTATGAAATTTCAAAAAAGGAGAAGGATTGTAAATAATGCATTTAGATATTCTTAAAAGATTAATAGGAAAAGAAATTGACGTTATCATTGATCGGCCTATAGGAACAACTCACCCTAAATTTAAAGACACACTATATCCAGTCAATTATGGCTATATTAATGGTTTTTTAGGTGGGGATAACGAATTTCAGGATGCATATATTTTAGGTGAAACTAAACCTTTAGAGACATATAGAGGTAAAGTCATTGCTATCATTCATCGTTTTGATGATAACGAAGATAAGTTAGTAGTTTATAACTACGGACATTTATCGATAGAAGAAATAGAAAAAGCAGTTAACTTTCAGGAAAAGTTTTTTAAACATGAGATTATTACTATGAAAGTTTAATAATGACGAATTAATGACATTCAAAATTTTATACCTCATGCTGATTATTTATAGTAATCAGCATTTTTAAAATTTTGTAGGCTAAAATACACAACAATTGAATGAACATTCTTGCTTTGACATGCTCTATCAATTCGTTGACATTTTTAATTGCACAATCCTTACAGATGTGTTTTACACCTAAAAGATCGTTGACGCAGGATGTGTTGTCAACGCATTCTCTGCACATCCATTCACCACAGGTCTCACAGGTGGCTATAGCTTTTCTTTCACTATGATTTCCACAATTCATTTTATTTCTCTTTTTCTCAATTTTCGCTTTAAGTATACCCACACACGTTTGACAATTGGTATCATAAGTGAAATGAAAATTGGCTAATTAATCGTAGTTTTTAATTTTTTTGCCTTGAAGTGGTCTTTTTCTGTGGTGGGTATTGAGCTTTTTTGTTGTAAAAGGATTTGACTAAATTGGATAAAAATATAAATTAAACTTTACTTAATTAAAACCTAAAAATGACCTTATTTATCAATCAAATTTATATATTTTCATTATGTTAAAATATTGATAATTGAATTTGAGGATTGCTATGTCTATTTACGCAAATAAAATTAAAAAGTATCTTATAAAACAAAATGTTTTTGACGTTATAGCAAAAGAAATCTTTAATTTTAAATATGCATTGAAGTAGTTACAGGAGAAATAATTATGGTAATTACTCAAGTTAATAATCTTGCTTACGATATTGATGACGAAATCATCGAAATCTTACTTAAAGACAGAAACACAAATAAAAATATAATTTTTGCAACCTCAAATTATGCTAAACGTGGATACGAAGAAACTAATGAAATTAGACTCGAATTTCTCAAAAATAGAAAGAGAGCTTTAATTAGATCGAGAATTGATAAATCCAAGGAAGAACAAAGGATTAGATCAAAGGAAAAAGCAGAAGTCTTCACTCCATCATGGGTTTGCAATAAGCAAAATAATTTAATTGATAATCAATGGTTTGGTAAAGAAAACATTTTTAATGTTGAAACTGAAAATGGATGGAAATCAAATATAAGTAAAATTGAATTCACCGACAAATCATGGCAAGAATATGTTAAAGATATTAGACTTGAAATCACCTGTGGTGAAGCACCTTATTTAACAAGTAGGTATGATACAGTTAATGGTAATTTTATTCCTTTAATTGACAGAATTGGTCTCTTAGATAGAAAATTGAGAGTTGTCTCAGAGAATTGCTCAACTAAAGAAGATTGGGATCTTTGGGCTACTAATGCTATCAAATCAATTTACGGATTTGATTTCCAAGGAGATAATCTTTTAATTGCACGAGAAAACTTATTATTTACTTCTATAGACTACTATAAAAACAAATTTGACGAAGAACCTACAAAAGAGTTATTAACTGAAATAGCAAACATAATTTCTTACAACATCTTCCAAATGGATGGACTCAAATTCGTTGTTCCATTCAGTTGCAAGAATGTTAAAAGTACTCAATATGTTATGGCCAACATATTTGGTGAAGAAGAAGTTATTGGTGAACCAGAATCTAAATGTCCTGGTTGTGCTAAAAATAGTATATATGAACATAACGGTAAATACTGCTATGTCATGGATTGGGAGAAAAACAAAAAAGTCAAGTTTGTAAGTTTGTTGAAAGAGGAAATCTAATATGAATAACTATAAGTTTCAAAGTTCATTTGAGTATAAGTTAATTTATGTTTTTAGAATTAATGATAGTTCACATTATGGTTATTTAAAAATTGGTGATGCAACAATTAAAACTAATAAAAACTATACTGAACTCCATAATTCATGCAGTGAATTAAATGCGGCTGCTAAAGAAAGAATTGATGAATATACAACTACTGCCGGCATTAAATACGAACTACTCCATACAGAAGTTGCGGTCTATAAGAACATTAATCATAAAAGTAAAAAGTATGGTCTAACTTTAGCTTTTAGAGACCATGATGTTCATAATGTTTTGTTACGCTCTGGAATTAAAAGAGTCCAATTTGATACACATAAAAAACAAAATGAATGGTTTAAATGTGATTTAGAAACTGCTAAGAAAGCAATTCAAGCTGTCAAACAAAATAAATCTTCATTGAGTGGTTCAGATATTAGTTTGGATAGAAATCCTATTATTTTTAGACCGGAACAAGAAGAAGCAATTACAAAAACGCTTAAAACTTACAAAAAGAGTGACCGTATGCTTTGGAATGCAAAGATGCGTTTTGGTAAAACCTTAACTGCTCTTGAAGTTGCTAAAAGAAGTAATTTTTCACGCACAATTATCATCACACATAGACCAGTAGTCGAAGACGGTTGGTATGATGATTTTAAAAAGATTTTCTACGATAGACCAGATTATGTATTTGGTTCCAAAGATGTTGGTGAAAATATTAAAGATTTAATTAATAGCGATAAAAAGTTTGTTTATTTTGCTTCAATGCAAGACTTAAGAGGTAGTGAAATAATCGGTGGTAACTTTGATAAAAATGATGAAATCTTCAAGATTAATTGGGATTTTGTCGTTGTTGATGAAGCACACGAAGGTACTCAAACTAAATTAGGTCAAGCCGTTTTACTTGAAGTCATTAAACTAAATAATGGTTATACAACTAAAACTCTTGAACTTTCTGGAACTCCATTTAATCTCTTAGAAGGTTATGAGGACGAAAATATTTACACTTGGGATTACATTATGGAACAAGCTGCTAAGAAAAATTGGGCTCTTAGCCATTTTGGTGATTCTAACCCATATGAAGAGTTACCCAAATTAAATATTTTCACTTATCATTTAGAAGAAACGTTTAAAGAATATCAAGAAATTGAAGATAAAGCTTTTAACTTCAGAGAATTCTTTAGAGTGTGGACTGGTGATGTTTTAAAAGATGGAGCAGATAAACCTAAAGATGCAAAAAATGGTAATTTTGTTCATGAAAAAGATATAAAATTCTTCTTAAATTTGATTTGTAAAGAGAGTCAATCAACTAATTATCCTTTCTCAAATGAAACCTACAGAGATTATTTCAGGCATACATTATGGGTTGTTCCAGGTGTCAAAGAAGCAAAAGCATTATCAAATTTATTAAGAGCACATCCAATATTTTCACAATTTGAAATTGTAAATGTAGCTGGAATTGGTGATGAAGAAATTGATACTAGTGATGCTTTGCAAGCTGTCAGAAAGGCTATGACCAATCATCCAGAAAAAACAAGAACAATTACAATTTCATGTGGTCGTTTAACTACTGGTGTAACTGTCCCCGAGTGGACTGCAGTTTTAATGTTGGCTGGTTCCTTCTCAACAGCAGCGACACAATACTTGCAAACAATTTTCAGAGTGCAATCACCAGCAAATATAAACGGCAAAATTAAAGAAAACTGTTATGTATTTGACTTTGCTCCAGACAGAACTTTAAACATGGTTGCTCAAGCAGTTCAACTTTCATTAAAAGCTAGTGGAAATAAAAGCTCACAAGAGAGATTATCAACTTTCTTAAATTTTTGCCCAGTTATATCAATTTCTTCAAGTCAAATGACTGTTTACAAAGTTAATGATCTATTACAACAACTTAAAAAAGCATATGTTGAAAAAGTTGTTGATAGTGGTTTTGATGACACTAGATTGTACAATGATGAATTGCTTAAACTTGATGAACTAGAACTTAAAGAATTCGACAAGTTAAAAGGTATTATTGGTCAAACTCGAGCATTAGATAAAACCAAGTCGATCGATATAAACAAACAAGGTTTTACTGATGAAATTTATGATGAAGTCGAAAAACTTTTAACAAAACCTAAGAAAACACTAACTGAAGAAGAGAAGAAAAGACTCGATGAACTAAAAGAACAAAGAAAACAAAAATATAATGCAATTTCTATTCTTAGAGGAATCTCTATTAGAATCCCATTATTGGTCTATGGTGCTGATGTACCTTTAACAAAAGATATTACAATAGAAGAGTTTCCTGATCTTGTTGATGATTTATCTTGGGAAGAATTCATGCCTAAAGGTATTACCAAAGAAATCTTCAAAAAATTTACTAAATATTATGATAAAGATATTTTTGTTGCTTCAACATATAGAATTAGGGCTTTAACTAAATCAGCAGATAGTTATGAACCTACAGAAAGAATTAAGAAAATCGCAATGATTTTCTCAACTTTTAGAAATCCAGATAAAGAGACTGTGCTTACCCCATGGAGGACTGTCAACATGCATTTGTCTGACACAATTGGTGGATATGATTTTTATGATAAAGATCATAAAGTCGAAATTGAAACACCAAGATTAATTTTACATCATGGTGTTACAGATAAAATATTTACTAACGATGGCAAAGTTTTGGAAATTAATTCCAAAACTGGTCTCTACCCATTATACGTAGCGTATACTTTTTACATGTTTAGACTGGCTAATCGAAATTTAACTCTTGAAGAAAGATTGAGGATATGGGATGAAGTTATACTTAACAACTTATTTGTTATTTGTAAAACACCTATGGCAAAACAGATTACTAAGCGTACTTTGTTAGGATATAGATATTCTAAAATGAATGCTCATGCATTTGATGATTTAATAAACCAAATAAAAGAAAAACAGCAACAATTCGTTCAAAAAGTCTGTTCTTGTAAATTCTGGAACAAGGAGGGAAAGAATATGAAATTTAATGCTATTGTAGGTAACCCACCATATCAACAATTAACTGGTGGAGCACAAGCGCAAGCAACTCCTCTTTACAATTACTTTGTTAATGCAGCAATTGGTTTAGCACCAAATTACATTTCATTAATTATGCCATCTAGATGGATGACAGGTGGTATGGGTTTGGATGATTTTAGAAAGCAAATGTTGCATGATACAAGATTTGAAATTCTTCACGACTATTTGAACGCAACCGAATGTTTCTCAAATGTTGAAATTAAGGGTGGCGTTTGTTATTTCTTATGGAATAGTGAAGCCAAAGATACTAATTGTAGAATTATCACTCATAGAAATGGACAAATAATTAGTGATAATCGTCGTCCTTTATCTGAAGAAGGTCTTGACTTTGTCATTAGAAACGAATTTGCTATTTCAATTTTAAGAAAAGTTAGAAAATTACATGAAAAATCATTCAATACAATTATTTCTTCTCAACGTCCATTTGGTTTACCTACAAACTTCAAAGACTATCATACTAAGAATTCTGACTCTGACATTAAAGTTTATGGCAATAAATTCATTGGTTATGTTGATTCTGATTTCAAATTAACAAAAGGAAGAGAACTTTTAAATAAATACAAAGTATTTACACCTAAAGCTGTTGGCTCTGGTAGGTCAGATGACATCTTGAATCCAATTATCGGAGAGCCTAATTCCATTTGTACTGAAACTTATGTTGCAATTGGCTCTTTTGACAATCTCAATGAAGCACAGAATTTAGTTACATATATTGACACAAAATTCTTTCATTTCTTATTAACATTAAAGAAAAATACTCAAGATTGTCTTGCCGGTGCTTTTATTTTAGTGCCACTCCAAGATTTTAAACGACCTTGGAAAGATAAAGACCTATATGAAAAATACGGATTAACTGATGATGAAATAAAGACAATCGAAACTTCAACTAATGAAAAAGTAGGTAATAGATATGAATTTAACTGAGCCATATCTTAGAAAAAGGTCTGACGGAAGTCGTCCATTTCAAAATAATCTATTAAAAAATCCAATTGATGTTTTCAAAGATTATGGTAATTCCTGCATTCATTATGGTGAAAAGAATGGAAAATATACTGTAATCAAACTTTTATTATGCAATGTGCCCATTAAAGATGCAGTCGATTATGAAGAAGTTGTCGATTCTCTAACTAATGTTTATCCATATAAAGAATATTTAGATGAATTCATCTATTATTCACTTCATGATATGAATTTTGAGATCTTAATTATCAATGATAATGTAGATTGGAAAACTGAGAAAAACAACGTTTTATCAATCAAATTTGAACTACTAAAAGATCGTAAAACTGCATTCATCAAATCTATCAAAGTATTATCTCAAAAAGCATATCAATTAGAACTTGTCGAAAAGTTTGGCATTAATAGAACATTAAAACCTTTAATTTACTCAACCTCAAATTTTGAAGGATACTTATCAGATGTTTCAGTAGTTGGAACAAAGCGTACCGATATTACTCTTTTTCCTGGTGACGTATACCTAATTACTTTTGATAAGAACTACCAAACAATTAATATTTTTGAATTCAAAAAACATACTGAATACGGCTATGGAATCATTGAAGACCAATCATTTAGAAAATATTTATTTAAAGATAGAAAAAAGTACTATGGTTTAGCAAGGCTTACCAAAAAGCTTAACAAGGATTACTTTTTCAATGTTATCTATTCAACAAGATATGGTGAAGAACGCAAAGTTAAAATTGAAAAGATAAACACTCAGTTGTACTTACTTCAATCTAAGATGGTAAATTATTACAATTACAATTAAATACTTGAGGCTATTGATGAAATGGTTAAAACATCAAGATAGTTTAATAAACCAATTTACAATATATTGAATGAATTGTTTTATTAAATAAGTAACTTATTATTAATGACTTTAAAACCAGATTCACAATGAAATACAAATACACATTCGTTATGATTAAATTTTTGAAAAACCTGTTGAAACTCACTAATTTACATCATCATTTGCAATCTCATTTTCCCTTCACTAAAATATTCTCTTTTGTTGTGTATTTTTATAAAATCATGTCTGGAAAGGTGATTATATGTTAAAGAAAAAAGACTGGATCAAAGACTTAGTTATATACCAAATTTACCCTAGAAGTTTCAAAGATTCCAACAACGATGGTATCGGCGATTTAAAAGGAATTATTGAAAAATTGGACTACTTGAAACTCCTTGGTATCAACGCCATCTGGTTATCACCAATTTATCTTTCGCCAATGGTTGATAACGGATACGACGTTCAAGATTATTACCAAATCGATCCGATATTTGGAACTATGGAAGATTTTGATCTCCTTGCTGCAGAAGCAAAGAAAAGAGATATCAAAATCATCATGGATTTAGTTGTTAACCACACTTCCGATAAACATTTTTGGTTCCAAGAAGCAATTAAAGATAAAAATAGTAAATACTCCAATTACTACATCTTCAAAAAAGGTGTTAATGGCAAAGAACCTAATAACTGGGAAGCTTCATTTAAAGGTTCTGCTTGGACTTACGTCCCACAAAGAGATGAGTACTACTTACACCTTTTTGCGAAGGAACAACCAGATTTAAACTTCAAGAATAAAGAAGTTAGAGAAGAAGTTAATAACATCATTAAATTCTGGGTTGATAAAGGTGTCTCAGGATTTAGAGTAGATGCAATTTGCTACTTAGATAAAGGCAATTTAAATTTAAATCTTACTGAAAATTTGAATAAAGATGGCTACGCTCCAATTAAAAGAACAATCGCTGGTAGCGATTTAACCCATAAATACATTCAAGGTTTCTGCAAAGTATTCAATAAGTATAACTGCTTATCAGTTGGCGAAGTAAATATCAGAAACGATGAGGATTACCAAAGATATGTCTTAACTAAAAATAGAGAATTTGACATGGCAATCCCATTTATTCCACCAATTGTTGAGATGAAAAATATCTCTAGTAATTACTTGAAAGAAACATTTAAACATCGTTATGAATTGCTTAAAAACGGCGGCTGGTGGGCTAACTTCCTATCCAATCACGATAAACCAAGACAGATTGATCTCTACGGAGATGGTTCAAAAGATTCAGCAAAGATGTTAGCTACCCTAATTCAAACTTTACCTGGTACTCCATTTATCTACCAAGGTGAAGAAATCGGTATGACTAATGTCTACTACGATTCAATTAAAAAATATAGAGATATAGATTCAATTAATCACTACAAGTACTTAATTTCTTCAAATTACTCTGAAGAAGATGCTTTAAAAGAAACTCAAAGAATCTCCAGAGATAACGCCAGAAGCCCATTCCAATGGGATGATAGTGATAACTCTGGTTTCTCAGATGTTACTCCTTGGATTGATGTAAATTCTAACTACAAAAAAATCAACGTTAAAAACGAGATTGACGACCCAGAATCGGTCTTTAATTACTACAGAAAACTCATTGCTTTAAGAAAAGAGAATGAGATCTTAAAAGATGGTAATTTAAAATTCTTAAAGTCTCCTGATGGCACATTAATCTACACTAGAAAGCTTAAAGAAGAGAAATGGTTAATCCTTCTTTCCTTCATCAAAGAAGATGTTAAGATTAAAAAGATCGCTACTGATTGCGAAGTTATCCTTGAAAATAAAGACTTTGTTAACGGCTTATTAAAGTCATTCCAAGCAGTCATTTTAAAAATTAAGTAATTGTTCCTACTCCTCATGAATCAATCAATTCATGAGGTTTTTTCATTAAAAAATCCTCTTAGAATTTCTAAGAGGATTGTGGAAACATTAATGATAAATCTTAGGTTTAATAAACAATTTATATATTTCTATAGAAATTGCTTATTTTAATTAGTTATTCTTTCTTGTTATTTTCTGTTAAATTTCACATAGTGTTTCATTAATCAATATTATTTGATTTTTTAAATCCATTTCAATAAGAATTTAATTTGATGAAATTTAAATTTTCTTTAAACAGTAAAAAACCTCATGTCGGCAAACATGAGGCGACTTGTTAAATACAAGTAGAAAGGAGGACCGATTATTTACCCTACTAATCGGTACTTTTATAATTCTACCAAATTAAAATAAAATATGGGGAAATCTTTATAAATATTTAATCATTTTGCAAAAATAAAACTCCATGCTGGAACATGGAGATCAAGCGCATTGCTAGATAAATCTAGCATTCGCAGAAAGGAGGGTGTCTGTGACCAGACACATGCCATTATTTTATCAAATGTAATTAATAAATGTGAAAATTCAATAATAACCTCAAGTATATAGCATGAAACAGGAACTTTCTTAAGGATGGCAAAAATCTAATAATCTTTTCTTTTTATCCTACAAACGCAATTTTATTAAATTATTATTCAGTTTAGTTAACAAAACTTTGTGTTGTTTCTTATACCGACAATTACAGTTGCAATCTCTAATGGATCATCCTTACAACCATCATTCAGCAAATCAGCAATCAATTATTTCATACCTGCAACAAAAAATTTTACTATCATTTTAATCTTAATTTATAACTATCACTACTTTACAATTGATTTAACACACAGCGACAATACTAATTTGAAATAATATAAGTGTTGTCACTTTTATTTGTAACAACACTATTTATTTTATACATGTGTCTAACATCTTAATTTTAATAGTGTTATAATTTTCACTTAGAAAGGAGTAAGCAATGGCCTTTTTAGAAGTTAAAAATTTAAATAAAATATATGGAAGTAAGCAAACTCAAGTTCACGCTTTGAAAGATGTCAACTTCTCAGTTGAAAAAGGTGAATTTGTAGTTATTTTAGGTGCTTCTGGTGCTGGTAAAACAACATTATTGAATATTTTGGGTGGTATGGATTATCCAACAAGTGGTGAATACATCTTGGATAATAGAACAATATCATCATACTCTTATTCAAACTTAATTAAAAAATCTAAAGGTGAAAAACTCTTGGAAGATTTTAGAAGAGAGGATGTTGGATTTGTCTTCCAATTTTACAATCTACTCAACAATTTAACTGCTTATGAAAATGTTGCCTTAGCTTCTTTAATCGTTAAAGACCCACTAAAAGTTGATGAAATCATCAAAGATGTTGGTCTTGATGAAAGAAAGAATAATTTCCCAGGACAACTTTCTGGTGGTGAACAACAACGTGTTTCTATCGCTAGAGCTATTGTTAAAAATCCTAAGTTACTACTTTGCGATGAACCAACCGGAGCTTTAGATTCAAAAACAGGTAACACCATCATCCATCTTTTACATAAACTTTCCCGAGAGATGCAAACAACTGTTTTAATTGTTACTCATAATTCTTCGATTGCTAAAGTTGCTGATCACTTAATTGAAATTAGCGATGGAAAGATCACAAAAGACGAAGTTAGAGAAAGGTTAGATACTATCGATGAAGTCATCTACTAAAAAAGTGAATAGTCTTTCTTTTCTTCTTTTCAAAGAGTTAATTAGAAATATCCTTAAATCCTGGAAACAGTTAATTTCTATCATCGCAATTTCTTTTCTTTCTATCTGCTTGTTCTGCGGATTGAATTCAAACGCAAATAATATTAGAGAAAGAGAAAACTACCTCTATCAAATTACCAATGTTCCAGATATCTATTTAACAACAACAGGCCTATCTGAGGAAGATAATAATTTCTTAAATACCTTATCAGGTATCACTAAAGAAGAAAGAATTTACACTAATATCACTGTTGACAATTCTTCTGCTTACTTAATTTCACCAGAAGCTGATGCTACCATGTCAGTTCCTAGTATCATAGATGGTGAAAAAGGTTTTTTAGTAATGTCGGAATTCCTTGAAAAAGGTGAATATCTTATCGGTGATAATATCGAAGTATCTTTAACAAATTTTGTTAAAAATAGTGAATATAAAGATTTAATTCAAACTGGTGTTAATTTAGGTTTAATCACCTTAAATGATGATTTCTTAAATAAAGACTATTTAAACTTTGAAGTTAAAATCTCAGGAACTATGTATTTACCTGAAGGTGTTCAATCCTCACAATTCTCACCAACAGTTTTCTACGCAGAAAGAGATTATTTAAAAGAAGTAGTAACTAACTATGTCTTAAATAGTTTTACTGTTAATTTACCACTACTTGAAGAAACAATCACCACTCAAGTTAAAGAACAAGTTCCAACAATTATTGATGCGATGAATAACCAAGTTATCATCCATTCAAGTAATATTGATGAAACTGTTAATTCAATAAGAACTTATTTCAACGATAAAGAAGAAAAGAACATGATTTCATGTTCTAAACTTGAAAATATGGCTTTCTATCAAGCCTTACATCAAGATTCTTCTCAAGCAAATTCATTAACTTACGTCTTCCCAATCATTTTCTTCTTAGTTAGTGTTTTGATTATTTTAACGACACTTTCTCAGCTTATTTTGAAAGAGAAGCAGAACATTGGCACTTTCAAAGCCCTTGGTGTTAAAAAGAAAGATTTATATCTCCACTACGTTTTATACGGAATAGTTTTAACAGCGATTGGTGGCGTTCTAGGTTTTATTGCTGGACCATTAATTATTCCATCCGTCATGGGAATTAAATACGATTTACTTTGGGATTTACCTAAAGTATCAATTTCATTCTTCTACCCACTTTCTATTGTAATTCCACTACTGATGATTCTCTTTTCAGGACTTTGTTCCTTCCTAGTTTCCTACAAGATTATCAAAGAGAAACCCGTTGATACACTAAGTAGAAAAGAAACAGGAAGCTTCAACAAAACTGAAACTAAGAAGATGTCTTCTAAATTCCTCTATCTAAAGATGGCATTTAGAAATATCACAAGAAACAAAGGTAAATCCTTGATGGTCGTTGTTGGTGCCTTAGGTTGCTCTGCACTTCTTGTCTGTGGTTTCGGTGTCATGGACACCTTAAATTACTCCGTAGACTTAGATTTTAAAGTTAACCAATACATCGAAATTTCCGCTTTACCTAAAAATGCTGATGATGACTTACTCTTTGATTCAATAAAAAACGATGGAGAAGTTAAAAAGATTGAAAAGTATTCATCATTAGATGTCACAGTGAGTTCAACAAACTCCATCGATACTTCACTTTATATCAGAGAAGTTGATACACTATCTTTCAACGTACCTCTTGCAGTTAACGATGGTTTAACAATCGATCAAACAACTGCTGATAAGTTGAATGCAAAAGTTGGTGATACATTAACTCTATACATCAACAACAAGCCTTACGAAAGAAATATCGGTTACATCTTTGATACTTCGGTTCAACATGGTATCTATGATTATGCAAGATATTATCCTGATGTTTCCTTCCAAACAACAGGTTACTACATCTATTTGAATAACCCTGAAAACGCAGAGGCGTTCAAGAATAAATTGGAAGATACTGATGACTTTTTATTAGTACAAACTATGGATGATCTATATGAATATGCAAACTCATTACTAGGTTCTATTGCTAATATGACTAACGTTATTAAAATCTTTGCTATTCTTCTTTGCTTTGTTGTTATCTACAACTTAACTTCACTCAATATCTTTGAAAGAACTAGAGATATTGCCACGATGAAAGTTATTGGATTCAGATTTAACGAAATCAGTAGAACCTTAACTTATGAAATTATGATTGATACCTTACTAGGTATCTTTATCGGACTTTTCTTAGGTTATCCATTAACAATCCTTGTCATGGTTGTTAATATAACGGAACTATTAACATTTATCTATCACATCAATTTCTACACCTACATAATATGTTTCTTGATATCAGCAGTCTTTGCGGCGTTTGTCTCATTTGTCCTTAATATCAAGATTAAAAAGATTGATATGTCGACTTCATTAAAATCTGTTGAATAACCCCCTCATGCTAGTTAATGCATTAACTAGCATTTTCTTTTTGATTAGAACATTCAAATTATTAAAATATATGAAATTGCTTTTAAATAATTTTCTTAAGGAGGTTATCATGGATTTAATAAGACGATTTATAAAATACTACAAACCTCATACTAAAATCTTTGTTTTAGATATGCTTGCCGCATTCTTTGTTGCAGTTATCGGTATGTGTTACCCAATTATAACTAGATATATGCTTAACGATTTCATTCCAAATCAAAAACTTGATTTAGTTATTATCTGCGGTATCTCATTACTTGTTGTTTACTTGATAAGAATGCTTTTAAGATATTTTATCCAGTACTATGGACACTTGATGGGTGTTAGAATGCAAGCAGAGATGCGATCTGACATGTTTAAAAAGTTAGAAAGGCTTCCTTTTTCTTACTACGATGAACATGAAGTTGGTAACTTGATGTCACGAATGACTAATGACTTGTTCGACATCTCCGAAGTTGCTCACCATGGTCCAGAAAATATCTTTATCGCAGGATTTACATTGCTGGCTAGCTTTGTTTATCTTTGCTTAATCAACTGGATCTTAGCACTTATTATCTTTGCTTGTGTTCCACTTTTAATTATCATAACCTCCCACTTTAGAAAAGATATGCGTAACGCAATGAGGGAATCTAAAGTCGCTATGGCTAAAATTAACGCAAGCTTAGAATCTTCAATTTCCGGTATCAGAGTTACAAAAGCCTTTGCCAACACCAAAAAGGAAGAAGAGAAGTTTGAAGTAAGTAACGAAAGCTTTGTTAAAGCAAGATCATCCGCATTTAACGCAATGGGTAAATTCTTTGCTTCAAGCCAATTTATCACTGATGTCTTTAACATCATCGTCTTACTTGCTGGTGGTATCTTCCTTTACTACAAATATATCGATTTTGCTGATTACTCAACATTTATCATCTCAATTAATATGTTTATTCAACCTATTAATCAACTTATCAACTTTGTTGAGCAATTCCAAAATGGTACTACAGGTTTCAAGAAATTCCTCGAAATTATGGATGAGGAAGAAGAGTATGTTCATGAAGGTGATAAGATCTGTCCTAAATTAAAAGGTGATATCACCTTTAAGAATGTCACCTTCAACTACAAGACAAGCAAGGAGATTTTAAATGATATCTCATTCACCATTCCACATGGTAAGAAAGTTGCATTAGTTGGTCCTTCAGGTGGAGGTAAAACAACTATTTGCCATTTAATTCCACGATTCTACGATTTAACTCAAGGTGAAATCCTTTTAGATAATGAAAATATCAAGGATTTCACGCTTGATTCTTTAAGAAAAGAGATTGGTATTGTTCAACAGGATGTTTTCTTATTTGGTGGAACCATCAAAGAAAATATCCTTTATGGAAATTTACAAGCAAGTGATGAAGAAGTAATTTCTGCTGCTAAGAAAGCAAATATTTACGACTACATCATGTCACTTCCACATGGATTTGACACCGATATCGGTGAAAGAGGTGTTAAATTATCCGGTGGTCAAAAACAACGTCTTTCTATCGCTAGAATCTTTTTAAAGAACCCTTCCATCCTTATTTTAGATGAGGCAACAAGCGCTTTGGATAACACCACTGAATTACTTATTCAAAGAGCTTTCGATGAGTTATGTAAAGATAGAACTTCAATTGTTGTCGCCCATAGACTTTCAACAATTAGAAACGCAGATGAGATTATTGTCATCTCCGATGGACAAATCAAAGAAAAAGGTACTCATGATGAACTCATTGCTCAAAATGGTGCCTACAAACTTCTCTACGATTTGCAGTTTAAAGAAAGTGATGATGAAGAGGAAGTTAGACTTCATCAAGCTGTTGAAATTACTGCCTAATATTTACTTTTAAAATCAAATTTACTAACATAATTAGGCTTTTCAAAGTGACAGTTCGTGACCATCCTGTCATAAAACAAAACTATGGATTAGCGCATTAAATTGCGCTTTTTGTATGTATGGACACAGAAATGAGGTTCATAATGATTAAATTCTTAAAAGAAGAATTCAAAGAATTTACTTTACTGCTTAAAGAAATTCCTTCTTTACTTCTTGTAACATTCATCTTAGCAATAGTTCTTATGAATTTACTTGCTAACAAGTCAATTGACTTAAATACACCTTATGTAGCACTGGATTGTGGAATCTTTGTCAGTTGGGTAACATTCATCATCATGGATATTTTAGTCCAACACTTCGGGCCAAAAGCCGCAACAGAAGTCTCTATTCTTTCAATTGTATCTTCACTTATTATTTCACTTATTTTCTATCTTATAAGCATTATTCCAGGTACCTGGTCTCAAGCTTATATCCCAGGTAGTGAAGAAACAATTAATTCAGCATTAAATGGAACTTTTGCTTCATCCTGGTATGTAATTTTAGGAAGTACAGCCGCATTTATTGTTTCTTCAATAGTAAATAACTTTTCTAACTATGCCATTGGCTTTGCTTTTAAAAAGAAACCTAATAGCAAGATTGCTTACTTTTCAAGAAGTTATATTTCAACTGCAATCGGACAATTTGTCGATAACTTTGTCTTTGCTTATTTAGTAAGTCATTTCTTCTTTGGTTGGAACATGATTCAATGTGTAACCTGCTCATTAATTGGCATGGGAATTGAACTATTCTTAGAAGTAATCTTTTCTTATCTAGGTTACAAGATAACTAAAAGATGGAGAAATAAAAATATTGGAATTTCCTACTTTGAATACAAAAATAAATTAAAATTAGAGAGGTTAAAGGAGAATTAACATGACCGAAAAAGAGAAGATGCTTAAAAACATGCTTTATATCCCAAGTAAAAGCGAAGAATTATGCTCTGAAGCAAAAAACAGTAGAAGATTATGTAGATTATTCAATAACTCCACCGAAGAGGAGTTGGATAAAAGACAAGAAATCTTAAAAGAACTTCTTGGTAGTGTTGGTAAAAATTGTTACATCGAACCACCTTTTAGATGCGACTATGGTAAAAATATCTACATCGGTGATAATTTCTACGCAAACTACGAACTCATTATCTTAGATTGCTGTAACATTAAAATCGGTAATAATGTCTTTATCGCTCCTAGAGTTGGTATCTATGGTGCCGGGCACCCAATCGATAAAGATATCAGAAATTCACTTCTTGAATTTGGTAAGGATATCACAATTGGAAATGATGTTTGGATTGGAGCAAATACAGTTATCAATCCTGGTGTAACAATTGGCGATAACGTTGTTATTGGCTCAGGAAGTGTTGTCACAAAAGATATTCCATCAAACTGCGTTGCCGTTGGCAATCCTTGCAAAGTTTTAAGATATATCAACGAAAACGATAAGAAGTTCTGGGAAAAGCAAAAAGAAGAATACTTCAAAAATATGTAAATTTAAAAATGGCATGAAAGATAAATAATTGATGTCTTTCGTGCTTTTTCTTTACAAAAAAAGGTGGAGTGAATAACCACTCCACACATTAATTATCTAATTATTTTGAAGTTTTAGCAGGGATACCATGCTTTTCCATCATCTGGGTGATTAAGATCTTTGCTCTCTTAAGAGAGAGGTTAGATCTAACCTTGAAGATGACAGGAACATCTTGGTAACTCTTCTTTTCACTGACTTTGAGAGGAATTACTGAATCTTGGTAATCTTCATAATTCAAGTTAAGATGTAAGACAAGTGACTTACCTCTGATTGTGATAGAAAGATATCTGATGCGGTGCAATCTGTAGTTATCTGCAGCAACACCAACACGAGATTTCAAACCATATACCTCTAAGCAGAAGTCCTTAATTTCTTCGTATTTAACTTTAAGAGCATCATCGGCTTGTTCCAATTTAGTTGCAAATGGAACACGTTTCTTTCTAGGAGCTTTGATAATCTCATCCTCTTGATGATGCAAAGCATTTTCTTCTAAGATTTCTTCATCATCTTCTTGTTCAAGGAGAGGATTATCTTCACTATCTTCATCATCGAAGTAGAAGTATAAAGGTTCACTAACTTCTGAAATACCAACTCTATCTACAGTGTAGTCAAGTGGCTCATCATTTTGCTCAACTTCATTATCCTCTTCTTCTATTTCTTCTTGTTGAATAACTTTATTGAGATCTTCATCTTCGTCACCTTGAGCAACTAAAGCATTCTCTTCTAACTCTTCATCATCGTTGTAAAGGTAATTCTCTTCTTCAACAACTTCTGATTCACCAACTCTATCAACTGAGTAAACTAAAGGTTCATAGTCTTCAACTAAGTCTTCTAATTCCTCGTCGACTTCATCTTGAGTCAAGAGTGAATTCTCAACTGGTTCCTCTTCAATAAGTTTATCTTCAAGAGTCTCTTCAGGAACAATTTCTTCAACTGTTTCTAAATTGGTTACGATAGGTTCTTCGTGAGTTTCGTTAACTTTTGGATCTTCACTAGTCAAAGGTTCAACTTCTTCTAATGGTGCTAAAGTTTCTTTAACTTTCTCATGAGTTTCAGGTTTAGGTTGATCAACCAAACCTTCAAGTAAACGGATATTTTCTTCATCAATAACTGGATAAATCTCTTCTTTTCTAAGTTTGATTCTCTTACCTAAGATGATATCTAAAAAGTCATAAACACCGATAAATATCAAACCTAGACAGATTGCGATAATACCAACGTTAGATCTGACGTAGTTGACAACCATACCTAAACCGAAGTTTTGCCAACCGTTGTATTTGAACTTGATGTCAGAGATTGTTAAATCTCTTTCTTCAGGATCGGAATAGGAGTTAGCATCACCTCTTAATGTGTAAAGTTGATTACCGGAAGCATCTTCAGTGATAGAGATGATTCTATGAACAATAAGTTCATTATCGGAATTGTAGTAACCGACAATGTCGTAAAGTTTTAAATCTGATGGAGAAGTAACTTCGGTTAAACCGATCATTGAGAAAGTTTCAATTTGATCGGTTAAATTGTTTTCTTCAATGTAGGTATTTGAAGAATTAACTTCTTCCATAGAACCGGATTGGATAACTACATATGCAGTATCACCAAAGTAAGCTTGTTCATTGGTTGTTGCTCTAAAGTAAGCGGCAAAGGCTAAGATTGCAATAAAGACTGCGTAGAAAATACATAAAACAATATTGACAACAACTTTAATAATGTTTCTACCTTTGTTCTTATCGTTGATGTACTTAACTAAGCTATTTGCTTTGTAGCATTCAACCTTTTGGTCTTTAGTCAATTCACTGGAATTTTTCAATCCTTCAAAGTTTTTGAAGAATTTCTTATTTTCACCTTTAATCTCATTCTTGATGTAATCATCTTCAATCTTGTTATCGATACATTTTCTGTAATAACGATAATAAAGATACAAGCAGAGTGACAAACAGATGAAAATTAAGATAATAACAGTGATTGAAACTGCTAATGAAATACCATTTAACTTGTTAGCATCGATTAAAAATATATTCATATATTATAGTTTCCTCCTGTTATTGCAATTCTGCTGGAATTGAAACAATCTTGAATACGTAATTCTTTTGAATTGTGAATGGAATGTAATTTACATTATCAGGATCTAGGTTTTCAAGAGTAATATATCTTGATGTAACTAAGTCTTCTAGACATTTACCATCTTCTTTTAATTCGGTTAAGATTTCTCTTAAAGTCTTAGTTGAATCATCCATAGCGGTAAATACATCATCCAAAGTAACATTTGCTAATTCGTAGTAGTTACTACGAGTGTATTCATATACATCGGTATTGACAAAGTGTTTATAACGAGTTCCACCTTGAGTATGACCCATTTCTACTTCACCGTTTTCATCTGTTTCCATGATGTTGATAAATAAATTAGATAACTTGTAGCCGTAGAAAGTAACGGATGTAGGAACGATTAAGTTTGGATCATGTCCATTACTATTTTGGTCGTATTTGATATCGATAACGATGTTATAGATACCTTTACCGGTTGTGTCGATGTTCTTAGGTTTAATTAGAACAAATGATTTAGAACCAGTACCATCATAAGTTTTTATTGTACCATCAGCATCTCTAATTAAAACATCCGAATTTAAAACATCCTGATCAGGATTTGGAACATATTTTTCAAAGATAGCTCCAGACTTATAATACTCAACCTTCTTATGTCCTTCTTGATCTTGATAGGTTATAGATGGGAAACCATTATCTGCATAATCGGTATCAGTAAAGTCTTCATCTTCTACAAGGTCGAAACCATAAAATGTGAATGAAACTTCAGGGTTAAGCATGACACCAAAGTAATAATCTTTGAAAAGTAATGTTCTACCTTCACTTAAAGGATATTCAATCCAATTGTCACCTTGAAGTTCAACACCTCTTCTTTGATAACGGTTGTTGTCGTTACCAGAACTACCTTTTCTTAAAAATTGAAGGGATTTAGATAATTCGCTGTCGTAATTTAAATCAAGTGTTGGACCGCCGATGATTCTAGGTTCATAAATTCTTTCGAAATAAACATAGTAATCACAGTAATCAGCATAGTGATCAAGAGGGCCATGTGTAACACTATATACCTTTCCATCAAGTGATGAATATCTGATTCTGTTACTTTTTTCCATAACAGAATTAATAGTATTAATTTCATCATTAAATGCCCTAGAATTTGTGGGCGCTACATCGCCAGACCATACATGATCTGTTGAGTGCTTAACAAAAATATAAATGTTGTAACGACCAGACTGAAGATTTTTGTCACCTGACATATTAAGCAAGTTCAAAGGATTACCTTGTTCGTCATTGACTGTATGAACAAAATCACCCTCACCAGCCCATCCTTCCTTGGTTGACTTTCTATTCATATCATTTTTAATTTTGATAGAATCCAATTTTGGTGATGCATCATCTTTCAACTCATCATGAGTGATAAGAAAGTTATCAAGTGAATAAACATCAACTACACTATTCTTAACTAGTCCAGTAACAGTACCATTAAAGTATGGATAATAAATTTTATCATCTGTACCATCACTGTAACCTTTAGTTACTGTGATTAAATCTTTAATTTGATCGCCTTTATTTCCTCTGTAAAAATCAAAATAGTTTTTACCGGTTGAAAAAACTGGATAGAGGAATAAAGTTTTTCTTCCGTTAATAGTCTTTACATTGTTTTCATATAAATCCAAAGAAGTGTTCATATAGAAAGGAGTAAAATCTTCTGAATATGGGTAGAAACCATCAACTTTTGTAGCAGTTCCGTCTTCAACTTTATCAAAACTTGTAGGCCAAGGATCACCGTCAGTTGCATAAATTTCATGTGGATGTAAAGACCAACATAAAAATTGTAAATTCCAATTATTATAGTCAATCAAATTGTTTTCAATACGTTTAACAACATCATCATAAGCTGAAACTGAAATTTCAGAGATATTTTCCAATCTGGTAAACCAGTAGTTTTTATCAATGTCAAAACTGTAGTTAGTAGCATCACAATCTGCACCAGAGAAGTGACCAAAATCCGCACTGTTGGTATCAATATAATAAGGTGAACTAAGAAAATTTGGGTTGAATGAATGAGTACCATCACCATTATCAATTAACATTTTTTTATCTGGTATAGATTGAGCCATGAAGTAGACATCATAATATTTAGTACCTTCATCAACAGCATCGTAACCATCGTAGAAGGTTGCATTTTCTCTGATTGGGTCAACTTCATAATGGGTATTTTCATGCTCATATGTAGCTGTATCTTTAAAGACCCATTTTGAGTAACCAGCATATACTGTTGAACTGATTACTATACCACTAATAACAACACCAGAAATAAGCAAAGAAATATGCTTTCTTCCAAAATTAAATTTACCCATATTAAATCTGTCCTCCTTCTATCTGTTTGTACTGAATAGAAAGGATTATTTCTACAGTTTCATCTGTATAAGTTGTTTGAAGCATACCGATCATATCATGGAATTCATCGGCATTTGCTGGTTTAGTACCGTCTCGATAACTGAAACTTATATCTAAACTTCCACTGTAAGTACAATTTGAAGTATCGGTATAAGTAAAAAGTGATTCATCTAAAAGAATTCCATTAGAAACCTGTGTTCCAATTTGAGCTAAAGTCACATTGGATGTATCAGGTAATTTTTCCTCTTTCAAATCGTCAATAACTGTGTAGTGGTAATAGAAACCTCCACGGGTATCTGAACTGAAATCAACAGTGTAGTTAACTGAATAACTTAAGTAATAACCGTACCCTTGTTCAGGGTAGATAAAATCTGAAAATTGATAGAGAATAGGTTTTGAAAGATAGATTCCTTTGGAATTATCGGCAACATCATTACCTATCTCGTAAACAATTCTATGATTAGCTCTATAGTTATCATCTTCTGTGATAGTTATAAAGCCTAATTCATTTTGATTGGTTCCAACAATAACATTACCTTTTACTTCATGATCTGTTTCAGTAATAAAAGTGAATGTTGCAAAACCACCACCAACGATCAAAGAGAAACTGAGTAACGGAATTAAAACATTCCTTAAATTAAGTAATTTCATTGTTCTCTTTTCTCAGTTGAAATTTTTATATTCAATTATTAATTTTATTTAGCGCCAAATTCGCATTCAACAGTGAAAACTAATTTTGGAGCTTCACCTGAAGTAACAGCAGAAGACATTGATTGGACTGAGCTTGTATCAGTAGGCTTTTTAGTTTCTCTGTATTTGAAAGTCAAATCAACATCAATTGAAAGTTTACCAGCTGTTAAGTCAGAAACATCACTAATTGGTTTTACACCTGATGTTGCAGAACTTAATTCAACATAAGTAGCAACTGCACCTTGAAGCTCAACGTTCCACTTTAAAGTAACAGTGTTTGTATCTAAAATATCTTGAAGTCCATCATAATGAGCAAATTAAACCTTCAAATCAACACTTTCAGTTGGTTTATCATTGATAGTGACACCTTCTGAAACAACAGTGCTATTTGGTTTACCTTGATCAAGAGTGAGTTTGAAACCTGAAAAATCAGTCTCAGTACCATTTTCTTTAACTGCTAAAGTCATGCCATCAAAAAGGCCACCAACTTCGACAGAACCATTAATTGTTTGTTCTTGTTGCTTATTAATAAATGTAAAAGCGGAATAACCTGATCCGACAAGTGCTACGCCGCCTAATAAAGCAAATACTGATGTAAGAAATTTTTTATGCATGTTTTTTCTCCTTTTTCTTTCTCTCTCTAAAAATTGTCGAAATTATACCCTCCACGCAAATTTTGTTCAATCATAAACATTTGTATAATGAAAAGCGATTTCAAAATAGTACTACATTTCGACATTTTAATATCTTAATATTATTCATTTAGTTTTACAAAGTTAATTTATGTAAAACTTATAACGTTGATAAAATATATTCAAATTTTCTTTACGAATATATTTGTAAAAAGTTAACACTTTATTTTATTAATTTTATCAATTAAGAAGTTAGTTGCACTAAAATATAAAGCAGGTAAAGGACAGAGTTATGAGAACAGATATCACTTCTATGAGACCAGTTACTTATTTCTGCATTCAAGATGAAAAAGCACAAACATGTGCTACTCAACTTACATGTCCTTTTTCCAGCACTTCTAATTTCTGTTACTTATTTAATCCGAATCATGCTTTTTAATCTCTAAAGGCTAAGTTCGGTTTTTTTATTTAACTTTAATTGGTGCTTATCGGAACGGTTTAACATCATCTAATTTCAACAAGAAAATTTAAAGAAAGGACAAACATTATGAAATTTAGAAAAACTCTCTTCTCTTTAGCTGCAGTTTTAAGCCTTTGTGGTCTTACATCCTGTGGTGACTCATCCAGTCAAACAAGTGATAGCTCATCTACACCTGTTTCATCAACAACTTCATCATCTTCATCCTCATCCAGCACATCCATTGGTGTCCCAGAAGAATATGACATCAGTCAAATTACAACAGCAGGTAAAGAATACACCGTTAGAGGTGAAGTCGCAGCTATGAATACATCTGCCTTTTTAATTACTGACGGTGATGATTCTATCTACGTTTATGATAGAGATTTTGTTAAAAAAGTTGAAGTTGGTCAGTATGTTGAAATTACTGGTGCTACTGAATCATATAACAAAGCCTTACAATTTTCCTTCAAAACCGAACCTACAATCAAAGTTCTCGACGAAGAATCACCAGTCACATTACCTACACCTGCTCCATTAACTTCCGAAATTGCTAACAGTTGGAAATCTACAGAATCATTTACCACAAAAGATGTTAAACTCTATACATGGACTGCAACAGCAGGCACAGTTACATCCGGTAATAAAACCTTCGACACATTAAACATTGAAGGTAGTGATTTCGATATTGAACCTGTTTACTTACCAAATACATTTAAGATTACAACTGGTACAACATATAACGTTGAAGCATACTTTACCGGTGCAACCTCAACTTACGCAGCTATCGTTCTTACATCTCTTACAGCTGCTTAATCCAAACTTATATTAATTATTAAATCTACCTATTGACTCCACAATCTGGTAACTCCAAGTTACCAGATTTTTTATGAAAATTATGAAAATTTGTAAAACGCTTACATTTTTTGTTAATATGCTATTGACAATCAAATCCTATTTCCTAAAATATAGGTACAGAGGAGGAAAAATCTCTAATTACTAATCTCTTTCAAAATCCAAATTAGTAATTAAAAGATAAGTTCTTATCTCTGTGACATCATTTAGATGAAGATGTAAAAATAGCGCTAACACATCTGAATCAGGAATTGAAATTAATGTTTATATTTAGGAGCTCATGAATAGAAAATCTTAAATTTAAATTCTTAACTTAAAAAAGTTTAAATGATGCGAAAAAGGTTCTTTAAAATAATTGACTCGATTTAAAAGTAATTAAGAAAACCTTTTAAAAGAAGTAGCATTAGCACTTAGTTTATTTTCTATAAAATTGGTCAATGGTAATTATTAAAAAAATCGATAAGAAGTTATTAAAAGAACTATTCAAAGTTAACCGTTCACTAGATTAAGTTTATAGAAAAGTTATTAACTTGCGGTAAAGCTTAGAAAATAAATTTAATTAGTTATTAGGGAATGTATTTTCAGTAAAGCTAATACATAGAGGCATTAGAAAAGAAGCGGTTAATAAAAAGGTAGCCATTGTGCTACCTTTTTTGATGTGTAAATATAAATTCTAATCCTCAACTTCGTTGATTATGTAGTTAATAAGTGATTTCTCTGGTGGATTTATTCTCCAATTGAGTTTATAAGGTCTTGATAACATCTTATCAATCTCTTTTTTATCAAAATCAGTATCGAACTCATGATCTTGGAAGTAGTAGAGATCATATTCATAGTGAATTACCTTATTGACAGCACCGTTATCAATTTGATGGTACATTGCCAAAAGTAACATCATATCCATATAGTAATAAGGAATTAATTTTTTACTCATCTTCTTATCCATCAAATAGAATAAGAAAGCATCATACAAATATTTAAAAAGAACTGAATTCTTTCTTCCACCAAGGAAGAAAGAAAGGGTTGGGTTTTCATAATTACCTAATTTAAGCATTGAAGGTTTAGGTAATTTAACAAATAAGCAATCAAAACTATTTCTTTCTAAATTTTGAAATAAAGGAAAATCTTTAGACATGAAAAATGTTGAATCAATCCAATAACCACCGTTATCAAAGATTAATTTTGCTCTGATAATATCGGTGAAAGTTTGGATGGAGATTTTTCTTTTCTTAAATAAATCAAACACATAATTATCCAAATCAACATAATTCAAGTAATTAGTTTTATCTAAAAGATGGATTATATATTTATCTCCATAATAAGTTTCTAATCTTTTGACACATCTTTTGACTACTGCTGGAGCGGAGGCAAAACCTTCATACCAGAAAACAAAGATATTCTTTTCATCATCACTTACTTTATCGGTTACATCAGTTTTACTCTTTTGATGCTCTTTTATAAAGCCAGAATCAATTAAAAACTTGTTTATTTCTTCCAAACGGTTAAGTTCTTTTGGACCATGGTGTCTTGAAAGCTTCAACTTAAGTGCTCTGTAAGATTTTATAGGTCCTTCTTTAAAGGTAATTTTAACTAATTCTTTAAGGTTATTTTTAATTTCCATAATCTAATTCCAATTTCATTTATTTAAGCAAAATCAAATTCGATTTAGTAGTAATATAACCCTAAAAATTGAAATGTTTTCATTTTTTGAACACTTTAGTTTGTAATTTAAAACGCAATTAACTAAAATAACCAAGATTTTTTTAGGAGAGTATTAATGAAAAAATTTAATTTTTTAGTTTTAACAGCATTAACTTTCTCATTAACTTCTTGTCAACCTGATCCAAACCCAGAAGCAGATATTTCAGTTAGCCAAGTCTCAGATTCAACAACACTTGAAGCAAAGATTAACTCAGTAAATACTGCATACGAAGACTTAAAATACGAAGTCTACGACTTGAATGATGAACTTGTCACAACAATTGAAGAAGTTAATCAAACTAACTCCATCGAATTACCAAGACATGGTCAATTCACAGTTAAGCTTCTTTCTAAAGATGGAAAAGATCTTTACGATGAAGAAAGGGTAACTTTAAATGTCGCAGAGATTAATCTTGCCTATATCAGAGCAACTGCTCCAGTAAGTTTATTTACTTACTTAGCATTAACTGAATACCAAGGAGTTTACTCCTACATTGATTTAGCCAGAGGTAATTCCTACAAGTGGGATTATTTACCTGAAAACTTTAAATTAATTCCAGGAATTAGAGATACTTATCAAAAGGATGAATTTGGTCTTTTCCAAGAGGAATTACCAGTTGTAAGAGAATTTTTAAAGGATATAGTTACGGAATTACCAAATATCAAGGTTAACTTATTTATCTGTGATGCTGAGCCAACAGAACTTGTCTTAGACATGTACAAACTCATGGATGAAGAAAACTTCACCATCAAGTTTTTAACAGATGGTACCTTAACAAATAACGCCTTAAACGATAACTTACTCAACATGGATCAATATGCTTCCTACAAGGAAAATATTGAGAAAGTTCTTGCAGATAAAGATTCCTACGATAAATTCGGTGCTTCAACAATTGAGAATAACTTTGTCTTAGCATCTATGAAAGAAAACGTTGATTTCTATGTCTACGACAAAAAAACTATTGCTGATAACTGTGAAGATACACAGTTAAAGAATCTTTATAACACCTTCATCACTGAACTTTCTTACTTAGATATGTATGAAACTTTTGATGCAGACGAAAAATTAAAGAGAGAATTTGAATATCTCTTTGGTACCAGATGGGAAGAAGATGGTAAAGAAAATTCAATTGCAGAAGTTTTCTCTGCCAGTGAAAAACCTAACTTAGTTATTTTAGGTACTTCACCTAGTGGTGAAGATGTCTATCCATACAGCTTTGAAACTATGATGGAATATGTAGTTGATAAATATGGAACAAACTACGATATCTTCTACAAAGGTCACCCAGCTTATCCAAGTGATTCATCAAGAGTTAAATACTTTGAAGAAAATTCAATCTATGAATTACCAAGTTCCACACCAGCAGAAATCTTATTAACTTTCTACCCTGATGTATACACAGGCGGCTATCTTTCTACAACCTACCTCTCAGCAAAAGAGAATCAAATTCTCATGGTTTTTTCCACAGAAGAAGATTTGAGAAATAACTCAGCTTACACCGGTAGTTTAGACCTTTTTGAAAATACAGAATTCATTATTGATGTTTTAAATAACAGCAACTAATTAATTAACATATCAAAAGGCTCACTTTGATTTCAGTGAGCCTTTTGTAGTGTCTAATAATAATTATTCTTTATTAAGAGATTTTGCTTTATCTTCTTTCTTTTGACCGTATCTAACAAGTGCAAATGAAGCAATGAATCCAACAATGAATAATGGAATACCAAGACCTAAGTCTAAACCGATATTTCCTAAGCCTTGTGAGTAGTTTTCATAGACTACCATGATTTCGCTGTTACAAAACATTGCAACTACGGATCCAAAAGACAATCCGGTTAATAAGTGGAAAGTTGTAAATCTAAATTTCTTAAGTAAATATGTAACTAATTTAGAAAATAATACAATGCCGAAGACAAATCCAACAGCAAGGAGAATGTAAATTACAAACCACATTGGATTCTCCTGCCAAACGTGGATATGAACTGAATTCATAATAGGTGTGAATGCACCAAAACACATAAGAATTGCTGTAGCTGATAAGCCAGGAATAATTTGAGTTAAGCTGACAACAACACCTAATGCTAATGCAATAAAGTATAAATAAGCTGGGAAGGATTCTGCTTCAAATGCATCCTTTAAGGAAGCAACATCTTGCAAGTAGTAGAACATTACTGCCATAGCGATTGGGAAGATAAATCCAATTACTAGTAATATCCAATCGAGTGGCTTTCTTTTACCATCTTTAGATTTATTTAATTTAATTTCAGAACTAACTTCGAAAGTTCCGCCTAACATCAAGCCACCAAATAAGCTAACGCAGATAAAGGTGTAAGATTCAATAACACTTTGGACAGCAAAGAAACCACCGACAAAGCCAATAACTGCTCCAATAAGAATAGGAATTAAGAATAGAAATGCTATCTTAAATTTCTTGAAGATCTTGCTTATAGCAAGCATCATCTTATCGTAAAGCTTAAACATCATGGAAATTGTAGAACCAGCAACTCCAGGAACAATAACTGCTAAGCCAACTAAGATACCGTTAATTCCAGCAATTATTCTATCCTTCCATGATTTGTATTTTAAATCCTCAAGAGTTACTTCTGTTGAAGAAGAATCTTCTTCAACTTTAACTTCATCTTGAGACTTATTTTCTAATTCTTCCATTTTTTGCTCCTAACAGTAAAAAACACTTTATCATTATAAAAAAATATGAATTTATAATTTAGAAATTCTAATAAATGGGAATGTGATCAGTTAATCTTTTCAAATACTGGTAGATAATCTAAAGGCGTTGCAACTTTAATCTTTGAATTACCTTTATAGATTTCTTTAGTATGAATTTCTTTCCAAGTTCCTTTTGGTAAATAAACTTCTCTTTCTGTAGCTTTACTTTCGACAAAGCAGACAAGATACTTGTCACCAAACATATATTCATCTTCAATAGAAAAAACTTTTCTATCTTTAGGGAATTCTAAAAATAGTGGTCGCATGAGAGGAAGACCAGTTGCACTTGCTTCATCAAATAAAGATTTAATATAAGGTTTTAAGCTTTTTCTTAATTCTAAATTCTTTCTAAGAATTCTATAGATTTCATCTCCGAAGGAATATATTTCATTAGCTTGACCGGTATGAGTAAAACCACCGCCATAGTTTCTATCATCTAAGGCAGGAATATCCCAAGGAGTTCTATCCCCATGCATTCTTAAAATTGGTGAAAAGACCATCCACTCAAACCATCTAATTAAAGTTTCTTTCCAGTTTTCATCACGAATATTTCCTGCAAAACCACCGATATCATTAGTGTACCAAGACATACCGGCAATACCAGCGTTAATTGCGGAAGTAAATTGATCTTTAAAGGAAATATAGGTTCCTTGAACATCTCCAGACCATAAGATAGCACCAAGTTTTTGAGAGCCAAACCAAGCGGATCTAATTAAAAATGGTTTAGGGTTATCTTTATCTTGGAAAGCTTCAAGATAGTAATATGGATAGATATTAGAGCAATCAAAGGATTTACCGATATGATAGACATAATTATCTAAATCGTAAGAAGTGTACTCAGGTTCTGCTTGATCCAGCCAAAGGTAATCGATACCTTTATCAAAGTAATTCTTTCTAACGATATTAGAAACAAACTTTTGACTTTCAGGATTGGTAAAATCAACAATCATGCAGTCTCCTTGGAAGTCATAGCATTGAGTACCTTTAATTGGTGCAATTAAAAGTCCTTTATCTTCCATCTCTGGATAGTACTTACTTTGTTTATCCACTGTAGGCCAAATTGAAGCCATGACTTTAATATTCACGTCATGGAGTTTTTCATTCATGAAAACTAAATCTTTCCAGTAAGTTTCATCAAACTCCCATTCACCTTGTCTAGTCCAGTGGAAGTAATCAATAACGATAACGGATAAATCGATACCTAACTCTTTGTACTTATTAGCAACAGACAAAATCTCTTCAGGAGTTCTGTATCTAAGTTTAGATTGCCACAAACCTAAAAGACTTTCATCCATGACTGGTGGGCAACCAATTTGAGCGGTGTAATTCTTGATGATATCTTTATAATCTTTACCACCGATAAATAAGTAGTCTAATTCTGTTTTTGAGTAGGAAACAAATTCTGTCCCTGTTTCACCAAAGAAAGCTTCACCAACGGAAGGGTTATTCCACATGAAACCGTAGTTTCTGCTGGATAAAAAGAATGGAATTGAGATTTGAGTATTCTTTTGAGCTAAATCCAATCTGCAACCTTTTAAATTCATTCTACCGATTTGGTAGACACCCATACCGTAGATATGTTCATCTTCATTTGCTTCGAAACTAACTTTTAATGAGTATGGACCATAGTTTAATTTATAACTTCTAGCAAGTTCTCTAACTGGTTGGGTATGACCATTGGAGTAGTAGCCAAAGTTTCTATATTTTTCTTCTAAAACTTCTTTGTCGTTATTGAAGAATTTCAATTCACCTAAATGACTTATTTCAACTCTAGCTTTTCCAGTTTGTAAGGATAAACCACCTTTATAAGCTGAAGATTCATTAATTTTTACTGGATATTCTTTAGTGTTGATTAAGTTGTAGTTTTCACTTGAAATAGGCTTTTTGTAATTACCTTGAATTCTGATGACATTCTTATCAACAGCTGAAATCTTTAAAGTTTCACCTTTAGCTTTGTAGATAATGCAATTTTCATATCTTTCTAACATATGATTTCTCCATTTTTATAAAACAATTTATAAAAATTATTTAAGATTATTAATTAATACAACTAGTGAATTTTCAATAAGTTATCTTACTTAATTTCTTCCATGTATCTAACGACTTTACCATGGTTATGCGCATATTCAATTTCAGATTTAGTTGATGAACCAACATAACCATTTCTATTGATTACAAAAATTTCATCAGCCATATCAATCTTTCTTTTATGCATATCATCAAGCATCTCTTTAACACCTTCAGTGAAGACTTCATCATCTCCACTATGACCAAATAAACCAACTGAAATAACTATATTTCCTTCAAGGGTTAATCTTTTCTGTTCTCTAATAAAATCATCTTTAAATTTTGTGCTACCGCAAAGGGTTATTACTTTATATTTACCAACCATGATAAGTCTCCTAAACTAAAAATATTTTAAGATAAAGAAAAAACACTGAATACATTTATATTAACTAATCTAATTAAAGAGTAATTAATATAGTGATTCAATGCTTAATTAATCTATTTCATAGCTTTTTCAAACTTGAAAAAGAGATTCTGTTCAATAGGCATATTTCCTGCTGTTTCACCTTTTAAATGTTGATCTTTATGTTTCGGATTGAAGAATTCTACAACCTTAAATCAGCATCTATTGATGTAGAAATGGATATTTCTTTTATCAAAATAAGGTGTATGAGTAACCCAGATACTAGTCTTAGGAAAGAGTTTTTCAATTCTTTTCCAAATCTTATAACCAACACCTAGATTTTGAAAATCTGAATTAACATAGAGTAAATCTAATGAGCTGCAGTTAGTTTTTGAATCTATAACTACTACAATTCCACCAACTCTAACACCATCAATCTCAGCAAAATATATATGTGCACCTTTAGCATTGAATGATTCTTGAATATCAACACTTGGGAGAATCACTTTATCGTATTTACCAAAGTCCTTTTCGAAAGAAACTTGAAAAGCGTTTTGAACTTCGTTTATAAAAATCTCTTTATCTGAATCAGAATAAATTTCTTTTAAGATTAAATCTTTCATACTTCTAACTCCTTATTAAATAAAATCATTCAAAAAGTAAGAAGTATAAATCTATTCCCTACCTCCGTAGTAGCAAGTAGTTTCAATTAATGGATAGCTAAATTTAATCATTATTTACTTTCTTCAGTTTTTGTTTCTTCTGTTGCTTTAACTTCAGCTTTCTTTTCTTTATTCTTCTTGAAAATATTGATGAAAATTAAGACTAATAAAGTAATTAAAGAAACACCTAAGATAACGTGACCAATACCTGCAAAACCAGCGACGATATTAGAAGTTGTGCTTGAAATATCGTCAACGAAAACTTCTAAAACACCTCTAACAAAGAGCATCAAGCAGGTAAGATTCAAACCGACATGGTAGATAATTAATGTGATATTTGTTTTCTTATCGGAAAAGCTGAAGACTTTTTCCATGATGAGTAAGATTAAAAAGAAAATCATACCTAACATAAAATAGTGTGGATGGACAGTTGCTAAGACAGTATCTCCTGTAAAAGAACTAAACTTTGTTAATTCTCTAAAAAGAACACCGAATACTGCGGCAAGACAAGCATAAACTATGCTAGAAATCATGTATTTTTTCATATTAACACCTCAAACCACAATATTATAGTTAATTGATTATGCTTATGAAATGAACACGTATCTATTTCATAGGAAATGGCTATTGAATAACTTTTCAATGTAATTTTTGTTCAAATTTTGTTCAATAATTGTTCATTTTTCGTTCAAGAAATGTTCAGTTTTTATTCAAATTATGTTCAGAAAACGTTCATTTAATGTTCAATTAATGTTCATTTAAAATTCAAATTTCATTCAGTTTTCGTTCAAATAAAGTTCAACTTTTGTTCAAAAATCGTTCATTTTTTATTCAAATTATGTCCAGAAAAAGTTCAAAAAACATTCAGATTTCATTCACATTTCGTTCAATTTATGTTCAAAAAATATTCACTTTTAGTTCAGATTTTGTTCATGCAAGTCCCACAAGTAAATCTCATATAAAAAGAAGTATCAAATTATTAATACCATAAATATATTAATAATAAAATACTTCTTTAAATAAAAACAATTTATAAAAGTGATAAAAAAATGTAACTATTTAATTTTAATTCTTGTGTAAGTAAATTTATCCGTTTTATGATGAATATATCCACCGCAAGCTAATACTGTTTTAACTGAGCCAATATTATCATTATTTGCTTCAAAATAAATTTCATCTTCTGGAACTAAATTGTTCTTTTTAATTAACTCAACAAGAAGCTTCAAACCAGTCTTAGCATAGCCTTTTCGACGATACTGTTTTAAGATGATGTAACCGATATGACCAGGACCATTTCTAAGGAAATCATTTAAGCACAGTCTTAAATGATATTCTCCAACAATATTATTTTCATCATCGTAAAAAAGATAAGTACAGTCTGGAACGTAACCTTCTTTTAAGTTGATTCCTTTTTCATTATCAAAATCAAGTGGGAGAACTTTATTTACAAATTCATCATAAGAAATTCCATACCATTCGTTTTCAAATCCATCTTCTGATTGGAAACTTTGGTAATACTCATATTCTTTCTTAGAATCTTCCATATTCAATTTCTTTAGATACATAGCTTCACCTCACTAAAGACATTTCTTTAAATTATCAATCAAGGCTTCTTCATTATAAGAAAAGTATGGATGCTCTTTAGTTGTTTCAGTGGAAATTGAACTGATAATAAATTTAGTTCCACCATCATTAGAACTTAAAACGTCAAAATGAGATTTCTTTGATTTATAAAGAAGTACTACATTTTTAATCTTATAACCTTTATTTTGTAAAAAATATGCGTATGAAGTAACTTGATACAAATCCGTTCTATCAAGATTTTGATAATTCAACTCTTCCATATTCTTAAATTTTGTATCGATAATTGTGTAAGTATTATCTTCTTTGTTACGAATTAAGAAATCCAAGTAAACATTACCTTGAAATTTTGAACCTTCTAAAATCTTAAAATCTTTCTGATACTCAATTTCATAAATTGAGTTAGATAAATATCTCTCAAAAATTCTGTAGATATATATCTCGAATAATTGAGGAACATAGACTAAAAAGTTATTGATATCAAAGTTACTATTACCATTATCATTAAAATGATAGTCATCCATTTTTAAGATGATTGCTGCATAATCCAAAACTCTTTTATATGCTCTTAACATTGGGTTAAGTAATGCTTTTGATCTGTAAGCAGAATTCAAAGTTTCTTTAGTAACAATTTGACTTGTTTTTATCTGATTAAAAAGATTGTATAGCTTATTTAAATCAACATCGTTTTCCTTAGAAAGTTTCTTCAAGATAGAAAGTGCCTTGAAGATGACCTTAACTATATTTTCATCATATTCATAAGCTCTATATTTGAAATTAACCTTATTAGTTCCATCGAAAATATCTTTCTTCAAATAAGAATTAAAATCTATTTGTCCTCTAATGTTATAACCTTTATCTTTTCTCATTGTATTTACTAAAGGTAAAGAGAAAGAAGAAATCTTTTTAAGTGAAGACTTAAATAAATAGGAAATTAGATAGAAAATAATATTATCCGAAACTACCTTTTTATCAAAACTTGATTCACTTTTATCGTAATTAATATAGATTTCATTGCAAAATTCAATCATTCTGTAAAAGAATGGAATTAAATCATCTGGTAAATTAATTGTAATTTTAAAATCATCAATACAAAAATTACCTGCAAAATTTGAGGTTTGAATTCTATACACCCAATCCGATCCAATTGTAATTGAGTAGATATTTTCATTATCATTCAGATTAATTCTTTTAGAATTATGTAATTCAAAAATTGAAATTTTTGACTCTTTTATATCTTTAAAATTAAGTACTGACCTATTTTTGAAAAGCTGGTTTAAAGAATTTTGATTCTCAATAGAACAAGAATTAATCTGAAATTTTAAATCCTTAGCAATTTTACTCATTCTTTAAAATCTGCACACAATGCCTCTCGTGCTTTTTCTACATTTGTTTCAATCTCTTTATCTGAATATAAACTTCTTAGATACTCAGTCAAAGTAGTTGCTAAATACTTATTAAATAAAGTTTCGATATCTTTTTTATGGAAAAGAACTTTACGCCTATTACAAATGTCTTCAGGTCTTTTTATAGTTGTAATCTTCATAAAGAAGGAGTGACCAAATTTATAGCTGTCTCCAAGATTTAATCCCTCTGAAATATATTTATTTAAATTATTAACATTATTGATAAATCTAGTAATCTCAGAATTAAGATTTTCATAATCGGTCTTTCCATCATATTTTTCAAATAGATAAACTAATAATGCATTTTCATCAAATTCATATTTTTTCCAAGAAAATCTTCTTCTTAAAGCTAAATCAAAACTATCGATACTTTTATCAACATCATTCATCATCCCAATAAAAAATACATTTCTAGGAATACTAAATTTAACAGAACCAGATGAATCTCTAGTAAAAATAAGTGAATCTACACCAATTTTTTCAATAACAGAACTTAAAGGTGTTGAAACTAAGTTTGCATCTTTATTATTTGGATTGTATCTATAATCAGTTTCTAAAAGAGAAAGTGTTTCACCAAAAATAGATGATAAATTGCCACGATTTATTTCATCAGCAACGAAGAAATATGGTTTATCCGGACTCTTCAAAGCTCTGATACAAAGTTCTTTAAAGGATCCGTTTACTACTGAAAACTTTAATTTACCTGATTCATCAACTCCAGTAGGTCTAAAACCCTCAATAAAGTCTTCATAACTATAGTTTGGATGGAATTGAGTCCAGATAACTTGTTCGGAAGGTATTTTTTGAAGTAACTTTTTAACTGAATAAGTTTTTCCAGTTCCTGGAGCACCATAAAGGATTGCATTTGGATTTTCTAATGACACCATTGGATGAAAATTATAATAGTCATCCCAAAGTACAGATTCTGTTGCAGAAGTTTGATAAAACAAATCGTTATTGCCTATATCATATTTAGCTTTGCAATATTTAGCGATGTAATTACTTTTATAGAACCATGTATCTTCACAATCTGAAGAATTAATTCCTTCTAATTCGAATTTATCATCAGAATTTTTTATAAGTCTATATAAAAAATCCATCGCTTCAGTTTTTGTGATACATACTAAATCGATAATATCTTTTCTATTTTCATTTTCTCTATATTTTTCAAGTTGACAAAGAAAAGCATATTTTCTTAGGAACATCTTAGAAGGAAAATTGGCATAGTTATCATCAGTTTGTTCTATTCTAATGAGGTCATTAATATCACTTGCTTTTCTTATACTATCCAATAAAGGTTTAATTTCATTAGAAAATTTCTCATTTGCCTCATCTTTTGAAATATCTTCTTTCTTTTCGTAAACGTATTTACCCTCGCTATTTTTATATATTTTGTAATGCTGGGGATAAACACCACGAAGATTTGAATATGGTAATTCTTTAATTTTCTTAACTAGTTCAATATATTCATCAACAGATTTAACTTCTAAATTAACTGCTTCACCATCACGATACTTTTTTAAGTATGCTGAGGGTGATTTGTAACATTTATTTAATTTATCCTTTAATTCGGACAAATTGTCAGTTCCATTAACACTACCTTTTAATATTGTTTCGATTAAAGTTTCATCAGTTAAAAATTTATCCATACTCATATTTATCTCTTTCTCCATTGAAAATATTATATAAAAAGATATCTGTATAATTAGAAAACTGATAAGGATAATTTCGTTAAAATTCTTAAAGATTCTTTATTTAAAATATCGAAATAAGAATTCTGCAGAACAGCACAAATTTTACCTTTAAAATCTTATTCCAAATGAAAATCTCACCATCAAAATTGATGATGAGATAAAACAATTTAGTTTTAAAAAAACAAATTGTTTAATTAATTTAATATCCTATCTTTATCAACTTTTCTTTACTTATTAAATACTAGCACCATAATGATATCTAACTACAGTCTTATCAAAAGTATAATCAGAATCAGTGCCCTTTTGTAAAGTTACAAAATCACTTGCCCAAGTGCTTGGTTTGCTATCAGCTTCAACATAAATATTGATGTTTATTGTTTGTTCAAGTTTAGTATCATCAACTAAATCGATAAAGATTGCTTTACTTTCCATATTGATAACACCTTCAGGAATGTAGATATTAATATCAGGAATAATTGGATCTTGATATTTAGGTGGAAAACCGATTTTAACTGCTTCAGCTTTAACTAAATTAGCTTTAGTTGGTAAATAAATTTCATAAGATGTAATATCTGCATTTTGGAAGCAACTATTTTTATTCCAATACTGAGCAACACCTTCTACAACATCCAATTCACATTCTGGATCATATGCTAATTTGTATCTTTCACTTAAAAAGTAATTAGTCATATTCTTAACATTTTTACCAATTTCAATTGTTAATGGTGTCTCTAAGAAGTAGTTATCAGCTTCTTTATAAGCAGATATTGAAGGTAAGAAATAATCATGAACAAACTCTAAATTTACAGTTTCAGAATTGACATATAAATGTTTAAGATTCTTTGCACTTGTAAAGATATTGTCAGCTTCTACTGAACAATCAAATGTTGAAGGTAAGACAACTTTTTCCAAGTTATCACAACCATAAAATGGAGTACTTTCTTTAATGCTGCTATAAATTGTAGTTACTCCTTCAGGAATAACAATTTCTTTCAATGCTTTACAGTTATAGAATAACTTTTGAGGGAAGTCTTTAATCTTATTACCTAAAAATGTAACTTCTGCTAAATTGGTACAACCAGAAAATGCTTCTTTTTTAATATCTACAACATTTTCTGGAATAACAATCCTAGTTAATCCACTATCTTTAAATGCTTTATCGAAAATGTATTTAAGACCTGTTGCATTTGTTAAATCAACTTCTTTAAGATTTGTGCAACCTGAGAAAACTCCACTCATAATCCTAGTAACACCACTTCCAATTGAAACATATTCAAGTGAAGTCATCCCTTTAAATGAAGGTAAATCAGTTACTTTACTAGGTATTACAATCTTCTTAGTAACTGATTGAGAAGTATTTTCAAAAATAACTTTTGTAACAATACCAGGGTAACTACCCATCCAGCAACGTGCGGGAATAATTAATTCTTCACCTTTAAATACTGAGAAATCAATTGTTGCGTATGCATTTCCTGATGAATAAACAGTTAAATCGATACCAGCAATAGATTTATCAGTTGTGTAAGATAAAACATAACCACAATCTACACATTTATTATTTTCATCAAAATTATGTTCACCTTTAATAGCTTCATGACAATATTCACATTCACCTTCGTGAACGTAATAGTTAGGTGTATTATTGATTAAACTATGTGCTCCAGATTCAATTACTAAACTTGGATCATCTGGACCAGTAATTTCTGTTTTACCTTCTTCATCCAAGAAGTATTTATCACAACGTTCACAATGATAGTAATCTTTAATACCAGATTCAGTACAACTTGCTTCTTTACCTTCAATCAATTTATTATCATGACCTAACGCATTGATAACTTCTGATTCGACATGTCCGCATTTTGTACATTCTCTTTCTCTTTTACCTTCAGTAGTGCAGCTTGCTTCCTCAATAACTTTCCACTCTGAATATTCGTGTTCGTGATCTGTGCTAGTTGTTGATGTAGTTGATGTTGTTGATGAATCAACACTTGTTCCTGAAGTACTTGTTGATGATGAAGTTGTACTGGAAGTTTCACCACCAACGCAGCTTGTCAGTGTCAAACTTAGCAGTGAAGTTAATGCAAAAAACTTTCTTTTCATATATTTGTTCCTTTCTTATTACTCTATTTTAACACCCCTTTTGTCAATAGATTAGATAAATTCGCCGAAAAGAACCAAATTTTCCACTTTTACAAAAAGCTCATCACCTTTTATTAGATGATGAGCAAAAACAATTTCATTTTATATATGAAAAAATGTTAAATAATTATATTAATTTATAAGATTATTCTTTTTTAAGGTCTTTCTTATTCATATTCACTCCACTAGCAAAGTGAGTATGTTGAATAACCCATTTCTCCATCTTATATTTAGAGATGAAATAGTAAATGAATAATGTGCAGATAGTTAATAAAGCCCAAAGCAAGTTTTTAGTGAACAATTCTTTTGCAGTACCATCAAAATACAATCTCTTACCATCGTAGACTGTGTGTTTAGCTTTGTATCTTTCAATAACACATGTGAAATATGTGGCGCCGATAAATAAAGTACAAATTGTTCCAATAGCACAAAGTAATTTTAAAAGCCTGAATTTAAATCCACTTCCATCAAAAGTACCTCTAATTACACTGCTTGCTTCTGTAATTCTTGTATGTTTTGCTGCCCAAGCCATACTGGAAGTACCGGAACCTGTATCATTTTTACTCTTCTTAAATAATCTGTTATAAAGTCCTAATGTAATGATATTAAAGAACCAGATTTTTATTGCTAATCCCCAAGCTTGAAGAGAATTACCATCAAATTTAAGGCTATAACCATCGATAACTGTGTTCTTTACATAGTATTTTTTATCAACCACTTGTCTATGATATTTTAGCCATCCAAGTGTTAACCAGTTGAATAAGAAAAATCCTAAGAATGCCATGTACCATTTGTGGAAATAGTATTTAACAAGGTTGCCTTTAAACTCGGATTCACTTAAATCAACTATCTTCAAAACACTGTTGTAACTGTATTTTTCAAGAATTTGTTCAACTGCAGAATTATTATTGTTTTTATAAGCTTCTTTCAAATCAGCAACAATTTTTCTAGCAACTCCACGTCCTTCTAAGTACTTAACATTGTTATAAATAGTAAGACAAACTGAGTCGAATTCATATTTGTTTCTAATTGTAAAGATGTTAGTAATATTGCCTGCTTTGCTTTCTGCAAATCTCTCAACTTCTTTACGTCTAGCTTCTTCCTGAAGAGCAAGCTGTGCTTTTGCTTTTTCAATTACTTGTCTTGTTTCAACAACATAATTTTCAAAGCCTTGATAGTTATTTGCTTTGGATAACTGAAGTAAAGTATTATCAAACTCCTTGTAGGTAATTGAATATGTTCCTTCTTTTAATTCTTGTTTAATGAGCTTAACTTCTTTATTAAATTTACTATCATGACACAATTTAACTGCACAAATAGGAACTATCGAATAAAATCCTAAATATGCAAATGGAATAGTAACACCCAAAACATAATTTCCAGTGGGGACAGCAAAAATAATAAAATTAATAACCAATCCTACTACTATAAGCATGATAAGAATAGATAAAAGCACGGCTTTCATCTTTTTAAATTTTGCAAATCCTAAGACAATTGTTGTAATAATTCCGAATGGGATTGGTATGCATAAAATCAAAAGTAAAATAAGGTTTCCCCTTATTTCATAATCCCTTACATACTTCTCCCTTTTAGTGAGCTTTTTAGCCATTTCTTTCTCTCCTTTATTAGACTAATATGCATTATTTTAAGCCCCCCCCGCTTTTGTCAATCGATATCATAAAAGTCATCGTAGTTTCCACATTTATTACTATTTATATGAAGATTTACTACAAATTTTCAGTTTTAACTAATAATTTTCCATAAGACAAAAACTAAATTTAGACACTAAGTTTCAAAAAGTAGACACAAATAAAAAGGCATTATCAGCAACTAAAACTGATAATACTTAATAAGTTATTTTCTATTTACCCAACAACTTCTTATCAAAGAATTCATCAAGATATTTAAGAAACTCTTCTGAATCGGTAATTTCACCTTTAATTGAATTCTTGCCATAGATATGGTTAGAAGCAACAATTGCATCATCTTTATAACCAATCATCTTAAGTAAAATATCGGGGTCGGTGTTACCAACTAAAATATAGAGCTTTTGAACTTTCTCCTGTTTTTCAACGTATTCATCACCGTTATAATAGAATTGACTACGCTCATTGAAGATTTGATATAAGGCTGAGAATCCACCACAATATTCAGGAATTAAAAAGATTGCTACATCATAATTTAAAATATCTAAGGATAAAGTGCCGATATCATCATTAGCATGTGGACATGTTCTTTCAAAGAAACAGTTGTAATTGCAATTTGAACATGGATGATAATTCAAGTCTCTAACATTTACTACTTTAGTTTCTTTGAATTTATATCTCTTGGAGATATGTTCCATAATCTTCTCACAGTTTCCCGGATTAATTCTGGCTGAGAAGTTTAAAAAGAGAACCTTCTTATCTGATAATTTCTTTTCCATAATAATACCTTCTAAATTATTTTATAAATCCACTAATTATATGACTTCAGGATTTCAATAAAACAATTTATACATCCAAAAGTAAAATGTTAAATTAGGATAATAATCTACTTATCTTCATCTTCTTTAAGTGGTTTTCCACAGTTTGAGCAGAATTTGCCTGGATCTACTTCTTGATGACAATGAGGGCAAATTACAGTTAATTGCTTACCACAATTGGAACAGAATTTAGAATTTTCATCAACATCGTGACCGCAGTATGGACAACGATGATTAGAACTTGAATCACCTTTAAATGCTTCAGCAATATTTTTAAAGGTAGGTTTTAAATCTTCACTTGCTTCGTTGATAACAGGAACAGATTCGTTTTTAGCATATCTTGCCATTTCTCTACGATAGCCAAAAGTAGTTAAAGTAGAACCAATGAAAATAGCAACCATCGAAACAATTGGAAGCCAGATGAAAGACATTTCGCCTTGAAAACTAATTACTATACCTACAATTAATGAAATAATACCAAGCACTAAAATTATTGGTCCAACAATTTTAATTACTTTCTTAGTCTTTTCATGTTTTACTTTATCTTCTTTATTGTTGTTATCAGGCATGTTGTATAAATTGATACTCATAGGAAACCTCCTTGAAAACTACATAACTATTTTAATATATGAAGTAAATATCATATTAAATAATCAATGTATTATGGGCTAGATTAATGTGACAAAACCTTACCAATTTTCAAATATATAAAATTTGTGAATAAAATTTGAAAGTGCTAAAAATTATCAAAGAAGGTTGTTTATACAGTTACTATTATGAAAAAGAAAAATTAATTGTTAGCTGCCATTCATGGTGTAACAACTTTATCTGGATTAGCAGCTTCTGGTGATGATACTTCTGGCATTAGTTTCAATAGAATTGAAGATGCTGTATTATCCTTAGTCAGCATGCCAACAAATCCTATTTCAATTGTTCTTACAGATAAATAACAATTAATTTATTTCAAACACAGGGTTAGCAAAATCTAACCCTTTTCTTAAGGTTGTAAATATTCTAGATGTCAAAAAACTGGATTTACTATAATAGAAATATGAAGTATCTATCTGATAGAGTAAGAAGAGGTTTAACTTTAACACAAGGAATTATTTCAATACCTGGATTGTCTCTTTTACTTGCTAATTCAATTATGAATTTAGTTCAATATGGAAATGATGAAACAGCACTTTATGTTTCTTCAATCGTAATGATAGTAATGGCTTCAGTTGGTTTAATCTCCAATTTTGCAACATATACATTTTTTAAGAAAAAAGAGCCAGTTGATAGCATTCAATCAGGTTATGATTACTATTTAAATGGTCTAGTTATTGCTATTTGTGTTTTCGGTTTCTTTCTTATGACAAAAGCTGAAAGTGATACTTACTTTGTTGATCATAACTTTGATAGGAATTTCACTTATGTCTTAATTGTTGCTCCATCTATTTATTTTGTGGTCTATGGATTAGTTAGAAAATTAAAGATTCAACAATTCAGAACAATTGCATATGCACTACTCATCTTTGTTTTCATCTGCTACATGGTTGCACAAAATTCAATATTAAATATTGTCGGTTGTTCTGTAATTATTGCTCAAATTTTATTAGCAATCATATCATTTATTTTCCATCCTTTATCAGTTGATAAAACATCTAATAAAACCGACGTAAATACCAATAATTAGATCTATTAAATTCATCGTGTAATCCTGCATGGATTAACATCTTTTGAACAAATTTTGAATGTTTTCTAAACATTTTGTGAATAAATTTTGAATATACTCAGAAAACTCCACTGGAATTTAGAGAAGAAAATAGCGAGAACATATAACAACTTATATAATATATTTAGAAATTGTTAATTTAATATAATACTGTTGTTTAATAGTTAAAATTATGGCTTCAAAGAAGTGATAGGTGCAACATAAACACCATCTTTTCTCTTATAAGCAGCATTTGTTAAGCCGCAGATGACACATAATGCTTTAGCAGGTTTACCACCTTCTTTAATAATTTGTTCATTTATTTTGACAAGATTATTTGCGGCTGCATCAATCTGATTAGCACCAAGTTTAATTTCAAAGCCGCACCATGAACCATCATTGAGTTCAATTACCACATCAATTTCATTATTTCGGTAATCTTGATAATGATAAAGCTTACCATCAAAAGCATCAACATAAGTTAGTAAGTCTCTTTCAACTAAAGATTCAAATAAGAAACCTAGATACTCTAAATCACCAATTAGTTTTTCTTTGGTTAAATTTAATAAAGCACATGGGAGTGATGGATCAACAAAATGTCTCTTTTCACTTTGTTTAAGCTTAAGTGATGATCTAATTTTAGTAGCAAAAGGTGGAATGTTTTCTGTTAAGTACAAACTATTTAAAAGATTTAAATAATCGGTTATTGTATCAACGCTGATATCATCAAAATCCTTTTCCTTTATATCTTTTTTAAGGGTTGTGTTTGTAACCGTAATAGATTCATTTCTTGCTAATGATTTAAGCAATAGTTCCACTTTGTGTTTATCTCTCTTGATATTATCAACCCTAAAAATATCTGATTCTAAGATTGATTTTACGCATTGATTTGAAAGCAGCATACTTTGTTTTAGATTTAAATCGGTGCTCGATGGCCAACCACCTTTAAGAATCAGCTCAATAATTTGCTCAAGAGAAACTTCACCAGTGAAAATATCTTGTGCTTTATTATTGCAAATTTCTAATAAAGAAACTTTTCCATCAGAATTTAAAGATTCATAAAGAGACATAGGTCTCATTTTTAGTCTTGCAATTCTACCAGTTCCAGAATGAATATAACTATTTTTATTGATTGTTGCAGACCCTGTTAATATGAATTGACCTTTCTTATTAATTTCGTCAACTTTCCCTCTAACAGCGTCCCAAATAGCTGGAACTTCTTGCCATTCATCAATCAATCTTGGACTTTCTCCGTGTAATGCAAGTTCTGGATTCAATAAAGCAATACTCCTATTATTGAAATTACCAGATGGGTCGTCAAGTGAAAATTCTGAATTGCAAATATTTTTTGCAGTCCATGTTTTACCACACCGTTTTGGTCCTTCAATTAAAATTGCGCCAAATGTTTCAAAAAATATTTCAATTTTTTCGTCAATAATTCTAACTTTGTAATTGTTTAATTTCATATTGAAATACCTCCTTTTTTTGTTATTAATTTTATTATATTCCGAGATTTTTTAAGTATTTAATCCGAGACTTTCACACTTTTTATTCCGAGATTTTTACACAATTTGTTCCGAGACTTTTTCAATTTTTAATCCGAGAGTTTTCACTTTCTTAGAAATTTTATTCAGCAAAAAGAATCTTTAGACTTAATATCTACTTAGTAATCTCACTGTGATAAAAATAGTTAACAACAATTGGAGGTTCATCAATTTCACTCATTTGTGTATCGTCATTAACGATGTATTTCAAACCAATTTCTCTAATCTTATTTTCACGTTCTAAAACTCTTTGCTTATATTGTTTTTCACAATCATTTAGCCATCTTTTAGTTGTGATGATAAAACCTTCTTTTTCTAATCCTTCTTCAATGGAAATGTTGTATCTATTATTAACATCGCAACTTCCGGTACCACCTTTAACTGTATATCTTGCACCAGATCCATAGAGAGCGATTTTATTCGTTTTTAGTGGTAAAACCCCATCGTTTTTAAGTAAAACAATACCTTCTAAAGCAACTTCTAATGAAATTTTAGCATTCTCTTTTTTCTAATTCTGTAACTTCATCTGAAAATATCTATTCATATTAATTCCTCCTCTTAAAACAGAGAAACAACTAATGAAATTATAGTGAATTTCATAAATTAACTATGGATAATTTAATAAGAAAAAAGAAAAGATTCAATTATGTGAATGAAAGAAAATATGTAGAAATAAATTATTTTTAATAATAAGCAATTTAAAACTAAAGAATTAAATTGTTTTAAAAGTTACATATTCAAAGCATTTTCGTTTAAAAGAAATTCTTTCAAACTGATAGTGACAACACCATTATCATCCCTTCTAAGACTAATATTGTCTCTAACAATAACAACCTTTTTAAAAGAATCAGGAATATTAGTCAAAGATTTAATTTCTTGTTTCTCTTTTTCAAGAGTTGGTAGTCTATAAGCAGACTGAATGTAATATCTGTTACTACCAAGATTAGCAACAAAATCCACTTCAGTTTGCTTCTTAACATAATTACCATTCCCATTCTTCTCATTGACTGAAACTACTCCAACATCAACGGAAAAACCTCTGATTTTTAACTCGTTATAGATAAGATTCTCCATCAAATGATTCTCTTCAATCTGTCTAAAATTAAGTCTTGCATTTCTCAAACCTAGATCGGTAAAGTAATATTTTCTTGGACTATCAATGTATCTTTTACCTTTGATGTCATATCTACTGGCAGATTCAATTAAAAATGAATCTTCAAAAATTTCTAGATAAGAAGCAATAGTATTTTTGGATAAATCAACATTTTTAACTGATTTAAAAGTATTTGAAAGCTTAGTTGCATTGGTTAATGAACCAATTGATGATGAAACAATATCTAATAATACACTCATTTCAGAATCATTTCTTATTCCATATCTTTCTTTGATATCTTTCAAATAAATTTCTTTATAAAGATTAGTAAGATATTCAACCTTTTCCTCATTTTCAAGTTTCAAGGTCATTGGCATACTACCGTAAATGAGATAATCATTTAAGGCTTCATCAAATTCTTTTCCATAAGACTCATAGAATTCTTTAAATGAAAGTGGGTTAACATGAATCTGATCTCCTCTACCTCTAAATTCAGTGATGATATCTTTAGATAAAAATTTAGAATTCGATCCGGTAATATAAATATCAGCATTATCAATTTCCATTAAGCCATTTAACAGGTAAACGAAATTTTCTACTTCTTGAATTTCATCCAAAAAGATGAAATATTTTTTGTTATCAGTAATTCTGTCTCTAATGTATTTATCAAGTTTATAAGGGTCATGTAATTCAAGATTTTTTAAATTATCCAACGCAACAGAGAGAATATGGTCTTCAGAAATTCCATTATTGATTAAATAATCATAAAAAAGCTTATTCAATAAATAAGATTTACCACATCTTCTGATACCAGTAATTACCTTAATCATTGAATTATCAATTTTTCTAATAAGCTTATTCAAATACAAATCTCTTTTTACTTCCATAGAACCTCTATTGACCAATTTTGCAAGATTTTATAATTTTGGTCAATAGGATTATCTCATTTTGAATAACGAATAGCAAATCTATTGACTATTTTTGCAAGTTTTTATAATTTTGGTCAATAGGAGTCGCTTCTAAATAACAAATATCACTTCAAATCTTCCAATTTTCCGCCAGCTAAAGCTTCTAAATTATCAAAGATTCTCTTTTCATTCCAATTCCACCACTTAATTTCTAAAAGTTTTGAAATTGTTTCATCGTCAAATCTTTTCTTAATAACTCGACATGGATTTCCTACAGCAATAGAATATAGTTCAATATCTTTACCAACTACTGAATTAGCACCAATAATTGCACCATCACCGATATGAACTCCAGGTAAGAGAGTAACATTTTCACCAATCCAGACATCATTACCAATAACAGTATCACCTTTTAAGGGTAAATCTTCTAATCGAGGTGTTGCTTCTCCCAACCGATACCCATGATATTAAATGATTCAATGTACAACAAACATTTTAATGTATTAATGAAAAATTGCTAAATTAAAAATCTTATTAATTGTTGTTGTTACTGTCAAGTGGTTTTCCACAGTTTGAACAAAACTTGCCGGGTTCTACTTCTGTATGACAATTAGGGCAAATGATAGTCAAAGATGTTCCACAATTTGAGCAGAATTTTGAATCATCATCAATTTTTTGGCCACATTTAGGACAACATTTAGTATCATTTTTACCATCATTAAATGCAGATGCAATGTTTTTAAAGCTTGGTTTTAATTCTTCACTTGCTTCATTAATAATAGGAATTGAATCATTTTTAAGATATCTTGCCACTTCTCTTCGATAAGCAAAAGCTGAAAGGCTAAATCCAATAAAAATTAAAAATACTGAAACAGAAGGAAGCCAAATAAATGGTACGAAATTTCCTTCGCTTGAGAAAATTAAAACTATACCAGTGACAAATCCTACCAAACCAAATATTAATACAATTGGTCCTACAATTTTAAGAATCTTTTTGGTCTTCTCATGCTTATTGTTATTGCTGTTATTATTATCCACAGGCCTGTTATATAACTTATTACTCATAAGATATCTCCTTCCTATTTTTTTAATATTTTAATATATGATGGTTATTTATCATAATTTTCCAATAATTCTAACAGCCATTGTTACTATAAAAAGGAATATAACATTTACCAGTTTGGGGAATATTCTATATTTGCTTTGATTAGTAGAAAGTATGAAATCAAAATTAATCAGTGCTTTAACAAGGTTTAAACTTATGGAAATTAAATAAAACTTTAATTAACTTGCCCATGTTTTTAACAATGCTAAATATACAGTCAAAAAGTTGTATGAACGAAGTTAAAAACTCCAAGAAAGAAAAACTCTTAACTAGGCAAGAATTAGAATTCAGTTGTCGAGTTATTATCAAAACTCGGTACTAAAATAAAAATTGCTTATTTATATTTACATAACAAAAAAGTTTTATTTGCAAAAAAGACAACTTTAAAACTTAAGTTAAACGAAATGAATTAGTTTGTGAAGACAAAAATGTATTCCATATCCATTATTTAAAAAATCCAGTCAAATGATTTTATTATTTGACAAAGAAAAAAGAATATTTAGCGCCATTAGTAAATAAAGATTTATTAAATTCATAAGAAGATGAGATGAAATCTTACAAAATCACATCAGTATTTCTAATTGAAATTAATAGAGCTAAATATTCTGTACCACCTTATCTTATTAATAAAGCAATTAAATATAAAGAGGTAGACAAGAGACCTTTAAAAGAATGTGTGACTCTTAAGGGTTTTATATAGATTTTATTATGCCTAAAAGAGAAGCTTCAGTTCCTGACAGTAGCTCGATAATTTTAGAAAACGACTCTTAAATCTGTTGAAATCCTTCTTTTAATTCCGACGAAGAAGCTTTCGGCCTTTCTAAAATCAACCTTATCAAAAACTCACCTTTTATCAACAAACATATCTATGAAACTGAATTACCTGCAAACATTGATCGTCTTAATCAAACGCAACAGAAATAATATCGTTCCAAATGGGATGATTATGATATTACAGAAAGTTACTTTAGTAACTAAAAAATTAATAAATCAATCTAATAATTATAATGCGTGATAATCAGATAATTTTAAGTCGATAGTTAAATTATCTTCTTCAACGACAAATGTTGAATTTCCAGTACTATTCACGGTGAAAGAATAATCTGGGCTAATTTGCTTTGGTTCTAGGGCAATCCAAATTCGATCTGAAACTTTATCGCCTTCTACAAATACCTGAGCGAAGTACTCATGACCAACAGCATATTTAATATTTTCCATGCTAACTGAAGTATAAGTTTCACTTATATCAATTGGGACTTGTTTCACTTGGTCAGCTGAATAACCATATACTTCTTCTTCAGGAGCGCTGTCACCGATTGAAAAAGTGATTGAAGTAATAGTTGTAGAATTTTCTTCTATGATAGTATCTAAACCAGTTAAGTCAAGATTGAGATTTAAATTATAAGTTTCGACCTCAATTGTTCCATATTCTTTAATTGTTATATCTACACATATAACTGTGTTTTTACTAATTGTAGATGATCCATTATTTGGATGAACTTGGATTTTGAGCTTTGATTGACCTGGTCTTACTTTTGTACGATCTAATTCAACATCAATCGCATAGATTTCATTGCTTCCTGTGGATCCAACAATATCAGAATTTTTGACAATATCTAAGGATACTGAACCTTCTGGTAAGACATCTTCATTTTCAGCGATTATTTTTGTCTCTCTATCTAATAATGCTGTGCAGCCATTCCAGGTTTGATCTGTCATCAAACGGATTGTAGCTTCTGGAGGAAACTGATCATCCTCTGCGGCAGTTGAAAATAAAAAGCTAGACTCAGCTACCGAAAGACCATTATCCTCAGTAACAACGGTAAAATCTTCTTGATAAGTCGATGTCGACTCATCAGGTTGTGAGGAAGTAGATTGAGAACTTGAAGCTAAAGAACTTGTCTGAGAATCACCACAAGCAGAAAGCGTAGTAAGTAATAATAAAGAAAGTGAGCTTTTAATAAATTTCTTCATAATACATCTCCTTTTTACTCAATTATATATGCTTTAAAAGAAATTTAAAAGTAGGTAAGTAATATTTGCAACGTTCTATAAAAATTGATTAAATTTCAAAGTTAGCGCAATAAAATGACTCATAAAATAGATTTTCAGTCCTTTTGAGCATTACAGACAACATATGGATATGTACTAATACCATTCATTCTATGGTTTGCTCCATTCATGATAATTTTTGATTCCTTTTGCAATTACACAGAATTTACCGATAATTAATTTATCAACAATGAGTGGATAAAAATGAGTGACATGATTTTCAAAATCTTCACCGTTAATTTAATAGTCGTCATGATAAGTGTTGTCATAAACTATTGTATTTGGATTCTTAATTATGTTTTTAATGTAGCAAACACTTGGTACATTAGGATTTGGATGGATTTTTTCTTTCATAAGTCATCCCTGTACATATAAAAACTCTTCTTTAAATATTTTCTATTTAAAGAAGAATTATGTGAAAAATATTAATCTGATTTTCTATCATCTACTATCGACGATATAACATATAAAGGAAGAACAAAGAAGATAGAATGAAAGTATTTAATCTAGAAAAACAAAATTTGCTTTAACTTTTTCTAATCTTTTAACAGTAACGTTTTTGCATATATTTGATTCACTGTTTGAAACTAATATAAATTTACGTTTACCACCATCATCCAAATTCAATTTTTCAACAGCTTCTCCAACAGTTCCACTACCAGCAAAGAAGTCTAAAACAATCGAGTTCTTATCTGTAGTTGCACGTACAAGTTCAATCATTAATTTAACTGGTTTGGGCGTTGAAAAATATGTTCTATCACCAAATATCTTTTCAATTTCATCCTTGGCTGATGAAGTTGTGCCAAAACAATCAAATACCTCAGGAATATTAGACCATTTTTCTAGCAACTTATCGCTATCTAAATAAGGTTGCTTAATTAAATTAAACTTACAGTTTTCGCTATTTTTGCATATAACAATATATTCGTAATCAGTTTGTTTTTTATTAGGATTCAATACAACCCTATTAGAATCAAAAAACTCATGTTTCTTTTTCCAACGATAAGTTGAAACTAAATCATTACCAAAAATTTCTGAGCATACTTTTACAATAGTTGATAATTCACCTTCATCTATGTTAATAACTAAAAATCCTTTATTTGACAAAAGATTTTTTGCTAATTTTAATCTTGCATAGATAAAATTTTCATATCCTTCATCGTAATCAGAGTCTTTATAGCCAATGTAGTTAATTTTTGAATTGTATGGAGGATCTATTAAGATAGAATCAATTTTCTTTTCATATCTTGCTTTTAAGCTTTTTAAAGAAAAGATGTTATCTGACTCAATAACATAATTAGTTAAATCATCTCTTACAATTACTTTTGGATCACAATTAGAAAAAGCATTGTCATCTATTTTTGTACCCTTAAAAACTGAAATCTCTTTCAAATTATTGCAATATGCAAATGACCAAACACCAATATAATAAACAAGATCACTACAATACACATTCTCTAATGAAGTGCAATTTGTAAAGCATGATTTATTAATCAAATTAACATTATGCAGTTTAATCCCTGTCATCAATTCACAACCAGAAAAGGCACCACGTTCTAATGTAATAACATTCTCAGGAATATCTAATTCACCAACTGCTTTCCATTTCGGACAGCAAATCAATTTGGACATATCTTCGTTGTACAAAATATCATCAACAACTTTAAATTTATTGCTTTTACTTACAAAATGAATGTTGTCACAACCAACAAATGGATTGTAGCCAATATCAATTAAATTTTCTGGAAAAATAATCTTATTAATACCTTTACAATTCCAAAATGAATTTCTATTGATTGTTTTTGTTGTATCTAACAATTTTAATTCATCAGTTTTTATATTGTTCAAACAACCTACAACTGCGGTTTTAAACTTATTATAAATTACAGAGTCGACAATATTATAAAATGGTGAATTATTAATTAGCTTTAAATGATTGCAACCAGAAAATGGGTTGTTTTTTATCTTGATTACTGAGCTAGGGATTGTAATTTCATGAAATCTATCACAAAGATAAAATGAATGTTTTCCTAAAATTGCTACTTCATCTGGAATTATAAATTTATCTTCTTTACCAATAACGCTACAATAAATTAAAGTCTTCTTATCATAAGTGTATAAAACACCATTTTCATAGAAAAAGTATGGTGATTCATTACTGACTTTTATTTTTGGACAACCTGCGAAGGGATTATCTCCCATCAATTTAACAGATTTAGGAATATTAATCTCTTTTAGATTTTTACAGTTATAAAAAGTATCACCCCCAAAATTTTCCAAGGTTTCAGGAAGAATAACTTTTTCAATAAATTGGTTATCCCAAAAAGATGAAGATTCCAATTCTTGAATACCATATGGGACTTTAACTACATTAGATTTTCCAATGTATTTGACAACTCTATTTTCTTCGATAATAAAATCAGGATCATCATATTTAGAAACAATCGCTTTAGAAAAATTAAACTGATCTACTTTTTCTTCAAATAAGCCGTAATCGTAGATATCTCCGCACATTATTTTAGTTTTGTATTCTATTACGCCACTAACTAAGCGTGATTTATAGAGAACATTATGGTTATTTAGCAGATCAAAATTAAACTTTTCATCCCATGTAAAAAATATGATAAGAAATCCTTTAAAGAAGAAATAATTCTTATTCCCAATACCCACAATATCGGATATTTTGTAACCTAAATTTAAAATACGAACTATACATTCCAACTTAACAAAGCTTTTATGACTGTTAAGTAAAAAAGCAAAATTACCATTAATAAAAAGTTCTTGAGTATTTGCTTGAATTCTAATTGTACAATCATCAAATTTTCTGATATATACATCTTCATCTTCTTCCACAAAATACATTGTGGAATACAATGCTGTATATTTCATATTTCTACTAAATTTTAGAGCTTCATAATTAATCATTGGAAATCTCCATAATTATTTTATCGACAATATCTTTTGGTGTTAAATTAGAAGTATCTATCAAAATATAAGGCAATTTAAACACATTGCAAAAATAGATCATTTTTGAATATACCATTTCTGATTTATCAACACGATGAATGTCTTTATCATTGATGTTTCTAGATTTTAATCTTGATATTATAACTTCAGGTGTTGCATATAAAATAACAGTTAGTTTAGGGGCACCGATTTTTTTAAGAAGGAGTTCATAAACATCGTTATTTTCATCTGTACCGCTCCATGCGTAGTTAGAAGCAAAATGTCTATCGGTAATAATATTTTCATTTTTAAAATATTCATACATATAAATGCTTCCTAAACCATAGAACCAGGATGTGAAAACTCTGTTATCATTTTTGTTTACTTTATTTCTGATTCTAATGTAATTATCAAATGAATCTAAATCATCATCGAAAAGTAAATGCAATGGTTTTTCGACAAATTTATAATTTAGTTTTTCAGAAAGTAATTTACATATAGTTGTTTTACCAACACCATCCATACCTTCAATTGATATATGATTCATCTTTGTTAATCTCCTTTAATTTAATAAATTCATCTAGAAATCTTTGTTGATGGTTTATTTTATTAAACACTATTTCATCATGAAAATGAAAATTGGTCATATAAACATTCGTATTAGTTCTTTAGCCTTCTTTTCGATTCATTTTTCTTTCCTGAAGTAAAGTAATCTTCAATTTCTAAATATCCGCTTACTCTACGTATTCTTGTAATATTCTTACTACCACAAGATGGACATATATCAAATGTACCAGAAGCTCCACAATCGTTGCATATATCTTTAGGAAAATTAAATCCTAAATAATGAACTCCAGATTCAATTGCAACTTCAATCATTTCATCTAGACCTTCAACATTTTCAATAGGAGCTTCGCCTAATTCAACATATGTGATACAACCACCATTAGTGAATTTATGAAAAGGGCCTTCCAGTTGAATCTTTTTGTAGGCAGGAAGTTTGCTATCAACATCAATATGGAATGAATTAGTATAAAAATCTTTTTCTAATACATTATGTGAATAAATTTTCTTATCAAATTCAATAAATCTACCGCTAATTAATTCACCGCTAGTAGCCAATAACGAAAAATTCAATTTGTATTTTTTGGTTAAAGAATCAGTGTAATTACGCATGAAACTAAGAATATCCAATGTCAGATTATAAGCACTTTCGTCTTTCCAAAACTTTTTATTAGTTAATATTTCAATAGTCTCGCTCAATCCAATAAATCCTATTGATAATGTACCATGGCAAAAAGCACCTTCAAGACCATTTCTATTTATATCTTGACACCATAACTTGTATTCTTGATTAGTTGGAAATAAGTTAATATCTTGCTTGATAGTTTTTTGATAACGATCAATAAGTATATCTTTAGTCACCTCGGCAATAGAAATCCATTTTTTCTTAAAAAGATTAATTGACTTTTCACTGTCTGATGTTTCTTTGATTACATCAAAAGCTAATCTAGGTAAATTAATAGAGATATTAGTAATATTGCCTCGACCTATCGCAGTTTTCTCACCGTACAAATCATCAACTACTCTTGTTCTGCAACCCATTATTGAGAGATTGTATGGATCAATATCCTTGTCACATTCACAATCACACAACAAATATGTTGGAATCATCTTCCAAGAAGTACATCTTAAAGATTTACATAATAAGTCGAAGTTTTTATCACTTTTAAATCTATTGACTCCCTTATGAACTTTAAAAACAATGTTAGGCTTATAGACTAAATTACCAGCTTCCATAAAACAGTCCAATAAAGTAGAAGTTAAAAAACGTGAGAAATCAGAAGTGCCTAAGCCAACATTAAAAGTTACATAATAACTTGTTTGTCCCATACGTGTATGAGTATTATTGCACCAAAGTACTAAAGACATAATAGAAGCTTTAAATACATCTTCATGACCCTTAAAAGAGACATTTAGTTTTGAAAAAATGTACGCAAAATCTATATCAAAATTTGCAAAGGACATCCCGCCACTTTGTTCATTCCCCATCCTTGACAAAAGTTCTTCTACAAATTCAAAAACATTAACAATTTTAGTAACTTCATTAAAATTGTTAAATCTACTAAAAGGAAAAGAATTAACGATATCAAAGGTTAGACAATTGTATGTAAGTCCATAAGCATCCAAGTCATGGATATGAATATAACCTCTTCTATGTAAATCCGACCATTCACAATAAATAGAATTTAAAACTTTGCTTTTGATTGAGTCTTCACCAACGTTATAAATGTATCCAACATAACTCTTTCTATTAGCAGCATTATCATTTTTATTTTGCTTATTCATTATGTTTCACCTCTTGAAATATTTGATTTGTAGAACCGACATAAGGTCTAGTTGTAGTTCTAAGCTCTTGAACATATCGACCGGTTTTAATGTACTTAAGATACTTAAGAATTTTTTGTGGAACTTCATCAAGTTCCTTTCCTGTATATAAGCACAAGTCAAAATCAGATAGTTTTGACAATAAGATTTCTAACGATTCCGATTGTTTTAAAGGTTCTCCACCTGTAATAGTTAACTTTTTATTTAAACAAATTGACCTAATAACAGCTACAAGGTCATCAATATCAACAATTCTACCTTTCGTGATATCCCAGGTGTCTTTATTATGACACCCTGGGCATTTGGCATCACATCCTTGTAAAAATAGGACTGTTCTATAACCTGGTCCATCAACAAATGATGGATTTTGATGCAAACAATTAATCACTATCTGTTGTTTCATACATCGTTTCTTCCTTAAGTATTTCAACAATAACTTTATCAATTTCATCAAATTTTTTCTTTAGATAATGCAATCTATTTATTCTAGATGACTTGTCTTTTTTACATATTTGAATACGCTCGTCATCTTTAACAATTTTATCTTTTAAATCACATTCTTTCCTTTGTTGTTGAATGTTTCTACACTTCAAATACTTGTTTTCGCTATTTTGTTCTATCAAATTTCTGTACTCCTCATATGAAATTTCATTGCAACTAAGTATTGCTTTTTTCTGATGATGTTTAACTCTAGGAATTTGTCTTGCCTTTGAACTAGCTTCTTTACCATTTTCAGCAATAACGGCAAAACTAATTGGAATATAATTAAACCTACCAACATGCCCGCATTTACATGTAACTTTGAAATATTTCATAATGCTTTGTTCCTTTCTGTAAACATTATAGGTAAACAAAAATCTTGATTTTTTTACTTTTTACAAGTATTTTTGTGTAGAAAAGTATTTGTTTTACAAACTTTTTAATCAAAAATTGTGTATAAATAGTAACAGAGGAACAAATTTATGGAGTTTAACAGTAGAACAAGAATTAATCTCAGCCCATTGGCTAAAGCAATTATCAAGCGTGATATGTTGATATTCAACGCTATTGCAACATTTAATGAAGGATCATTTATTAATTTAATTATTCAAAGCTATCTGAAAAAAGATTTTGACATAAATTACTCATACTCAAAATTAAAAGGTGATTCAAAAACATACTACATTCAAGATGAGAATATCGATAAGTTAGAATATTTCAAAGATGATAATAGAGCAATGAATCAATTCACAACTAGTTCAGAATTCTTGAAGGCAGTTGTAGAAAGTTACTGCAGAAAATCATGTCTCGAGCGTGAATATATAATTCTTCGTGAATCTATTGATGAAATGAACTATGCTATCGAAAATCATAAAAAAATAAAGTTAACTATTCAAAATAAAACAACATCAGATTTAATGCCTTATAAAATTGCACCTGCAAATGAAATGATTTTTTCATATTTAATTGCTGATGATGGAAACCGTTTTGCTGCGTATAGAATTTCAACTATTAAGGCTATTCGAACCCTGAACAAGGAATTTAAACCAAAAAAAGATGAATTTGCAAAAATTGAAGACTTAATTATAGAGTATGGTCCAACATTTGCGTTTGAACCAAATGAAGAGGTTATAGTTCAATTTTTAACACCCGAGTCTGAAGCAAGCTACCTTTATTCTGCAATTCATAGACCGATTCATACTCAAATAATAGATACAAAAAATAGAATCTACAAATTTTATTGTTCAATGAAACAAGCAAAATACTTCTTTTTCAGATTTTGCGGTGATGTAAAAATACTTAAGCCAACAAAACTAAAAGAAACACTTAAGAATATGTATAAAAGCGGCTTTGAGGAAATGTCAAAAGATTAATAACCTCATTTAGCAAGGATGAAAATATTTAATTTTCAAATAGTCCTTTTTACGTATTTCAAACGATAAAATCAAAATCATTTTTATAATTTGTGGCATTTCATTTTTGACTTTTGCGGTAATTTATTTTTGAGATTTGTGGCATTTTATTTTTGACTTTTGTGATAAATTACTTTGAATTTGCGAAATTTTCTCAAAAAATTTAAAAAATTATATCTACATAAATAAATCTCTAATAAAGTAAATCAATTATTCGCAATGAAAATCCAAAATAGCAGTATTAAACCAAGTAGAGAAATATCACTTAAAGCCTTATATCATTAATTTTCTCAGCTTATTTTCTCTAAGATGTAGACAGAATTTAAGCTTTCAATAAAACCGATTCTCACCCTTTGAGAATCTAAGTTATTACTATCATAAATCCAGTATGTTATCAGTTCGTAATTACGATTGTTACAACTGAAAGAAATCAGATACTTTGACTGAAAATACTTGTGTTCTATTGGAGATTTTAAAGCATATTCAAATATGTACATACTAGAAAGTTGATCTAAAATTTTATGCATTTTTCCAACTAATGAAAAGATATAAACTATGAAAGGTGAAGTAACTAATAAAGAGAAGAGAATTATAGAAACTAATACGATGATTGCTATATTAATATCCAATTCTCTTAAGCTAAAAAAAGAAATTATTCCAATGGAATCAAAAATTAAATTCATCAAAATCATTACTACAGCAATTAACTTAATGAGTTTAAATCTTTCTTTATAATCTATAGTATTCTTAAATTCTGCTTTATCCATGTATGTATAATTACAAAATCAAACTTTACAACTCTTCTTTTACTTAACAGATTTGAATAGTCATAACTAAATGTTTGATTTGTAAATCTCCTTTCAAAAAAATGTAATAAATATCTTTTAGGTATTACCCAAAATATTATAACTACTTAATGAAAAAGGAAAAATTAATTTTAACGAAAAAGGGAAAATAAAATTCACCTATTTAGGAAATATTCAGAAATCACTAAATTAAAAGAAATATGGTTGTAAATTAATTACCACGTACAATAAGCTTATTTTTATCAATACTTAAATGAATGTGACCCATGTTGAATTGAACCCTCTTGCGCTCTATTAAAAGATTCAACCGCTTTGTCCTATCTTCTTCTTTTAATAGACCATTAAGTTTTAAAATACCTTTAATTTGAAATGAACTAAAGACTGCCTTTTCTACTCCTTGAAGTAAGGCATCATTTATTCCTAGTGTTTTAAGTAAGGCTTCATGACTTGATTTACTTCCACTTCCCCCCAAAGATGTTGCTACCTGTATAGAACCTTCTTAAATGAATCACGTTTTCTTTAGGAAGAATAAATGACTCACCACATTCAAAGTAAAACATTAAATAATAGGTTTCTGACTTATCTACTATCGGCTCTACAATAATTGGATTAAGAGGATATAACGCTTTAAGCTCTAGTGTTACTGTATCATAAAGTGGATAAACAAAAGCATTGTCATTAAGTAAAAGTAATGAAACCACCTTATAGATAAACTGATAAGGCGTCATGTATTCATTTAGCTTTGACTTCAATAAAAAAGAGAGGTACTTGTTCCTCTCCCTAATAATTCCATCCTTACTTCTTTTAATGCATCTACCTTTAAGTTTTGCACATTGGCTTGCTATCCTATCAATACATATTAGAACAACATCTGAATATTAGTTATCTTCTCTCCAAATGGTGTCAAAGGAAGAGCGATATCATTAATCAAACCTAAAGCATTAAAATTCTCCAATTTCTTCTTTTTTCTTTTAAAAATCACATCAAAACTCCTCCTTTTTCTAAAATTTGAGTAAAAGAAAAGGCTCGATTAGGAGCCTTAAAAGTATGTATTTTTTATTTCCAATCTATGCCAGAAGAATATTTATTTTTAATTGGCTTATAAAAGGAATCGTCAATAATTTTAAAATGACAGCTCTTAAAAGAAAAAGTTGTATAAAAAATATAGGTACAATCTTCCCTGTGCATTCAAGTTCCTACTGTCATTAAGCTATATACAAGTTCACCATTTTCAATCTTACAATCATCCAAATAGTAGCGATCTTCTTTAGTTGAGAAGTCTAATGCCTTTTTAGGATACCCAGGAAGCAATTCTATTTCTTGTCCGCGTTGAAAAGGAGAATTGAATTCCTTAAAGTGAGAGACTTTCGCTTCGTTTTTCCTTTTTAATTCTTCTTCGTACTTTTGTTGCCACTCCCTTAATTCTTCAGCTTGCTTCTTTTCTTCTTCTTCGATTGGTTTTGAGTCCACTACCTCTATTTCATCGTTGAAAAATTTTGAAAAAGTAAATGTTAATTCTTCACTTTCATAATCATAATATCGAAAGGCTGTAACAATTTTCTTGCTATAATCAATTTTATCTACTTTAAATATTTGTAATTCTTTGTCATCTTCTTCATCTTTTTTCCATCTGAAGAATTTGACATCTTTAATTTCATCTAATGTCATAATGTCACCTTAATGAATATTACCATAAAACTCGATATTTTCTTGCTATTTCGCAACATTTTCATAATCTAACTTATACCTAGTAAGCGTTGCATAAGCAATAATCGTAGCTACTGTCCCATCTATTCTTTTTAGTCTTGAGTTAAGTTTTAATGGTTATATATTACCGTTAACATCAACCTTAGCCTGCGTGTTAGCTAAACAACACTTGATGATTGGATTGTTGTTATAGTTTAAAGCATGGTTTCTTAAGTCTGCTTCAAGCTGTTTCATAGGTTCGGATAATGTATAAACACCTTGTCTTATCTTTTCCATTTCAAAACCCATATCTCCCATTTCTTTAACCCAATATTGTGAGTTCCAAGGATCATAGCCAACCCAAAGTGGTCTAATATCATATTTATCAATCATCATTCTAAACCACTGAGTTACTAAACTAAAATCATTTTGTGAACCGTCAGTTAAAGTTATGTATCCTTTTTCTACCCATATATCATAAGGAACACTATCTTCTTGGATTCTCTCTTTTAAAACATCGCTAGGCATAAAGAAATGTGAAATTAGATATTTCTTACCTTGTTTTTCTACATAAAGAACTGCACAGGTAAGGTCGGTAGTTGAAGAAAGGCCAACTCCACCTATTGCATAACTTCCTCTTAAATAATTGATTTTAAATGTATCTTTGTTTTCAATATCTTTAAAGTTAAGCTAGGAACCATCTTCAGTTTGTTTGATATTAAAGTCTTTACAAAGCATCGTCACTCTAGTCGCTAAGTCATTTTTAGATTTGTTCATTAAATCTTCCAAATATGAAACTTGCTTAATTTCACCTAGACTAGGATTAGACTTTATCCAGGTTTTAGGATTGTTAAATATCTCTTCTTGTGAGTCCTGGGTATAAAGCCAAGGAAGTACACGTTCATCATCTATTTCGCCTTTGATAATCTTTCTAGCAATAAGAAAAAGCCCTCTCATTCATTCCCGGATTCTTCTTTATATGCCTATAAAGAAAATCAGGAGACCTTTGATCTCCTCCTTGCAATTAATTCTATTTTATAGAATTTTTTGCTTTAATGCCCCATGGCATTCATTACTTAGAAGAGTTAATAAGATATCCTGATCTAATAATAAGAAAAATGCCCGATTTCTCGAGCAAATATCGTTCATTTTGAGACCCTTATTTGTATCAAATTGTTAGTTATAAGATGTGTCTTAACTTTTACTTTGATACAAAACGAAACACCCCGATAGTTAAATGAAACAACCAGTAGAAAACGATATAACTTGTAACGCTTATATTGCCGATATTATTTGTATTCAAACAATTTTAATCTAGTATTTTCAACTGCACCATATAATTTTAGTTAAAGCAAATTTAATTTTTGTATCCCCATACACCCGGTCTGCCAAAAGAACTCCAATTAGAATCCTATCCATCGTGCTTAGATGTCACATCGCAATAAATTGTTAAATTATGACAACCGTAAAAAGCGTCATGACCAATTGAAGTTACACTTATAGGTATATTAATAAGTGTTAAAAAGAGCACTCACAAAAAGCATAATCGTCAATTGAAGTTACTCCATCAGGAATGCTCATTGAAGCAAAAGATGTACAATTAAAAAACCTAACCCTGCGCTAACTTCATAAATTATGAACATTAATTCTATTAGATTCACAATACTCAACTGCACTTAATTCAGAAACTGCTTAATTATCAATAGCGGTTTTCATTCAGTTAATCTAATAGCATCAGTATCTCCTTTGCTATGAGAACAACAGCATTAACAGAAAACCTATACTAGAAAATAGGATTATTGATGGTTACATTTTTTATGTAAAAATAAAACTATGTCAATTTTTCAAATTTTCAATAGTCCAGCATTACTTCGCAACATTTGTATATCTATTAAATTAAATTTATTGCAATAGTTGTATCATATGAAAGCTATTAACGATTTAATGGTTGTAAGACAACTTCTTTAATAGGTTCTTCATATTCCCCTACTTCATAAGCATTTAAAGTAAATTCACCATTTTCATCAGTTTCACCAATGATTTCGTAATATCTTGTTCCGTATATTTCATATTTTACAATAACACCAGTGTATGCAGAGCCTAATGGATTATTGCCGTCACCTATGACATATAAATTTACATCGGTTAAAAGCTTTTCTGTATCATTTTGTTTCATAGATAAGCTTAAAAGCAATTCTTGCTTTTCAATATTATAGCTGCAATTAGCAAAATCATCCCAATAGTCTAATAGGTATTGATAAGTATTTTTTATTGAATAAATATCATAAAAATTTCCATTTTCAACCGCTAAAAGCAAACAATCATAATCTTCTAAATACGAAGCATCATAAATTGCACCTCCTTGAAAAAAACCTATAGTTTCCCATTTGTTATCAATTTTTTTACTAACTAAGATTGAATTATTATCATTCCACTGAACACAATCTACATTGAAGTTATGCTGCTTATATGTTTTGCTAATATATACAATCCCATTTTCGATTTTTCTTGGCGCCTCTTGAGAAAAAAAGCTTTCATATCTATCTGGATCAATTAGATGACCATTAAATTGATAGGTATTTCTTAATATATTAAAATTATCAAATTTATTTATTTCCCTTTCATTTAGATTTTCATCAAGAATATAAAAACCTGTAAAGTACTCTTCACCTTCTCTGTCTGTTTTAAGAACATCTTGAGATGAAGTTAAAAAATACTTGTCAGTTACACCCCACTCATCACGTAAGTAAAATGTAGTTCTAGTATTCGAATCATATGTTTCTATTCTATCGTTACCAATAAATTTATTTCCATACTTATCTTTAAACGCACATGACACAGTTGCAAATTCATTATCAAAAATCAACATAAAGCTTATTGTGCCATCTTCATTTTCCTTTAAATCGTAAATTGCTCCATCAGAGTATATTAAACCATTTAAAATCATGTCGATTTTAAAATCATCAAGTTTATAAATTAAGCCAGTACTATTATTAATAACATAACTTTGTCTATTATTGCTACTAAAGTATAAAACTTTATCCCATATTGCAACCCCATCATTTCTATCATATTTTAATTTTAAAGGTCTTGAACAATTTCTACATAATTGTGTAATATCGGGATAATAAGATTGATAGAACAAATCAGGATTGCTATCATCATAATTTGGAGCTGGTGGTAAATTTGGTAAAACATAAGAAATAAAAGTAAAATTATCTAATGTATACAATTTATCAATAATACCATTTACTTGTTCTTGAGTTACAATAGTTTCTTCGCCTTCCCCAACATACGAAACTTTATAGTTTTCATTTTCTAAAAGACCGTTAAATTCAATAATTCCTAGTTCATTATTAATGTCATAGATACTATTATCGGTTACATCTTTATATATAACTTTATCATTATAATCGATCAAAGTATATTTAAACCCATCTAAAGCATTAAAACTAATATGGGCATTTACACATCTTGAATCAACATGTAACCCTTCAGTAGTATTTAATCCATTAAAAATTATCGTATTCACATCACTTCCGCTAGCTTTTTTAGTCCAATTAGTAACTGCATTCTCACCATCATCAATTAATCGATATTCGAAACCTTCTAAAGCTTCTATGGTAATTGATGTATCATCATAACTTAAAACAACGGGTACATAATTAATTTCAGAAGAAGTTGCTATATATGTTTTTTGTCCTTCAATAACTTTTCCAGTAATCGTAGTATTAGTCTTAGTAAATGTCACTTCTTCTAACCCATTTTCTCCAATCACAGGATCATTAGGCGTATATTCATCTATAGAAGATTTAACAAAAGTGGTTATATTTTCATAATCACTTGAAGATGAATTCAGTTGTTTTTTATTTGTATTACTTTTTAATCCAATTCCTAAAGATCTAGCATCAGAAATATTGGCAACATATCCATCGAGTTCATCAATATTAATCATTCCTTCAGAAATATCATCACTTATATTATTAGAGGAATTTCCATAATCACTATTATGGTTATCCTCACCATTGCACCCAGTTAATATTAATAAAAATGCACCCAAAGTAGTAAATAGCTTTTTCATATTAATTTTCCTCACTTTCTATTTTTTACATACTTAAAGCAACTTTCTGTATCAAGAAGCAATGTCGCATCATTTATGTTGGAATCTAAATCTAACTCTTCTCTTATATGCTTTTTATTCTGTATTTCAATTACGTTAACTATACTAGGTAATAAATCAATAGCTTTATGTGAATTTAGCTTATTTCTTATATTTTGCTCATTTTTTAGACCAAAAATAACAAAAGATCCACTCTGAGCTTTAATTCGCGCATTAGTATAACGAGGATAGACATGATAGGTTTCTAGTAAATCTTTAGGTATGATTCTATGATTTTTCAATAATGCTGTCCTTTCACGTTCGGCTTCGTAAATAAATTTAGTGATAGCATTAATTGTATCAATAGATTGGTCAAAGAGGTTTTTTTCTAAAAGAAAAGGGGTAATTGCATAATTTGTATAGTTGTCCAAATAATTCAATAATAAATCCTTTTGTTTTGCTGTTAATTTTTCTAGTACAGATAAAAATAACGCTTTATCTGAATCAAATGTTAAAGAGGAGTTGGTATCAAAAGAAAAGAGATAAACATAACCACTTTTATAATCACTGGTTGAATCATTCAAGGCAAGTTTTGTTGCAAAATATAAGGCAACTAAAGGATCACTGGTAACATCGAGCAATCTAGTTGGTAATCCATAATGTTGCATTTTACACAATATATCAAGACTTCCTAAATCTTTAAATTCATTAGGAAATAAAGCAAGAGTATCATAATATTTTGTCTTCAAAAAATCATTATCATATCTAAAGACGCTTGGAATACATTTAGTGTTGTAAGAGTAGCCTTCTCCTCTAAAAAACAGTTTTTTATTCTTATAGCTATTTCTTAGTCTCGTAACTACATCAATATATTCATTTAAAGAACCAACACTTTCAAATTTATCTTCTTTATGACTAGTTATATCAATAGAATCAATATTTTCTATTTCATCTTGATAGAAAATAGTCACAGAAATTGCTATCTTTTCTTTAAATTTATCATCAATAATTGTTTCTTTTTTATTTTCATTTATCTTAATAATATTTTCGAAATTTTGTTTAACAATATTAATAACATCCAAATAACTTTTTTGTGTTGTCCTTATTTTGACATTAATTTCAATTTCTGAATTTATAAATACTACATAATTAAAGCCATTAAAAACTTTTTTTATGAAATCACAAGCTTGTACGATTACCTCTTTATTCCACATTTACTATCCTCCTAACAAAAAATAGACCTAGTTTCTTTCACCTAGATCCATAAGAGGATATAACATTATTTAATATTACCCCCCCGCAAACCTACGAGAGAGGCAAGGTATATTTTACTAGTAACTTTATTCTACATACAAAAAAATTAAATTTCAATAATTTTAGAAATTAAGTTTTGACAAAATATGATGGTTTTGCTTTACTCCTCAGCCTTAATTGTCACTTCATAGCCAGAATAGAACTTAAATGTTATTGATTTATCTTTATGATCTACTGCTTTTTCTAATGTGAAATTAAATATTCCATCAACCCATTCAAGCAATATTTCACCCTTTTTTAAAGTTTCGATGAATGAATTAATATTGCTTTCTTTTAGTTTTCTTTCATCTTTTTGACTAATTAAATTTTTATATTCAGATTCCTTGTTTTTATATTTATCTTCAAGTTCTGCATACTTTTTTCGCCAAATTGACTAATCTTGTTAAGTCTTAATATTGATTTTAACAAAAAGATTAAACTTATTATGCATCTCTTTTTTTCACTAGCTTATCTAACTCACCATCTATTTTGAAAACATCAAAAATCAGAACTTAATCTCCAACAAGAATGTGCTTCAAAATAAGATAAGTTTATGTTGATTTTTTAGGGGTGTGCATAAGACTTATTCAAAAGCCTTTCGCCGTGTAAAAATTTCTGCATCGTGTAAACTTAGCTATAAAAAATAATAAATTTTCTTCAGTTATTTATAAGTCACTACACGGCGTAATTTTAAAAAGTGGCCATTTAAGCCTAAAATCAAAAAAAGTCTGCACACACCTAGTTATCGACTAAGTTTGTATCAGACATGTCGTACAATTATGGCGGGGAAAGAAAGAATCGAACTCTCATAAACGGTTTTGGAGACCGCTATTCTACCATTAAACTATTTCCCCAAAAGCTCTATTATTTTATCTTTTTATCCTTTTATAATCAAATGATAAATTAAATTTATTTTTGGAGTTTTCCTAAATGGTTAAATTTCAAAGTTAGCGCAATAAAATAACACATAAAATAGATTTTCTGTGCTTTTGAGCATTTCACACAACATTTGAACAATTTTTAAATACAAAATCGCAGTAATTTATACTTGTGTTCATTGCAATAACCTTGAAATTGA
>ENA-OOWN01000045-OOWN01000045.1-human-gut-metagenome-genome-assembly--contig:-NODE-45-length-100266-cov-4.320943_pt1 | contig 100266 bp, 133 predicted proteins | sample MGYA00241406_ERZ501319 | MGnify/ENA primary metagenome ERZ501319 (study PRJEB25962, sample SAMEA2042734) | human gut metagenome | biome: human gut; feature: human-associated habitat; material: faeces... | reverse complement strand
TCCTAAAAGTAGGTACTACACTAATTCGCGTGTCCACTGTTATGGGTATATTATAGTCCAATTGCTTGGATATGTGGAATTGCAGCAACTGTAGCAATAATGTATGGAAGTGGGGCATTGGGAGGTCAAATGTATAGTGCAGGGTTTCAGGCATTATACTGTATGGCAAAAAAAGGAAAATTTACATTAAAAACAACATCCAATCCGTTTGGGTTGTTTTCTGTTTCTTGAGGTGATTATGAGCAAAATAATTTATGTGTCAATTGCAATACTGATTTATATGATTATTAATTTATTTATAACAATAAAGAAAAATACAAAAATTTTACATTTTGCTGGTTCTGTTTTGTTTTTACAGTTTTTTTTATTGTCGGCTGTTAATTCACATTTCATTACATTGAGTGAGTATTCGGTATGTGAATATATATTTTTATTTTGTATGATTATATATGCAGTTTTAGTTTATTTTTTAGAAAACAAAAGAAAGTGAAAAAATTATAGTTGTGAAGATAATTAAAAAAAGTATTTATGACAATATAAGTGTTACAAGACAGAGTGCGACTCTTGATGAGATCAGGGATGCAGCAGGGAAATTTTGTTATCATAGAAGGTGAAATAAAAGAAAAACAGTGTGAAGATTCAGTGGAATCGAACGATAAAGGTGTAATGAGCTACACATAGATGATTAATTTTTGTATGTAAAAGCTTTACATAGAGTCAGGCCTGTCTGCAGACGGGAATGGCAAAATAAAACAAAGAGAAAAGGAGGTACACATATATGGATATGTGTTACGATGGAGCACTGGTGCTCCCAAGCAGTTATGCTGTAATGGATGAAGAGGAGATGTGCTATACGGAAGGAGGAATAGCTGTAACAACAGTAGCAACTATAGTTGGTACGGTAATAACCATATATGGTGCCACATATGCTGGAGGAACGGTATGTGGTAAAAGATTATATCATGCTGGCATAAATACTGCTAAAAAATGGTCTAAGTGGAAATGGCAGACTAGAGCAATTGTAATTGGGACTGCTAGCCGTATGGGACTGGCTGGTACCATTGCAGGTACCGTCTTTATGCTTGGTTTGGAAAATCAGTTATATGATATGATGTAGTAAAATACTAGGAGAAATGGATATGAAAAATAACCTTGAACTTATTTTATTAGTAGGTAACTGGGTAGTTGTTGCAATACAGGCATTTACTATATTTTTATATGGAAATAGTATAGGTTTATTTATTATTATGTTGCTTGCATTAATAGTACAAGTACTTGGTGTTTATGATAATAGAAAGAAATAATTAATATATTGACTTACAAAATGTGTATTAAAAGAATAGTAAACAGGCGTGGAGCTAGTCTCTCTACGCCTGTTTAAATGCGTGCCTTATTCACTTACCACAACCTTACAATCCTTCTTAAAGCAAGCAATTCCATACTTGATGAAATTGCGCATGCCATCCTGCTTAAGCTTATCCACATATGATTTTTCTTCAATCTGTTTCAGTGCCTCACTGCAGGCTGCGTCCATATCGCCGTTTTCGGCATATTTAAGCTCTATCACGATGCCGGTTCGGTTGTTTGGAACTTCAACGAGGATATCGCTGTAGCCTGTGCCCGATTCGGTGTTTGATTTGATGAGCCAGCTTGCTTTGTAGCCCAGCAGACCGAGCAGGATTCCGTGGTAGAAATTTTCTTTTTTATCTTTGGCAACTGCGGTATCCCTTATGCTTATTGTATTCCAGAGATAATCGCCAAAAAGCTCTTCTATTTTTTCAGTATCCTTCTCCACAAATGCATTGCAGAATTGTTCAAGTGTCTTTCCGTCATTTGCGGTTGTATCACTGAACCATTCGCGGATTTTTTTGATGAAAAGGTTTTTTATCTCACGGTTTGGTATTGATAAACGTACCTTGCCATCGTCAGTCACGCCCTGCTTGGTCAGGTAACCGGTGGTAAAGAGTACACTCCATAGGTTTGCGATGCTTTTGTCGATTTCATCGTAGGTCAGCTCCTGGGATATTTCTTTTTCAATGTATTCGCCTGCTATCAGACGCTCAATCTCATCCTTGGTCTGGACATCGGCCTTGTCAATGAAGCTTCTGACCAGAGCATTTCCGCTTGAATTTGACCAGAAGTCCTGCGGCTTTGCAGTGGGATCTGCGCACAGGCTCTTGCAATATCTTATGACATCCCACGGGCAGTAGATATCGGTGTTGCCGAAATGATAGCCGTCGTACCATTCCCTTATATCTGCATAATGCTCTGAAAGATTAAAATACTTAAGTATTTCCTGAACTTCTTTATCTGTAAAGCCAAAGCACTCGTCATACATTGAATCCATGATTGAAACGACTTCAAAGTTGTTTAATCCTGTAAATATGCTTTCCTTCGATATGCGAAGACAGCCTGTCAAAATAGCAAACTGTAAGTAATCGTTGGTCTTTAGTGCCTGTCCGAACAAGCCTCGTATGAGAGAGACCATCTCATGGTAGTAGCCGTTCTGGTATGCCTTGTCGAGTGGCACATCGTATTCATCTATCAGGATGACTACCTTTTGGCCGTAATGCTTATATAAAAGCTGGGAAAGAAGCTTTAATGAAGCGGTAAATGTATCCTTGTCAAAAATAAACTTTCCCTTTTCTATATGAAGTAATCCTTTGAACTGTTCTTTTTCCAAAACTGTCAATTTATCACTTTCTGCCAAAAAGGAGAATTTGCTGATTTCATTTCCTATAATTCTGGAGAATACCTGAAATGCCTCATCATATGATAAACCCTCGACATCCTTAAGTGAAATAAATATCACAGGATATTTGCCCATATGCTCATCACAAAGAGATTTATTTTGTGAAATATATAATCCGTCAAACAGTGATTTGTCCGTGCCAATCTCGAAAAATGAGCGCAGCATGCTCATGCCAAGAGTCTTTCCAAAGCGCCTTGGACGGGTGAACAGCGTTACTTTACTCCAATTGTTTAAAGTCTGCTCGATAAGCATAGTTTTGTCTATATAATAAAATCCAGACCTTCGTATATCTTCAAAATTTTCGATTCCAACAGGCAGTTTTAATATTTCCATGTGAGTCTCCCCGGTTAAAATATGTTCGATACATTCACATATAGTATAACTGATTTTTAGAGGAATTACAATTTCTATTGACTATTTAAAACTGACCCTAAAATGAAAGTAATGTTGCCTAATACTTGAACAATATCATGGGGTTGTTTATAATGTAGTAAAAAGAAAATGGAGTTTTAATAAATGAAACGATTTACCGCAATATTACTTACAGGCATGATGATATTTACCCTTGCATCATGCGGCAAAAAAGCACAGGATACACCGACAGAGCCTGAAACAGAGACACAGGCTGTAGAGAAGGTCGAGATGCCTACGGAAACGGAAGCCGTGACAGAGGTGGTAACAGAGTCTGTAAAAGACACGCAGCAGACAGAAGCGCAGCAGGAAGAACAGACTGCCGAACAGCCGGACGAGGAGCAGAACAATTCAGGTGATAATAATTCCTCTTATCAGTATGTAGAAAGAGCATCCTATGAGAATGGAGAATCTGTGTCACTAAATCCTTCATGGCAGTATGCAGACCATTCAGCGATAAATTCAGGCTGTGCGGTCATGTACAAGGCTACAGCAAACCGCAAAAACATAGTAGTAGGTGTCAATGCTGGACACGGTACAAGCGGAGGAACTTCGGTGAAGACACTTTGTCATCCTGACGGCTCTGCAAAGACCACAGGTGGTACAACAGGCGCAGGCGCAACAAAAGCAGTAGCAGTTTCAGGTGATATGTCCTTTAATGACGGTACACCGGAGAGCTCTGTCACACTCCGTATGGCGCAGATATTAAAGGACAAGCTGCTTGCGGCAGGCTATGATGTGCTTATGGTAAGAGACGGAAGCGATGTACAGCTTGACAATGTGGCACGTACTGTCATCTGCAATAATGCGGCAGACTGTCATATTGCTCTGCACTGGGATGGCGACGGACTAAGCTACGATAAGGGCTGCTTTTACATATCAGTGCCGGGAGGCATAAAGGGAATGGAGCCGGTTGCATCACACTGGCAGCAGCATGATGCACTTGGGGCAAGCCTGATAGAAGGACTGCGCGCTCATGGAGCAAAGATAAACGGTAATGGCTCTATGGCAATAGACCTGACACAGACCTCATACAGTACGGTACCGTCAGTGGATGTAGAGCTTGGCAACGCATGCTCTGACCACAGCGATGCCACACTTGAAAATCTGGCAGACGGACTGGTGCAGGGAGTCGAGGGATATTTCTAGAATATAAAAAGTTACTGTTGTTTTTTTGATGTGTATTGGCACTAAACTAAAGTTTGCAAAAACAACTGAATAATAGTAAAATGTCATACATGCGAGTATATTATTACGAAAACGAGCTGGAGGACGAGTTTTCCTCTGCTTCAATCAAGGCAAAAAAGATAGACGCAGACTATGACTACAGTATGGATAGTGCAGGAAGGCGATTTCTGCACTTCTTTTACATTTGCTGCAAGGAATAATAAGCCGGTGCTTCCGGTGTTTATCACTATGAGTGACAGCGATGTAATCGATGCAGATGGTTTTTATGTGCAGGAATACACAGTGCATTTCTGTGAGCCAATCTATCCGGATCCGTCAAAGAAGCAGGCGGATTCATAGAAACGGTACAATAGATATAGAAAGGGAATATTATGACAGACAACAAATCCGGGGAGATACTCATAATAGAGGATGACAAGGACATTAATGATCTGCTTGCGACAGCGCTTTCAAAAGCCGGATATAGGACAAGACAGGCATGGTCGGGCACAGAGGGAGAGCTTTTGCTTAAGCTGGACAGGGAAGCTTATGCGCTTGTGCTATTGGATCTGATGCTTCCGGGGCTTTCAGGGGAGGAGCTTCTGGCACGGATACGGCAGATGGATGCGTCACTTCCGGTGATAATCCTTACAGCAAAGGATGAGCTGGATGAGAAAATCAATCTGCTCGTGGCAGGCGCTGATGATTACATCACAAAGCCGTTTGAGATAAAGGAGGTCGTTGCCAGAGTGGCTGTGCAGCTGCGTCATGCGGTGGCAGATGTGCCTTCAAAGTCGGGCAAGGCAGGAGAAAACCAGACAAAAGCAGAAAATGATACCGGACAGGGAGATACTGCAAATACATACATAGCGGGTCCTGCTAAAATAGAGCACAGACAGCTTGTGCTCGATCGGATTTCAAGACAGCTTTATGTAGCTGATAATGCTGTTGACGGCATCACAAAGCAGGAGTTTGCCATACTCGAGCTTCTCATGGCGCATCCCAGACAGGTGTTTGCCAAGGAGGACATATTTGAATATGCCTGGGATGAGCCGTATATTGGCGAGACAAAGACTCTTGATGTGCACATCAGCAATATCAGAAAGAAGATAAAAAAGCTGACCGATGACGAGTACATAGAGACAGTGTGGGGCATCGGTTACAAAATGAAAGAGTAAAGGTAAACAAGCTTTACTCTTTTTTTACTTTTTGTTAGCGATGTATTAGGATTTTACATTTATATTATGATTAAAGGGTTGCTAAGGAATAAAAGAAAAGGAGATTTGATTGTGAGTGAAATATTATTGCAGACAAAGGCACTGACCAAGCAGTATGGACACCAGAAAGCGGTTGACAATGTGGATATCCACATCAAAAAGGGTGCAATCTATGGATTTATCGGCAGAAATGTTTCAAGATACATACTGAAAGCATGATCCACTACTTAGAGGATTATATGTACTGTACTAGAAAACTGGGGCTTTATGTGCAGTTAGTAGCATAAATTATATAGGGGTTATCTAAATATATTTACCTCCTGTGATTAAGTTATATAAAGACTAAATCACAGGAGGTTTATTTTTATGATAACAGTAGAAAAACTGGAAAAAGGTACTTATTTTGATGATGCTTTTAAGATCTCATTTAGATACGATCCCACTACTGTAGCTAAGGTAAAAGAACTGGCAGAGCGGAGATATTTACCAGAGGATAGAGCGTGGGAGATCCCAGCACATGAGCTACCAGCTCTCATAGAGAAAGTAGGGCTTAGCAATATCAAAAGTGAGGAGGCTGTAGTACAAGCTCTCAATACTAAGGAGATCGAGGATAAAAGGGAGGCTACACAGGAGAGGCTAAAGGGTATTAAACCTATAAGAGATTTTGATTTTAAGACAGCTCCCCTCCCTCATCAGATCGAGGCTTTTAATTATGGAATGGAGAAAAACTCTTTACTTATCGGAGATGAGCAGGGCTTAGGCAAAACAAAGGAGAGTATTGATATTTGTGTAGCCAGAAAGAAAGAGCTCATTAAAACCCTTATTGTATGCGGAGTAAACTCTGTAAAATATAACTGGGAGAAAGAGATCCAGATCCACTCTAACGAGGGCTGTGTAATGGTAGACGGTAAGACAATGGATGTTAGAGTACAACAGCTAAATGACTGGTACAGAGGCTCCTCTTATTTTGGGGTTATCAATATTGAGAGCCTCAGAAATGAGAAAATACAGGATGCTCTCTATCTGGGGATTAAGGATGGATATATAGGGGCTATTATTGTGGATGAGATCCATAAGGCTAAAAACGGAGGCTCTCAACAGGGAAAAGCTCTTAGATTTTTGAAAGCTACAGTTAAGATAGGATTATCTGGTACTCCAATGAATAAAGCGGAGGATCTGTGGAATATCCTTACATGGTTGGGAGTAGAGAGGAGATCCTTTTATAGTTTTAGAAATGCCTATTGTACTATGGGAGGTTTCGGAGGCTATAAAGTAATCGGATATAAAAACTTAGATAGCCTCAATGCTGAGTTAAATACTGTAATGCTTAGAAGAAAGAAAGAAGAGGTACTAGATCTCCCTCCTAAGCTGTACAGTACTGAGTATGTAGAACTTACCACAGCTCAGAAAAAACAGTACAGGGATATTAAAAATGGCATTGTAGCGGATATGGAGAATATCTTAGCCTCTGTTAATCCTCTTAACTGTACTCTCCGCCTCAGACAGCTTACCAGCGGTAATCCTAACTTAACAGATGATAGCCCTAAGCTGGATCGTATTAAGGAGATGCTGGAGGAGGAGATTATCCCTAACGGTCATAAAGCTATTATTTTCTCCCAGTGGAGCACGATAGCTAAGGATCTTGGGCTAGAGCTTAGAGAGTATGATCCGATTGTAATTACAGGAGAAGTACCTCCAGAGCAGAGGCAGAGGTTAGTAGACAATTTCCAGACTAACCCACAATGTAAAGTAGCTATAGGAACTATCGGAGCTATGGGTACTGGATTAACTCTAAATAAAGCCTCTTATGTATTCTTTATGGATAAAGCATGGAATAGCGGAGATAATGCACAGGCTGAGGATAGAGCCCACAGAATAGGTACCGTAGGGGCTGTAAATGTGATCTCTATGGTGGCTAAGGGTACCATAGATGAGGCGGTAGAGGATTACCTGTTAGAAAATAAAGATCTCATTGATCGAGTAGTAGACGGTAAAGGATCTAAGCAGGATATTAAAACCATCCTTAACAAATTACTTAGCATTTAATATACAGGTGTGGTATAATAACTCAAAATGGAGGTACATAATGAGAGCGATAACAATAGATGCAGATACAGGAAAAAGAGTATACACAAGGAAAGAGGTAGCGGATCTGGTAGGAGCCTCTACTCAATCTATCCGCCTCTGGGAAGATGCTGGAGCTATTCCAGCAAGCGTAAGAGATGAGGGAGGCTATAGATACTGGTATGAGGAGGATCTGGAGGCTATAAAGGCTTATGCCTCATTACCGAGAAAAGCAAAACTTAAAAAGTAACCCTAAGTGTGAGGAGAGTGTAAAAGCTCTCCTTTTTTTTTGTCCTTAATTTTGAGGGCTATCTAAAAAATTACCGTTTGTGTGATTAGGTTAAGTATCAAAAGAAAAGGAGGTAAGCAGGATGCTTAAAATCAGTTTTACAAATGCTGAGGTATCGGATCACGGATACGGTTTAGAGGTAAATGGTAAATCCTTAGAGGATATTATTTCTACCGCCTTAGGAACTAAACTTAAGGGTAATGGTGGTTATGGATCTGGATTACCTAGCTTTAGCTCTAATAGCTGTGATGTAACGGTTACTATCAATCCACACGATAAAGAGTGTGAGATTGAAACAGGGGATAACGTGTGGCACAGCGTAGAGGAAATGGAGGCAGAAAAGAGTGAGCAGTTTCAAGAGGAAAATGCAGAGACAGATCCAGAAAAATAATGGTACCCTCCTCCACAAAAAGGTAGTAGCTAGAAAGATGGGCTGTAAATCCGTGGAGGAGTATAACCGTAGAATGGCACGCAGAGAAAAGAATTTAAAAGAGATGGAGGATAACAAAGATGGCAAATGATTTTACAGCAAGGGTAGCAGGTATCAGCGTAGAGCTGGGTATGAGTGTACAGAATAAGAGTGGTATCTGGTGTAAGCCTACAGTAAAGATGGATATTAAGATTGATGGGGGTACGAATCCTCAGCAGAGAGAGGCTATTATTAAACAGGCTTTTGATGAGGTTTGTGATAACATTGAGAAAACCATCTCAGAGATGGAGTAATACTTACAGGGGGGGGGAGAGTATCTCTCCTCTCTCCTTAACTGGAGGTAATTATGGCAAAACAGATAAAAGTAAGAGAGGATAATTACTTTGCTGTACAGGGCTGGATGGTAACAGAGCTAAAACTAAAGGGTAACGCACTTATGCTCTATGCGATCATCTACGGATTTTCTCAGACTACTAACACAGCTTTTACAGGGAGTGTAGATTACCTCTGTGAGTGGCTGGGTGGTGTATCAAGACCTACAGTAATTAACACTTTAGATAACCTAGTTAAGCAGGGGCTCCTCACTAAGAGTAGTACCACTAAAGGAGCTCTCATTTACAACAGCTATACAGCTTTAAGACCGAGTAAAAAAATTTTATCCGATGAAGATCCAACGAGTAAAAAAACTTTACCCGATACGAGTAAAAATTTTTTACTCAATACAGATAGTAAAGATAATATAGAAAAATCCATCTCTAAAGAGATGGAGGGCAAAGCCCCTAAAAAGAGATCTTATAGTACTATCTTAGAGGATCCTGTTAATAAGTTTGTGAAAGAGGCTCTTAGTAAATTTATCCAGTATTGTAGGGGTAAAAACTATACTCCTAAAGTAACTACGGTAGAAAAGTTTGCTAGTACTCTTAGAGATAATGCTGGAGAGGATCCTGTAGTGGCTCTGGCTATTGTGGATCAAAGTATAGATAAGGGATGGAAAGATCTCTATCCACTTAAGAACTATGGTAGACAGGGAAAGCCTACAGCGATTAGTAAAAAATTCAGTGGTAATACCCTTAAAGATGCTGAGGGTAAAGATATTGTGTTTAAGTAATCTGGAGGAGGGTGTAAAAGCTCTCCTCTAAATTTTTACCTCTTTTGTGATTAGGATTACTCAAAAGGAGGTAAAAGCGGATGAAATGCTATGCAAGTGATTATTGCCAGAAAGATAAAAGCTCCTGTAGTGATGTATGCGGAGGCTATAGAGTACTTAGAGCTTTATACAATTTAAGCAGGATCCCAGAGAGATACCGTTATACTATCGCTCTTAAGCCAGAGAATGGAGAGGATCTGGAGGCGTTTACAAAGCTGGATAATTATAAAAATGATGTGCTCAGTATGGTAGATGAGGGCAGAGGTTTATATATCTGGGGAAAGAGTACAGGGAATGGTAAAACCTCATGGGCTTGTAAGATTATGAGTTACTTTTTCAGAAAGATAGCTTTTAATACAGGGCTGGAAAATGAGGGGCTATATATTTTTCTCCCCACTTTCTTAGAAGATCTCAGAGATAACTATGATAACAAAGATCCAGAGTTTGATGAGATACTCAGAATGATAAAAACCTGTAGGCTCCTTATCATAGACGATATAGGAGCAGAGAGGGTAACAGATTGGGTAAGGGAGAGGATGGTAAGTATTATAAATACCAGAGTATCTAATAACCTCACTACGATCTATACCAGTAACCTCTCTCCAGAGGAGCTTAGGGGCGAGTTAGGGGATCGGATAGCCAGTAGAGTATTAGGATCCTCACAGGTAGTAGAAATTACAAGCGGAGATAGGAGGGGATTATAAATGGCTAATATGATTGAGCAGAGCTTACTCTGTAAGGTATTAGATGCTCCAGATCTGGAGATCCTCCACTCTAACGGAGTAGTAGAGGAGATGTTTCTTACCTGTAAGGATGAGATCCATTTTATCATAGAGCATTATAACAGCTATAAGCAGATGCCAGATAAACTAACCTTTTTAGGCAGGTTCAAAGATTTTCAAATGCTGGAGGTTACAGAGAGTACAGATTACTTAGTATACAAGCTCAAAGAGGCTTATACATATACTAAGCTGGTGCCTCTGATTGAGGATACAGCAAAGGTAGTAAAAGAGGATAGTATTAAGGCGATCCAGTACCTCAAAGAGGAGATAGAAAAGCTGGAGAAATCTGTACCAGTGAGCAGGAATAAAGATGGCTATGATATTATCTCTAACGCTGGAGATCGTCTTACAGAGTATAAAAAGCGTTGTGAGGTAAAGGGGCTTATAGGTATTCCTACAGGTATCCCTAAGCTGGATGAGCTTACTAATGGCTGGCTCTGGGGAGAGGATCTGGTAGTACTCACAGGGCGTACTAACGTAGGTAAAACGTGGATCGGAGAGTACTTTGCTACTATGGCGTGGAATATGGGTTATAAGATCCTTATGTACTCTGGAGAAATGAGTACCGCTATGGTTGGTTTTCGTTTTGATACTCTCAATAAGCACTTTAGCAATATGGGGCTCCTTAATGGATCTGGTACTCTGGGAAAGAAACCAGATACAGACGGAGCAAAGTACTTACAGGAGGATTATGAGAAGTACATAACACAGCTCCAGCAAAAGAGCGGATTTATCGTAGTTACTCCAGATGATTTTGAGGGGCGTAAGCCTAATGTGGATGAGATCAAGAGCTTAGCTATTAAGCATGGGGCGGATATGATTGTAATAGATCAGCTCTCTCTTATGAGTGATAAGCGTAGGGCGGATATACCTAGAATAGCTTATAACAATATCTCAGAGGATCTCTTTTTGATGAGTAAGGAGCTTAAAAAGCCTGTACTCCTTATGGCACAGGCTAACCGTGAGGCAGTTAAGAACCGTAAAAAAGGGGAGAGCCCAGAGCTCCACGATCTGGCAGAGAGTGACGGTGTAGGACAGAACGCCACAAGAGTATTATCTCTATCCGTGATAGATGGCACTCTTAAGATCAGTGTTAAGAAAAACAGATATGGTATAAATAACAAAGAGGTACTTATGATCTGGGAAGTAAACACAGGATACCTTAAGCCCCTCCTTAGTGAAAATCCAGAGGAGAGCACAGAGGATAAAAAGGATGATAAATCAGATGGAGAAAAGGATAAAGGAGGAGAGAAAGACTATGGTTTCTAAAGGCGGAGTACCTAAGGGGCGGATCATCCCTGTATATCTTACAGATGAGGGAGATGTGTACCCTATTTATTTACATGAGATGGGAGAGTTAGAGATTATCCAGAGGCTTGTAGCAGGTATCTTAGATAATAAAATTGTTGTGGATACTAATACCAGAATTAACTCAGAGAATGATAAAATCTCTATTTTTGATTTAAGTAAGAAAAAATAATAAAAATTTCTCTAAATGTTACCTCTTTTTCTGATTAGGTTAAGTAAATCGGAAAAGGAGGTACTTTTTTATATGACGATTACAAGTAAGGAAGTAGCGGAGATGCTGGGAAAGAGGCACGATAACCTTTTAAGAGCGATCCGCAAATATATTACACAGTTAGGAGATGAGGCTCCTAAGTATTTCTCAGAGGATCCAGATAAGGGCGGTAGATTGTACCATATTACTAAGGCTGGCTGTGATCTTATGGCAGGGCGTATTATCGGAGCTCAGAGTGAGGCTTTTAAGACTAAGTATGCTCCAGTGTTTGGAGAGGAGGCTCCTGTAGAGGTGGTAGAGGAAAAGCAGGAGGAGCCACAGGAGAAAGCCTACACAGTAGAGGAGGTAGCCCAGATCTTAGGCTGTAGTGAGAGAAATGTATACAGAAATATCCAGAGCGGAAAGCTGGAGGCTGTAGAGCGTGAGGTAATGATCCCTACTCTTAAGAAGTTTGTAACAGAGGAGGCTCTGGAAAAATATAAAGCAGGGAGGGCTAGTTAATGAATTACTTTGAAATGAAATGGAGGCTCTCCGCTTGCAGAATACAGGCAGGATACTCACAGGCAGAGGTAGCAGAGATCTTAGGCTGTAGTGATAAGACTATTGTTAGCTGGGAAACAGGTAAGACAGCTCCTAAGATGGAGAAAGCACAGGAGCTTAGTGATCTGTACGGTATCCCTCTGGCTTATATGGATTTTTCAAAGGCTGGAAACTCTACACCTCTTAGAGAGCGTGAGAGTGAGCCACAGATCCCAGCTTTTTAATTTATAGGAGGAAAAAAAGATGATTAAAGGACAGTTTGCAAAAAATTTACACAAAGCAGTTTCAGAGAGAGGGATTAAGCAGGTAGAGCTTGCTAAGGTGCTGGAGGTACCGCCTACTACAGTAAATGGGTGGATGAGAGGAGCCCATTTACCAGACATTGAGAAGTTAATGGAAATTTGTGATTATTTGGGAATGCCTGTAGGAGAGATGTTAGGAGATCATAGACATATTAACGATTTAGACGAGGTTAAGCATCTTATGGATGTATCGCTTAAACAGAAAGCCTATATTGAAAATTTAGAGGCGGAGCTTAATGAGTGTAAAATGTTAAATAATCAGCTTATGAGCGATCTGGATGCAGATGAGGGGCTTGCAGAAATTTGTGTGAATGAGTTTATTGCAGATACCATAAAGGCTGTAAAAGACGCTGGCGTAAAGAAGATTACGGTTGAGTTTTGATAAAGAAAAAGAGCCAGCTTTTGCAGGCTGGCTCCATCCAGAGGATTACTCCTCTTTAAGATTTTGTAGCTCATTGATGCGTTGAGCTAATCCCTTAAGTAGCTCCAGATCCTTATCTGATAGTGAGATAGATAGCTTAAATAAATCGTATAGAGAGGGCTTACTCTCTAAGATCTTTGAGATTAAAGCAGGATCAGTAGAAAACTTTTCCTGTGAGAAAATCTCTGGATCTCTTAGGAGATCCGTAGCATCTATCCCTAGATAAGTTGCTACAGCCTCAATCCTATCCATTCTAGGAGTGTTCTTTCCAGTACACCATTGAGAAACTGTAGAGGAGCTGTAGTGGAGATCGTTGATTAGATCTTGCTGAGTTTTACCTTTTACCGCTAGGTAGTAGGTAAGTGCTTTAGCAAATGTACTCATTGTTTTTACACCTCCTCTCCTTTGAGGGATAAGTTAATTATACAGTATTACAGAGAAAAAGTAAAGTAAAACAGAGATAAAACTCTGTAAAACAGAAAATTAGGTATTGACATCTCTGTAAAACAGGATTATATTATAATTGTTCTCTGAGAAACAGAGAGAACACAGAGGGGGTACTCCCCTCATATATTTTTGCTATCAATCTCTATTAAACAGAGAATGATATACAATAAAACAGAGATAAAGGAGGTACAAGCTAATGAATTTAGCGGAGTTAAAGGAGGCTTATAAAGCCAGAAAGTTAGCCTTAGACAGTGCAAAGAAAGAGGAGGAGAAATACAAGGCACTCCTTAAGGATGCGATGTTAGAGGCTGGAGAAAGTGATTACACGGATGAGGCTGGATACCGCTTTGAGCGAATTGTGCAGGAGCGTAAGAGCATGGATGAGGAAAAGCTCTTAGCAGAACTCCATGAGAGAAACCTTACTAGCTGTATCGCAACTAAGGAGGTTGTAGATGAGGATGCAACTCTTAAGGCGGTAGAGGCTGGAGAGTTGCCACAGGAAGTATTAGCAGATGCCTTAAAGGTAACAGAGGTAGTAATGCTTAAGCTCACAGCTCCTAAAAAGGCAAAGGCTAAAAAGTGATAACGATCTGGAAAACTCCAATAGTAGCCACAGTAGAGCAGGTACTTAAGGATCTTAAGCTCCAGCTCTACGGAGCAGGGCTACTTAAGGAGATTAAAAACACAGGATCGGATCTTATGTGTACTTGCCCTTTTCACGCAAACGGTAAGGAGCATAACCCATCTTGCGGAGTGCTCCTACAGCAAAAGGTAACAAAGGATAAGACCTACGAGGCTGGTACGGTGCATTGCTACACCTGTGGATACACAGCGGATCTACCTCAGTTTGTAGCGGATTTGTTAGGGCTGAGTAGCCCAGTAGAGGGCTTTAAGTGGCTGGTAAATCAGTACAACTACCAGACGGAGGAGAGAGAGCTCCCAGATCTGGATATGTACAGAGGATCCACAGCTAAATCCTCAGTACTGGAGGAGAGCTTAGTAAAGCAGTACACACAGAACCTCCTACAGAGTGAGGAGGCGTGTAGGTACTTACATAAAAGGCGGATAGCTAACTGGGTGTTAGAGGCTTATGAGCTGGGGTTTGATCCAGAGGATCAAACAGTACTTTTCCCTGTAAGGGGCATGGATGGGAAAGTGATCTTTTACAAAGGCAGGAGCATAGCTGGAAAGCATTTTTATAACGCAAAAGAGGTAGATAAAACCTCCGTAGTGTTTGGGCTTTGGGAGATCCTTAACGGATCTTTTAGCTGGGGTACATCGGATCAGATAGAGGAGGTTTGGATTACAGAGAGTGAGATAGATGCTCTTAGCCTTATCTCTTATGGAGTACCAGCGGTAGCCATCATGGGATCACATATCTCAGAGGATCAGTGTAAAGAGCTGGAGTGTACACCTTTTAGGCGGTTTGTACTTGCCACAGATAACGATGATGCAGGGAGAAAAGGAGCCTCCCAGATCAAGAGGTTACTGATACCTAAAGGTTTTCGATTTATCAACCTCAAATGGCATACGAGCCTAAAGGATATTAACGATCTTGTCAAAGAGTACGGAGATGGTTGGAAAGACCATCTCACAGGATATTAAAGGAGGAAAACAGGATGAGTAAAGGATTTATTACAGGAACAAATGAGGAACTTATTAAAGCGTACAAAGATAGTAGAGATGAGAGTTATCTTAAAGAGCTCATAGAGGCTAACAAGGGGCTTATTAACCTTTTGGTATCCCCATATTTAACCTCTATTCCTAATTCTGAGTTAGAGGATCTTACAAGTGAGAGCTATATACCGATGCTCAGAGCTATAGAGGATTATGATCCAGAGCAGGGAGTAGCTTTTTCTACTCTCCTTAAAGTTTATGTACGCCAGCACCTTAACCGTTTATACAACGAGGCTACACGCCAGAAAAGATTTACAGGTACCACTCCAGATAGCTTAGATCGGTTATCTGAGATCAATAAAGAGGGCGGTACAGAAACAGATAGCACCTTTGAGGTAGAGTGCAAGGATTTTAGCTCTGTAGAGTTTATGGATCTCTTAGATAGCTTACAGCTCAATGATAAGGAGCAGGTAGCGGTAAATATTCTCATGGCTGGAGGAGCTAAGGGAGAGATTGCTAAGGCTCTCAATATTACTAATGCTACCGTAAGCTGGCATATCAAGAACCTCAAAAAGAAATTTATTTTAGCTGGTTATCAATATGCTGTCTAAATAATCTGGGTGGATGTGATTAAGTTATTTATCACGAAAAGCAAGGAGGTAAGCGGTATGAGTAGTTTAAGAACCCTGTTAGCCATCTTAAAAGGAGAGGCTGTAGTGCTTACTAAAAAGAGTGAGCATAAGGCGGATGTGCTGGTAGGAAAGAATGTGGATAAGCGTTTTGCTATCAACAGCATGGTAGGAGCTGTAAAGGCTTTGATGCTGTAGAAATAAATAATAATCAAGGAAAAACAGGAGGATACAGAAATGGGATTACAGGATCTTATTAACAAGTATGACAATGGAGGATTTTCTAAAACAGGCTGGTTTCAGTTAAAGGATGATGGAGATACAGCTACAGTAAGATTACTCCACAAAGGAGAGGTAGGAGTAAAGGATGGAGAAACAGATTATGATTTTCCCATCTACGAGGTACACAAATTAGATGTAGACGGTAGCGGTAGAGATCGTACTTGCCTCTGTAAGGGAGAGAGCTGTGAGTTTTGTAAGAGCGGTAACAAGCCTCAGTTAAGAATGTTCTTACAGATGATTAACAAGGAGGAGAAAGATAAGGATAAGCAGGTACAGCTCTGGGAGAGAGGCTTAACAGACATTAAGAACCTTATCGGCTTAGCTGGAGAGTACGGAGATCTCACTAAGAGAGATATTAAGATTAAGAGATCTGGAGCAAAGGGTAGCCTTAAGACTACATACCAGTATTTCCCTAAGGATCCTAGTGAGATGGAGATCCCAGAGCCTCAGAACTTAGTAGGCTCACTTATCTTAGATCTGGATCGTGAGGATCAGATTAAGGCTATCGAGGGTAGATTACAGCTTAACAAGGGTAACAATAACGATAGTAACAATGACAGCGGAGCAGGAGCTACAAGAGTATTTTAAGGCATGGAGGGAGGCTAAAAACCTCCCTCTTTTATTAAACAGGAGGATACAGGATGGCAAGAGAGATACAGGTAGATATGAGTAGAGAGAGCGTGGATCTGGAGGATCTTAGTAGCCGATTAGCTCATAAAAAAGTATGTAATATAAATTTGAAAAGAAACCAGAATACCTTACTTAAAGGGCTGGAGGTAATAAATGAGCTGGTAAAGAGCGGTAGGCTCCATGCTGAGGGAGAGTATGAGATTATCCGTACTCCAGAGAGGCTTAAGGAGGTAATGGAAACCTACTTAACTGGAGTAAGTGAGTATGTACTGGATGTGGAAACTACAGGGCTGGATGTGTATAACGATATTTTAGTAGGTATCTGTTTATATAATCCAGATCTCCCTAGTTTCTATGTACCGTTTAATCATACGGATCTCCAGAATAAGAGAGTTGAGGGGCAAATGACAGAGGAGGAGTGTAAGGCGGTTATGCTCCCTTATCTGGCTAACGGATCCCTTAAGTGCATCAACCACAATATTAAGTTTGATGATAAAGTAGTTACTTTTCAGTGGGGGCAGAGGATAGCTAATGTGTGGTGGGATACTAACATAGCTGGATGGGTACTCAATGAGAATGAGAAACACGGATTAAAACCGATGTATAACAAGTATATCCTTAATGGGGAGGGCTCAGATGAGGATTTTGGAGATCTCTTTGAGGGTATCCCATGTAACTATATTCCTATTGATATTTTCGCTATTTATGGTGCTAACGATGGTTTTAAAACATGGGCTCTGTATCAATTCCAGAAAAAGTATCTTAGAGAGGATCATCCGAGAGCAGACTACAGAAAGCTCTATCATGTGTTTAGAGATATTGAGATGCCTCTTATTGATGTTTGTATGGATATGGAGCTTAGAGGTGTAGAGATCCGTGAGGATTATGCTAAGGAGCTCTCTGTAAAATTTAATGCAGAGATGGCAGAGAAAGAAAAGCTCTGTGATGAGTATGTAGCTAAGTTTGATAAATACATAGAGGAAAATTCTACTCTTATGAGATTAACTAAGGGTACTAAGAAGATTAACTATAACAGCCCTCAACAGGTGGCTTGTTTATTCTATGATATTTTCAAACTGAAAAGCGTATCCAGAAAAGAGCCGAGAGGAACAGGAGATAAGATAGTACAACAGCATAGAAACAAGGCTAAAAAGGCAGGTACTAAAAAGGGAGAGGAGTTTATCCAGTTTTTAGATAACTACCAGAGATACAAGGAGTGCGGAAAGCTCTTAGGAACTTACATAGATAAGATCCCAGAGGTTAAGTGTGCTAAGACTAATGCAGTACATACTACATATAACCAGTATGGGGCTAAAACAGGTAGATTTAGTAGCTCCGATACAGTTACTAAGATCAATCTACAGAATATCCCTAGCCATGAGAAAAGCATCCGTAAGATCTTTAGAGCCAGAGATGGTTATAAGTTTGTAGGTGGAGATTTTAGCCAGATTGAGCCACGAGTACTCTCTTATGTATCTGGAGATGAGGCTATGCAGGAGGCATACAGAGAGGGTAAAGATCTATATGCCATCATGGGATCTAAGGTGTACGGTGTGCCTTATGAGGATTGTAGAGAATTTTATCCAGATGGTACGGTAAATGCTGAGGGTAAACACAGGCGTACAACCATGAAAAGTGTACTCTTAGGTATCATGTACGAGCGTGGAGCTAAAGCCATCGGAGAGCAGTTTGATAGATCCGCAGAGTGGGCTCAGAAACTTATTGATGATTTTTATAAGAGTTTTCCTAAGATCCAACAGCTCCGCCTTAAGGTAGAGAAGATGGCGGAGGAGTACGGATATGTAACTACTATACAGGGTAGAAAGAGAAGATTGCCAGAGATGCAGTTACCAGATCACGATGATTACCGCTATCAAGAGGCTCACAGGCAGAGCCTTAATGCTGTAATACAGGGCTCCAGTGCGGATATTATGAAATTAGCCATGATCGCTATTTACAATGATCCACAGTACAAGGCTCTGGATTGCCACATGGTAATAACCGTACACGATGAGTTAATTATGGAGGTACCAGAGGATCATATTAAGGAGGGAGCAGATCTCTTAGTAAATACTATGAAAAGAGTAGGACACAGCCTAATAGATCTCCCTATGAGCGTAGATGCTGAGGTAAATGATTACTGGTATGGAGAGAACTTAGCGGATGATTATTTAGAGGAGGAGTAAGCCTATGGGATATTTTCCTTTACCAGAGCTAAAGGGTAAGCCTAACAGGATCTTAGTAGATGGTAAAACTCTAAATCAAATAGCTAAGGAGAGCGGTATAAGGCTGGATACTGTACAGCATAGATATAGCAGAGGTGTAAGAGATTATGAGGGCTTAACAAAGCCCTCTCATATCAGAGTAGAGCACGAAAAGGCACAGAGGAAAACCTACTCTATAATGAGTGCTGGAGAGAGAGTAATGGAGAGGATCTGGGAGCTGGATATACCTCTCCAGACTATCTCCGACAAAACAGGGATAAGTAGATCCACAATATACGCCTTTTTATATAACGGTACAGATCTTAGCAGTATGAGGCTTGCTAAGATCTGTAGCCTTTTAGGATTATCAATGGATTATGTAATGGGATTAAAACAGGAGGATAACTAATATGAGTATGATGGAATGGGCTAAAAGAGAAGTAGAGATAGCATCTAAGAGAGAAAGAGGAGATAAGCCAGAGAGTGAGTGGGATTATGGCTGTGCTTGCTATGATAGTGCTCTTAAGGCGTTTGAGAGCCTTTGTGGAGATGGTCACAGCGGTTTTAGTATCGGCATTACAAAGGGGATCCTTAATAGATTGATAGAGGGAAAGCCTCTTACTCCGATTGAGGATACAGAGGATGTATGGAATGTATGTAGCAGAGGAGAAAATGGTGGAGTAGCTACATACCAGTGTAAGCGTATGAGTAGCCTGTTTAAGGATGTATACCCAGATGGTACAGTAAAATATCACGATAACGATAGATATTATTGTATTAAATGGGATGATCCTAACCAGCTTAGAGGATATAAAGGCTCTCCCTGTGGAAAAGCTGGCAGATGATGATAGTGTGCTTTTTATGTGGGTTACGATGCCATTTTTAGAGGAGGCTTTTGATGTGATGAGATCATGGGGCTTTGAGTATAAAACCTGTGCTTTTACATGGATAAAGCAGAATAAGAAAGCAGATACTCTCTTTTGGGGTATGGGTAACTGGACTAGAGCTAATGCGGAGTTATGCTTATTAGGTGTAAGAGGAAAGCCTAAGAGAATGGATGCAGGAGTACACAGTGTAATTATGAGCCATATAGAGGAGCATAGTAAGAAACCGGCGGAAACGAGAGATAGGATTGTAAAGTTAATGGCAGGGGGGGGCTACCTAAAATAGAGCTCTTTGCAAGACAGAGTATAGATGGCTGGGATTGCTGGGGAAATGAGGTATAAGAATTGTAGGAGGTGTAAAAGCCTCCTCTTTTTTTTTTTTTTCTAAATTTACTTACCGTTTGTGATTAGGTTACTTATCAATCAAAACAGGAGGATCAAGGATGGTAAGACGGATTAAAAGAAAATGGAGAAGATTTTACAGAACTCACAGAGAGGGATGTGAGCTGGTAGGAGATTTTGTTGGAGCTTTAAGTATTTTTGTATTCTTATTTGAGCTCTATATCATCGGAGTTATGTTAGGAGGTCACTAATGGGATTAAAGAGCTTAATAGCAGTAGCACAAGGAAAAAATGCAGAGAGCGTATCCTTTGAGGATAAGTTTCTTAAAAATTATGAGGAGGCTGTAAAGGCTAAGGAGCTGGAGGAGAGGCAGGTAGCACCCTCTGAGTATATCCGCCCATCCTCTATGTATGGCTGTGAGCGTATGTTATTTTTCCAGCGAGTACATGGAGGCTCCCAGAACGGAGAGCAGAGTGAGGTAAATCTTATTGAGATATGCCAGAGTGGTACAGATAGGCACTTAGATATACAGCATATAGTAGAGCGTATGGAGGGCGTAGAGTGCTTAGATCTGGAGGAGATGGTAAAAGAGGCACAGGCTAAAGGTATTAAAACCGAGTTTGTAGGCTGGAATGAGGATCACACAGAGGGCAGGTGTAAAAATGATGAGCTCTCTATTTATTTCCAGCCAGACGGAGTTATTAGATTTAATGGTAAGGATGTGATCTTAGAGATTAAAACAGAGAGTACTTACCAGTTTAGTAACAGGTATGAGCCTAAGGCGGATCATAAGTGGCAAGCTACTTGTTACGGTATGGGGCTGGGTATAGATTATATCCTTTTCTTTTATGAGGATAGAAATTTCTGTAAAAAGAAACCGTACCTCTGGAAAATAACCAATGAGATGAAACAGGCAGTACTTAACAAGATACGAACTGTAAACAATGCTTGTAAAACAGGGATCCCTCCAGAGAAAGATGATAGCAAGTGTACATACTGTAGATATAAAAATGAGTGTGCTTTAGTGGATGCTGGTAAGTGGGTACATCCTAACCCTCCAGAAAAGCCTCAGACAGCCCAGAAAGATACAAACAGAAAAAAGGCTAATAAGTCTACAGGCAAAAAGAAAAAAGCCTCTACAGGGCAAAATACAGCGTTGAGAGCGGTATGTGGTAACTGTGAGCATTGTGGTAGAGAGCTAGGAGCTTACTACTGTGGCATTGATAGAGAGGGATCTATGTATGTAGATCGCAGAAAGAAATGTAAGTTTACTCCTAGCAGATTTAAGGGGGTACAGGATGGCAAGTAATAACATCGGTAAAACCTTTGAGCAGGAGTTTAAGGAGTGTGTACCTCCAGATTATTACCTGTACCGCCTAAAGGATGATACAAGCGGATTTTATGGAGTATCTAATCCCTGTGATTATATCCTGTTTAGATCTCCTTATCTCTTTCTGGTAGAGCTTAAAACTCATAAGGGAAAGAGCATACCGATAGCAAAAATCAGACCTAACCAGATACAGGGAATGGAGAAAGCTACTCAGTATGAGGGAGTGTATGGAGGCTTTTTAATCAACTTTAGAGAGCTGGAGGAAACATATTACATAACCGTACAGGATGTGATCCAGTTTACTCAGACAGAGGAGAGAAAGAGCATACCTGTAGAGTGGTGCAGGGATCACGGAATAAAGATAGAGCAGAAAAAGAAAAGAGTGAGATACAGCTACGATCTGGAGAGCTGGTTAAGGAGGTACTATGGTAGATAAGTATATAAAAGTAAGTAGAATTGAACAGGTAATAAATGAGCTTGTTATTAGATCTAACAATACAAGAGATGATACTAAGATAGATGTATATGAGCAGGCTGTAGAGTTGTTGCAGGAGGCGTTGAGGGATGGTACAGAGTGATAAATTAAAGAAAATCGTAGCAGAGGTAAAAGAGGAGAGCTCCCCTGTAATAACCCTCTCAAATGAGTTGATAGCAGATTTTAGTAAGGAGCTGGATAGTGCTATCTCAGAGCTGGATATGATTATGGAGAGTATCGGAGAAAACTCTATAGAAGATATACCAGATAGCCAGATAGAGTACTACTGTGTTAAGATCCCAGCCCTTATGTATTATGCAGGGCAGAGAGTAGAGGAGCTGGGTATGCAGGTAGATTTAGCCTCTAATGCTAAGAAAAGTGCTCAAAATGAGGCGATGGTAAAAGTATCTGGTACTGTGCAGGAGAAAAAAGCCAGAGTAGAACAGCTTACGGAGGATAAAGCCTTAGTAGAGGCTATTTATCGCAGAGCTTATAACAGCCTCAAAGTTAAGTTAGAGATGGCTGAGAAGATCTACAGCGGATTAAAGAAATCTCTCTCAAAGAGGATAGCAGAGGTAGATTTGGATAGATTTAGCAAGGATAAATATACCAGAGAGCCAGAGGATCCTATGGAGGATTAAGCCTATGGAGCGATGGGCTTATGAGTACTTTAGGAGGCAAGCAATAGAGGATAGATGTAAGCAGGAGGCACAGTGGCTAATTGATAATCCTAAGGACAGTATCCGTAAAGTGGCTAGAGAGTTTTGTATCAGTAAGAGCCAGTTACATAGAGATCTCCACGAGCTCAGAAATATAGATGATGATCTCTATGTACAGTGTAGAAATATTTTAAGGAGGCATAAAAGGCGATGTTTATAAGAGTTGAGGATCAGAGCGGAAACCTTACTATCTGGCTCAATGTGAACCAGATAGCAAAGCTGGAGGAGAGCAGGAGCTCAGAGGAGTTAATGGGATACAGTGTAACTACTGTGGATAATAAGGAGTATTACTCTCCAGATGTTAAGGCTATACAGGCTTTATTGATGCCAGTAGTTGTAATGGAGTCAGAGAGAGATATTGTAGAGGAGCTTAAAAAGCTGGATATGATGAGAGATGTTATGGCGAGGTGTTAGATATGGAGGAAAAGTTAGATAAGTTTTTAGCATATCTGGAGGAGAGCGGTGTAGAAATCTCTGGAGAAACAGTATTTAAGTGTAATGATGGAGTTGTGCTCTTTAGTCCTAACGATGGAGGCGGAGTAGATATAGCCATTATCAGAAATGTAATAGGCTTAAATTACAACTTAGGTATCACGGATGCAGATGTAAACCTCTTTAATACAGAGGTAGGCATTATGCAGGAGTTAGGAGGATCTGAGGATGGAGAATAATAAGCCAGTATTTTATATGTTAGTGGGATTGCCAGCCAGCGGTAAAAGCTCTGAGAGTGATAGGCTGGGAGATGTAATTGTTAGATCCTCCGATTATCTCAGAGATAAGCTCTGTGGAGATATAAACGATATGAAAAATAATGGTGCTGTGTTTACCATTTTACAGAGTTTGGTTAGAGCGGATCTATATCATGGTAAGGATGTAGTATATGATGCTACAAACTTAAAAGCGAGTTATAGAGTGGAGTTTTTGGATACTCTTAGGTTATTAAGCTGTAAAAAGGTTTGTGTATTTGTAGATACTCCTTTTGAGGTTTGTGTTAAGCGTAACGAGGAAAGGGAGCGTACAGTGCCTAAGGAGGCTATGGAAAGGATGAAAAGATTTTTAGAGCCTCCTACTTTTGTTGAGGGCTGGGATGAGATACGAGTAGTTAAAAATTGGAATGAAAAGGAGAACAGCGATGGCGGAGATAGATAACCTCATAGCGGAGGTAAATAAAAAATACAAAACGGATATAATCCGTAAAGCATCGGATCTTAAGGGGATAGAGTTTATCCCTTATACCTCCCCTATGATGAATTACTTAACCAGAGGAGGAGTACCTGTAGGGAGGATTATAGAGCTGGTAGGATTACCTCAGAGTGGTAAAACTACTACAGCTCTGGATATTATCTCTAATTTTCAAAAGAAATACAAAGATAAGTACTGTGTATATCTGGATGCAGAAAACACGATAGATAAGGAGTGGGGAGAAACTTTGGGGGTAGATTGGAGTAAGGTAATCCTCATCCAGCCAGAGAGTGAGTATGGAGAGGAGCTCTTAGATATGCTCTTAGATTACATAAGATCTGGTAAGGTAGGCTTAGCAGTATTAGATAGTGCTCCATTTATTATCCCTAAGGCAGTACAAGAAAAGGGCTTAGATGAGAAAAGCTATGGAGGCAACAGTGCTCTTATGAAAGCCTTTTGTGATAAGGCAGTACCGCTCTGTAAGAAAACTGAGTGTACTTTTCTTATGATTAACCAGCTCAGAGAAAACATAGGAAATCCGTACAAGCCTTTTAAGATCCCATGTGGCACAGCTATAGCTCATGCGTGCTCACAGATCTTATGGTTTACAAAGGGATCCTTACTGGATGAGAAGTATAAAGAGGTAAGTAGCGGATATGCTAACCCTAGTGGTAATCTGGTAAGCGTGAAAGTGGAGAAAAATAAGGTTACTAAAAATGATCGTAGGCTCCAGACTTACACACTTAACTATAGTACAGGAGTGGATGAGATTAAGGATACCTTAGATCTGGCTATTATGCTGGGGATCATCTCACAGGCTGGGGCGTGGTTTAAGGCTATTCTTAAAGACGGTAAAGAGCAGAAAATGCAGGGATTTAACGGAGTGCAGGAGTTTTATTACAACGATCTGGAGGAGCTGGAGTATCTTAGAAAACAGGTATATGAGGCAGGGATGGTATGAGAGAAATAAAGGAAACCTTAGCACATAACCTTAGAGAGGTAAGAGAGAAAAAGGGCTACACTCTAAAAGATGTGGTAAAAGGTACAGGATATACAGAGGTAAGTATAAGCAGGTGGGAAACCGGTACACGGATCCCTAAGGCTACAGTACTTTACAATCTGGCTAAATTCTATGGAGTATCTGTAGATAGATTTTTCTGGAAATAAGTAAGGCGGAGAGTGTTAGGCTCTCCGTTTTTTTTTTGCCTCTAAATTATCTCCTCAAAAGTGATTAGGATTAGTAAAACTTTAGGAGGTAAATGATATGGCAAGTACAGAAAATGCTCATACAGTAGGGGATCTAAGACAGATGCAGAGCCTCTCTTTAGAGAGTAAAATCATTATGACAAAACAGCGTATACAGGCGTGGTATGATTACTGGGATGGATATATATATCCTTTAGTGGAGGTAAGGATAGTACTGTATTGTTAGATATTGCTAGGCAGGTGTACCCAGATATTAAGGCGGTGTATGTGGATACTGGTCTGGAATATCCAGAGGTAAGAAATTTTGTAAAAAGTGTAAATAATGTAGAGTGGCTACATCCTGTAAAATGGGATAAGCATAAGAGAGAATATGTAAGAACTAATTTTAGAGAGGTAATTTTAGAGCATGGGTATCCTCTGGTAAGTAAGGAAATTGCAGAGTGTATACAGGATGCTAAGAAAAGCATAGCTAGGAATGATGGTACATACAGCTACAGGTTAAAGAGATTAAATGGGGAGTTATTGGATAAGAACGGAAAAAAGAGTAAATATAATTGCCCTAAGTGGAGGTTTTTATTAGATGCTCCGTTTAATGTATCTAACCTGTGCTGTGACATTATGAAAAAGAACCCTACACATGATTTTGAGAAAAAGACAGGGTTACATCCTGTATTAGGTACTTTAGCAGATGAGAGTAGTTTGAGATTGCAGAAATGGTTAAAAAATGGGTGTAATGCTTTTAATAATAAACGCCCAGTATCTCAACCGTTATCATTTTGGAGAGAGCAGGATATTTTATTGTATCTCTTAAAGTATGATAAAAATTATGCTGAGGTGTACGGAAAGATCGTAGGTAGATATAAGGATCTGGAGTTTAGTACCTCCAGATTAAAAAAGATTATGGAGAAAGCCTCTAAGACATGGGAGGATAGAATAGAGTTAGCAACTACAGGGGCGGAGCGTACAGGCTGTATGTTTTGTGGCTTTGGGTGCCACTTAGAGAAATCTCCTAATCGTTTTCAGAGAATGAAAGAAACTCATCCTAAACAATATGAGTATTGCTTAAGACCTGTGGAGCAGGGAGGCTTAGGAATGGCTGAGGTATTGGATTATATAGGAGTAGATTATAGATAGATTACAGGAGGAGGCTGTAAAAAGCCTCCTCTATTATTTTATACAGGGGTTATATAAAAAGTGCTTGACATTATTATATAGGGGGTATATATTATAAGTGAGGTAAGGAACTAGATACGAACTGAAAGAGAGGTAAACAATATGAGATATAAAAACAGTGATGATAACAGATACAGAGTACAGTTTATGAGATCTACAGAGGAGCTTATGGATCAGCTTACAGTTAAAGAGTTTATCTCTTATCTGGAAGAAAACGCAGAGTTTGAAGATTACACAGTAGAGTACATTGATAAGAAATGTGTTAAGTGTAGAGCCTATGATCTCACAGAGGACAACAGCAAGCTCCATAAGGAGTTTTTAGTAACAGAGGATGGTAGAGTATTTTACTGGAGATCCTTAATTAGCAAGATTGAGCTGGTAGATGCTGAGGAAGAAAAACAGGAGGTACAGGAAATGGTAGTAGATTTTAGGGAGGCTAAGGAAGTAGCAAAAGAGGTAGCTAAGGAGCTCACAGAAAAGGATAGTAACTGGAAATGGAGAGTACAGGTACTTAAGAGTGAGATCCGTGTATGGTGGGGATATTTACAGTACTGTGATACAGAGGATAGCCACTTTACTATTAAGATGAGCGATAGAGAGGATGAGTGCGGAACTGATACAGATTTTATGGTAGCCAGAAATGAGCATGATGAGTATATGACAGGTAGGATTGTTGGAGTAGATGAGTGCTGGCAGGATGGAGATCTTAATACTTGTGTAGCAGGATTGCTTAGAGGGATTGCTACGATAGCACATAGCAGATACTAGGAGGTATGAGAGTATGATTATTAAGAGATTAAAAGGATCTAAGTTTGGTACAGATAGAATAGCTAGAGTAGTTACAGGATATGCCCTCTATGAGGAGGGCAAGGGCTACATAGCTTTTAGCTCAGCTAGAGATGAGTTTGGTATTTTAGCTCCATATATTCCCTGTGAAGGGAAAAGAGCTTTACAGAGTATCTTAGATGCTGGAGGCTTTTGTAGCTTTGATGGTATGGAGTATGTACAGGAGTTGGGAGCCTAAGGGCTCCCAGATCGGAGGGAAATATGTTTACAGTTTATCTTAAGAGTGCTGGAGGCACAAAGAAATACTTTACAGAGTTTGAAACAGAGGCGGAGGCTGAGAGCTTTTGTAGAGAGTATGGCTGGGAGTGGGTAGATGAGAATGAGTTTGTATGGGATATGGATTATGAGGAGGGATAATATGACGGATGAGCAAAGGAGTTTTTACTTGTTACTGTGCATGACAGGTAGAACACAGGAGGCTACAGAGTATAGAGAGAAGATCGAGAAACAGGAGGATAATACAGATGGCGAAAATATACAGGAATAAGGCAGGAAAGAAGTTATACCCAGTATGTAAGTGGGAAGATAATCAGCATAAGATCTATAATGCACATGATAGGATTATGATTAGAATATATGAGGCACAGGAAAACGGAGGGGAGGATTTGGAGGCTTTGTATAAGGAGCAGGAGCGTATAGAGAAAGCTCTGGAGCTTATAGATGCTTGTGTAATAGATGGGTTAGTATATGCCACTTATGAGGATGGGTTGATATTAAAGGATCTTATATGGGCTTACAATGCCAGACATTAAGGAGGTAATGAGATGAGTATACACGGAGTAAATGCTAGACAGCTCCAGATAATAAGTATCCTTAAGGAGGCTAAGTGTACAAATACAGCGGAGCTACAAGAGGAGTTAGGAGTATCTAGGAGAACACTTAGAACGGATATAGCGTATCTAAAGAGAGTGTATCCAGATAAGTTAATAACCCACAGAGGCAGGTATATAGGCGGTTTAGAGTGGGTAGAGTAGGAGGAGTATATGGATCTAATAGAAAGAGTAGAAAGCTATAAAGTGTTATTTAAGGAGTGTAAAGCTCTGGAGCCTGTAAGTATGGCTCTAGCAAAGGGTTATAAATCTGCTACACCTCTCCAGAGATTGGAGATAATCAGAGAGCTAGATACAGAGCTTGCGGAGGTATACAGTGTAGAGATCCCTGTTATTACAGCGTGGGTAAGGGATGATAATTATGTACACTCTACAAAAGAGATTTTCTTAGGGGAGCCCTCCTTAGAGGGTTTTCTCCATCAATTTAGGCACCACTTACAAAATAAGGCAAGGGAGCCACAGTATAAGTATTTACTGGTAGAGAATGATCCTAAGGCGGATTACAGGATCCCTTATAAGGATTGTGTGTATAGGATGTATGGGGAGGATGATGCCAGAGCGTGGGCTAGGATGGTTATTGAGTTAGCCTCATAACTGAGTTATAATATAACCACTATATAAAAAGGTAGGCGGTTATTATGAAAGAGAGCTTAGGATCATTCTGGGATGAGTGGGAAAAAGAAACAGAGCTAGAAGAAAAGAAATTAAAGGAAATGCAGGACAAGATACACAAACAGTATTTAGAAAATATGCAGGAGGAAAAGCAGATGAAACAGGAACAGATTAGGAAGATGCAGAAAAGATATAACTTTTCTATTGAGGATGAGAGGATCCAGATAGCGTTAGAGAGGCTAGAGAGCTTAGCGGTAGATAGATTTAGGAATGATGATTACAGTGCTCAAAAGAGCTTTGATGATGTGTGGTGGAGCGTGTTACATGAGGTAGATCTGTATGAGGAGGGAGAAGAAACTGAGTTTAGATCTGTGAGGAGCGTTGAGGCTACTAAGAAATGGTTAAAGAGTTTTTCTCATTTGTGTACAGAAAAGGTACCAGAGGAATATAAGGCAGAGGAGGTAAAGTAATATGAAAATCGGAGTAAGAAAACCTAGCCTTAAAAAGGCTATCAAAGCAAGTACCACAGGTAAGGCTAAGAGGGCGGTAAAGAAAGCAGTTAATCCTCTGTATGGTAAAAAGGGTGCAGGGCTGGCAAAGAACCCTAAGAGAGCTGTAAAAAATGCTGTGTATAAGAAAACCACAGTGGGAGTAAAAGATTTACTCAAATAGGAGGGCTTAATGGATGAGCGTATAAAAGAGCTGATAGATTATATAAAAATGTTACAGGTAGCCTTAGAGTGTAGCACAGATCCAGAGGATATAGAGGCGGATAATCTAATGGATGCTATCTGGGAGAGTAAGATGGAATTAAAAGAGCTGGGATATGCTGGCTGGGAGGATTTATAGGAGGTATCTATGGATAATGAAAAGCAGAAACATGAGGTAATAGACTTTCTGGAGAACACTTACACAGGGGCTAAAATGGTGGGAGATGAGGAGGTAATGCTGAGAGCCTCCAGAGCACTCTTAGCATTTAAGGCAGATGTGCATAAGGATATTTTCATAGAAGAGAATGTGCTGGAGTTTTAATACCAGATAGAGAGAGAGGATCTTAGGATCCTCTTTTTTTTTTATTCTAAAAATACTTACCGATTGTGATTAAGTTAAGTATCTGAAAAAGAGAGGAGGATCCGATGAGGAGAGAAGATTTAGAGGAGCGTTTGGATACTGAGGTAACAGTTACGCTTTTTGATGGAAGTGAGTACACAGGAGTACTTAGACAGTGCGGAACAGATTATGTAAGAGATAATGATAATTTATTTCTGGTAGGTAGAAAGTATTACTTTGTAGAGATGGATTATGGTATTTCCTGTATTTTTAGATGTTCCCATGTAAAAAGATGCAAGTATGCAGGAGGAGCAGGATGATAAAAGCTAGATATATAGGGGTAGAGTGTGAGCTCCAGAGCGGTAAGGTGTATCCGATTAAAACCAGATGCACAGGAAATAAACTGGTGGTATCGGTAAGAGCTTATAAGTTTGAGTATAACTCTCTGGAGGAGTTTCTTAAGCGGTGGAAAGTAGAGGCGGTATATCATGGGTAGAGCTGAGAGGCGTAGGCTTGAAAAGCAGAAAGGTAAGCAGGTAAAAACCTATAATCTAACCAGATCACAGCTCCATAATGCAGTAAGGCAGGTAACAGAGGAAGATCTTAAGAGGATCAAACAAGAGGCTATGGAGGATGCCATAAATACAGCTATGACATTACTCTTAGTACTCCCTATGGAGGTACTCATGGATCATTACTGGAAAAAGACCTATGCAAAGAAGATACCAGAGTTTACAGAGCTGGTATTACAGTACTATGAACGCTGGCAAAATGGAGAGCTAGATATGGATGAGATGAAAAAGGATCTCTGGGAGTATGGCGGAGTGAGATTAGAAGAAAGAGAGGCAGAATAACATGAGTTTAAGAGTAAAAGCAGGTATTGATTTAGAGGAACTTAAAAAGTACGGATTTAAGACAGGTAAAGAGTGGGCGGATGCTGGAGAGCGTTGTTTAGAGGGTATCGGCTATAAGTATCAGCATGAATGGTACCATAAGTTTTTAATGGATGCAGATGAGCCTAGCAAGATTGCTTATATTGCAGAGGATTATGATATTCCATGTGTACAGATTTCAGTAAGGACAGAGCATAGAGATTTGTATGTAGATGTAGCAGTAGAGGGTACTTATCATGTAGGAGGATCAGAGCTGGATATTGTAACAGATACTATCTATGAGCTTACACAGGCTGGAATACTGGAGGTAGTACCAGAAGAAAGCGAGGGTAAATAATATGGCTATCAGAAATGTGCTACACATGAGCCAGCTAAAGGCGTTTGAGGAGTTTCTGGAAAGTAAGGGCTATTTGATTATACCTACAGTAGGAGCGTATGAGGTACTTAGAGCCCAGAAACCTAAGAAAGATAGAAAACCTAAGGAGAGCCCTGTAATTGTGTATAGAAAAGGCGGAGCTAAGGAGCATTTATCTATTATGGATAAAGATTTTTATTTAGTAAATGAATTTTTGAGAACTAAGGAGGCTGAGTAATGTTTTGGTATGTAGTACTTGCAATTTTAATATTAGCAGGAGTAACTCTGGTAGAGAGTTTTTTAATAGTTTTTGTAGCTGGCTTGTTAGGGATTGGAGTTCCTTTAAGGTTATTTTCTTTGTGATGTTTGTTATCAATTTCTTTATAAAAGGGGGCAGTAGTAAGTAAATGAAAAAGAAAATTAAGAATTGTACATTTAAGGAGTTTACAGGGTGGGCTAACGCTAGAGCCTGTGATGGTAGATGGAGTATGCTGGATGCTATGAATAGCGTAAGCATAATTAGTATGGTATACGAGGTAAAGCCTATTTTCTTTAGAGGCAGGGTTAGAGAGGCTTTGTGGAGAAAACTTAGGGATCAGTATTTAAACGTGGAGGCAGAGATAGAGATTGAAAGATAGTACAAGAGCTAAGAGCTCAAAACAGGAAAAGCGTATAGCTAAGGCTATAGGAGGTAGGCAGGTAGTAGGATCTGGATCCACTCCGTTTCTAAAAGGGGATGTAATAGCAGGAGATCTATTTATAGAGGCTAAAACAAAGATGAACCCTAGCCAGAGTATCACAGTAAAAAAGAGCTGGATAGATAAGGCTAAGGAGCAGAGCTTAGCCATGAGAAAAGAGGATTATGCCATAGCGGTATCCTTTGGAGATCCTAAGGAGTATTACCTCATTGAGGATACTTTAATGGAGGATCTGTATAAGAGCAGGGAGGCACTCAGAGCGGCTATAGATGCCTTAGGAGGGCTGGATGATCGCTTAGTGGATCTGGATAACTTAACAGGAAACGGTATAAGAGCATTGATAAGGAGGCACTTAGAATAGTGAGAGCTGAGTTTATCGGTAAAACATCTATGGGCTTTATTACAGGGCAGATATACACGATAGAAACAGCCTGTAAGATGGTAAAGAGGTGTAAAACCAGTAGAGCGGATCCTGTACCGTGTTTATGTGTATACGATAAAAACTCTAAGGCGTGGTGTCCGTATAGCAGTATGGAAAAGGTATTAGAGAACTGGAGATTATTATAAAAAGCGAGGAAAATATTATGTGTAAAATTAGTGAAATGAACTTAGAAACAGCTAAGTACTACGGATATGAGGCACAGAGTAACCAGTTAGTAGAGGAGTGTGCAGAGCTCATACAGGCGGTAAATAAGTACCGTAGAGTAGAAACAGGACTAGGACAGCCTGTAGCGGAGGATAAAAAGGCTATTGCCAGAGATAACTTAGTAGAGGAGATTGCAGATGTAGAGTTAATGCTGGAGCAGGTAAAGTATCTCCTCCAGATCCCAGAGGATGAGCTCTTAGCGGTTAAGACCTTTAAGGTAAACCGTACCAGAGAAAGAATGGAAAGTAGTAAATAAAAATATTTTTCAAAAAACTATCTAAATTTTCCTCATATTGAGGATTAAGTTATTTATCAATAAAAATAACACACATAGAAAAGGAGAAAAATCTATGAGAGCATTTAAAGGATTTAACAAAGATCTTACCTGTAGAGGTTATCAGTATGAGGAGGGTAAGGAATTTCACACAGAAAGAGCGGAGTGCTGTGATACAGGTTTTCACGCTTGCGAGTATCCGTTAGATTGTTTTGGATATTATGATCCAGCACATAGCGTATTCCATGAGGTAGAGTTATCTGGAGAGATGGATAAGAGCGGAGATAATACTAAGGTATGTGCTACTGATATTAAGATCGGAGCTAGATTATCTATTGCAGGACTTGTAAAGATGGCTATTGATTTTACTATGAGTAAGGTAAACAAAGAGGCAGGATCAGACGAGCGACGCGGTTTTGCATCCGCTACAGGGTATAAAGGAGCCTCATCCGCTACAGGGAATTATGGAGCCTCATCCGCTACAGGGAATTATGGAGCCTCATCCGCTACAGGGGATTATGGAGCCTCATCCGCTACAGGGAATTATGGAGCCTCATCCGCTACAGGGAATTGTGGAGCCTCATCCGCTACAGGGTATAAAGGAGCCTCATCCGCTACAGGGTATAAAGGAGCCTCATCTGTTAGTGATCCTACTGGTGTAGCGGTTGCATGGGGGCATGAGGCAAGAGCTAAGGGCTGTAAGGGAGCTCATCTTATCCTCTCTGATTGGAAATATGTAGGAGCCAGATATAGCGATGGAGATTATATGGATCCTTATGATAAGGAGAGCTGGGAGCTCACAGGAGCTAAGATGGTAGTAGTAGATGGAGAGAAGATCAAAGAGGATACATACTACCGCTGTATTGAGGGAGAAATTGTAGAAGTAACAGAAGATGGAGAGATCGTAGAGGAATAATACAGAGAGTGGTACATTTTGTGAGAAAAGATGTACCACTTTTTTATATTTTCTCTAAAAATCCTCCTCAAAAGTGATTAGGTTATATATCAACTTAAAAGGGAGGTAAAAGCTGTGGCGGAGGTAGGCAAGGATATTGCTGAGTACCTTAAGGAGTTTCATATTACAGAGGGAAAAGCGATAAAAGCTAGAGAGCTGTGTGTACTGTTTAATGTGCATCAGAAACAGCTAAGAAACATTGTAAGCGATCTGAGGCAGAATGGAGAGGCTATATGTAGCTCTACTTATGGTTACTGGTACTCCAGAGATCCAGATGATATATCTACTACCCTAAGCAGATTAGTAGGGCAAGTAGATAATATGCAGAAAGTAATAGCAGGATTAAATAGGATCTTACAGGAGGTGCAGGATGAGCAAAAGGAGAGTTAAAAGAAGAAAGAGGAGAGCCAGAGTAAATATAAAGCCTCTTATACTGGTAGGAGTAATAATAGCTGGAGTAATTACTGTGGCAATGAGTGTAAATCTCAAAGGAGCAGATAAGGAGCCTCCTACTGAGGAGATTTATATTACAGAAACTCCACAAGCTCCGCAAGCTGAGAATACAGAGCCAGTAACGGAAACAGAGCAGGAGGTAAAGCTGGAGCACGCTCTTAACTATACATATCCGTATAATACGATGAGTGCAGATTGGGGAGCTGAGGTATACGAGGAGGGATTTAGATATTATGAGATCCCACAGGAGTATAAGGATGCTGGAGGATGTTTTCCAGAAATAGTACAGGTTTACCTCTGGTGTGAGTGTAAAGAGTACGGAGTAGATTATTACATGGTACTAGCCCTCATAGAGAGGGAGAGTGGTTATCACTGGGATAAGGTAGGAGATAACGGAAACAGTAAGGGCTATATGCAGATATACGAGAAATGGCATATAGAGCGGATGGAGGCGGAGGGAGTAACAGATCTCTTTAATCCATATCAAAATATCAGAGTAGGGCTTAACTGTTTAAGAGAGATACAGGATAAGTATTTAGCCTCCAGCGGAGAAAATTGTGTACTCATGGTATATAACATGGGAGAGAGTACAGCTAAAAAGCTGTGGGCTAAAGATATTTATAGCTCAGCATATAGCAGAGAGGTAATAGCAAGAGCACAGGAATTAAGACAGGAACTAACACAGGAATAATACAGGATCAAGCAGGAGTATAGGAAAAACTATACTCCTTTTTTCTTGTTAAAAGGGAGGTACACGATGTTTAAGGTAGGAGATGCCATTAAGTGGATGTGTCCTCTGGATAATGATTATACCTATGGAGAGATTACAGCTCTTAGAAAGAGTGTAGCTACAGTAAAAGGCACTGGGTTATACAGCGGTATTACAGCGGAGGTACACCTAAGATACATAGAAAAAGCAGTGAGAGGAGGCGGTAGCGTTGGGAGCGATTGTAAGAAATGTAGTAAACGATCAATTACTAAGGCTGAGTTATAAGGATCCTAAGAATATAAAGAGATTTTTGAGAAACTGGGGAGGCTTAGAGGGCTTAAGTGAAAAAGGAGATACAGTAGCTACCTGTATCCTCACAGATCTTAAGACAGTAACAGCTATTGATCTGAATAAATACCATAAAAGCGATAGAGCGGAGTTTAACAAGGCGTATAGAAAAGGAAAGTTAAGCCACTATCAGTATATGAGTATAGCGTATGTGCTGGTACTGGGATATACACAGGATGAGTTAGCGTTTGTAATGGGCGTGGATCAGAGTGTTATTAGTAAGAATATAAACAGCGGTATAAAGAGAATACAGAGAGAGCTTAGAGCTTATCTGGAGGAGGATTAGATGAGTTTAATAAAGTGTGGAACCGATGAAAACGGATCTTACATAGAGTTGAAAAGACCGAGAGGAGAAACGCCTCTATGTTTTATAGATGAGTGCGGAGTGGTACACGATACCATAAGGATTTATGAGTACAAGGCGGTAAGGAGTAAAGAGATCTCTACAGATAGCAGATGCGTAATGTGCGGAGAGATAATACCAGAGGGCTCTATGGTGTGCGATAGATGCAGAGAGGCGGTGGAGGGATTTGAGTAAGTTTAGGCGTGAGGAAGATGAGGCGGATAAATGGCTAAGAGAGCATGATCCTTACTATACATCCTCAGATAGGGATAAGAGAAAGAAAATGAGTAATCCCTATGAAACTCCAGAGCAGGAAAAGCGGAGGAGAGAAACAGAGATCCCCCTTAGTAATCTAAATAGTTATCAGAGAGTGCAATTTAAGCAGGTAGGAGGCTCTTATACAGAGCATGGAGAGTTTGATCTGTAAAAGGGTGCATAAAAATTACAGATATGTGCCCTAACTAATGAAACAAAATTACATAGCTTAGGAAATAAATAGAAAGAGAGGTACATGAGGCTATGAAAGATTTACAAGTAAAGTACACAGATCCGCTGGATCTTATCCCTTATGAGAATAACCCTAGAATTAACGATTATGCAGTAAAAAAGGTTATGGAGAGTATTAAGGAGTATGGATTTACTAATCCGATTATCGTAGATGCAGATATGGTTATCATCGCAGGGCATACGAGGAGAGAGGCTAGTATCTTAGCAGGGCTGGATAGAGTGCCATACATAGTAAGAGATGATCTCACTCCAGAGCAGGTAAAGGCTTACCGTATTGCAGATAACAAGCTGGCAGAGTTAAGTAACTGGGATGATGAGTTACTCAAAAAGGAGTTATTTGAGTTACAGGCGGTAGATTATTCCTTAGAGGTAATGGGCTTTACAGAGATAGACCTTAAAGAGATCTTTACAGAGAAAGAAGTACCTAAGGAGAAAAAGAAGAAAGAGGAGAAAACTACTTTACCTATGCTCCGTTTCGGATCCAACAGTGTAAGGATTACAGAGGATGAGCTGGTAATGCTTAGCAATAGATACAATGAGTATGTAGAGAGTACTCCAGATGAGGGCTTTATTACATGGCTTTTAAAGAGAGGCTTATAAAAAAGAGCGTGGAGGCGGAAAAATGGTTATGAGCGGAGTAAGAGAAATGACCTTAGCAGAGGAGATAAGAAATCTGGCAGAGCTGGGAGTAGATCAAAATGTTATAGACAGAATGACACAGAAATATAACAGGATGCTCACAGATCATGGAAATACCTGTAATAAGATCCGAGATGAAGTATACAGAGAGGTAAGAGGCGTAAAGGCGGAGCTGGCTGAGAAAGAAACTATCATAAGAGTATTAACAACTCATATAAGAGAGAAAGAGCTACTGTAAGAGGTAGCTCTATTTAATTTCATTCTCCTTACTGAAATTCCTATGAAATGAGGAAAAGGCGGAGGAGGGCGGAAAAGAGGCTTAAATAAAGCAATAATACTAAATAAACATATAAGAGTAGTTAATGTAATAATACAAAGAAATATAAAAACTAATTTCAGTACTATAAAAGAAAACATAGTAAGGAAGATAGATAGAAAGAAAATAGAGGGAATTAACGGACAAATACAGGAATGTAAGTAAAACTGTAGAAATTCCCTCCTATTCACAAAGAGCAAGGAAAGGAGGCGGATCGAGGGTGGCTAATACATTGAGTAAAGAGAATGAGCTCCAGAGGAAAGCCTTTGAGCTGTATTATGGCTTAGGAGATAAGAGATCTCTTAGAGCGGTAGCAGAAACCATAGGAAGAACGGAGAGAACCGTAGCAGGATGGAGCAGGGCTTTTAACTGGGTAGCCAGAGTAACACAGAGAAATATAGAGAACGCTCAGAACAGTAACGAGGCTAAGATCACAGCGGAGCTAACGGATGTACGGACTAAGTACCGTATCCTTATCAATAACCTTATGGCTGATTTTAGTAAGGATATTGCACAGGGCAAGGTAAAAGTAAAGAATATCAACGATTTTGAGAGGCTTGTTAAGCTGGATATGCTCCTTATGGGAGAGGCTACAGAGCGTGTAGAGAGTGGCGGTACACAGGAGCTCTCACAGGATGCTAAGGATCGCTTAGATGAGATCGCTCAGCTTATGAAAAGTGCTAAGAAGTAGTGCAGATTGCACAATGGGTATAAGGTTTTTCTCTAGGGAAAATACAGAGCCCTTTGTAAGAATTGCACAAAGGAAAAGAAAAAAGGTAAATAAATCTAACTTTTTAAGGTTTATGTGATTGTGTTACTTATCAAACATAAGGAGGTAAGCATAATATGAGTAATGCTATTAACCCAGAACACTATAACAGATTGAGCCTACAGCCTAAGGATGTAATCAGAGCGTGGGGCTTAAATTTCAACTTAGGGAGTGCTGTAAAGTACATCTCCAGAGCAGGGCATAAGGATGATATTGTACAGGATCTTAAGAAAGCACAGGAGTTTATCCAGTTTGAGATTGATGCTATCGAGGGAGCCAGAGCGGAGAGAAAAGATAAGCCTAAGCATGAGGATTTTATGGATGCTATGTTAAGAGGTTTGTTTGGAGGCTCTGTAGGACATATCGAGATCACAGACAAGAGAAACGGTAAGACCGATGAGGAGATTGCTGAGATCGTAGATAAAACCATTAAAGATATTATCTCTGGTATGGCAGGAGTAGAGCTGGAGGAGATCAAAGAGGGAAACGGATACACAGAGGTACATATTACAGGTAATGCTAATCCGATTGAGGTAAGAGAGTACATTGAGCGAGAGCTTAAGGATCGCTTAGCTATGGTGCTGTAAAAAGTGTGTCATTTGTTCGCAAAAGTATAGAGTACACCTATGGCGGAAAAACGGAGGTAAATAATGAAAATCGTAGATGCAGGATATGAGATCTTAGATCCCCTCAATGGAGAGGAAATCTTAAAGAAGATCGAGAGAGTAGCCAGAGTATGTTATAAGAGTGAGGATAAAATCACAGAGGGATCCGCTGAGAAGATGGTAAGAGCTCTCATTAAGAGTAATCACATGGCAATGCTGGAGCATTACTCTTTTAGTGTAAAGTTTATCTGTGATAGAGGCGTATCCCATGAGATTGTACGCCACAGAGTAGCCAGTTATGCACAGGAGAGTACAAGGTATTGTAATTACAATAAGAGCGGAGATGTAGCTTTTATCCGCCCTGTATTCTTTGCAGAGGATACTCCAGAAATGGATAACTGGGTAGAAAGCTGTATGAGAGCAGAGAAAACCTATAATTATCTGATTAGTGAGGGAAGAACTCCACAGGAGGCAAGATCTGTATTACCTAACAGCCTCAAAACAGAGGTAGTAATGACAGCTAACCTTAGAGAGTGGAGGCACTTCTTAAGCCTCAGAGCTTGCGGATCTACAGGAAAGCCTCATCCGCAGATGTTAGAGGTAGCAGTACCGCTCTTAAAGGAGCTTAGAGAGAGAGTACCTGTGGTATTTGATGATCTGGAGCCTATGGAGTGGGAAACAGTTAAATAAAGGCAGAGGTTAGGGAGGGAGAGCTGTAAAAAGCTCTCCTTTTCAGTTAGGAGGGATTATATGATTATCTTAGTAGGGATCGGATGCTTTATGGCAGGAGCAGTAGTAGGAATTGTTATGATGAGCCTTTGTGTGGCAAGCCATAACAGTAGCTTAGAGCTGGAGAACAGACAAAAGGAGGATAAAGAGTAATGCAGATAGTAAGCGGAGATATAACCAGAGATATTACTGGAGAGATTGTATATCTTAAGGCATATAAGCAGATGGTAGGAGAGGTAACAGGGTATAGCACTGAAAAGGGTACAGCTACAGTAAAGCTATGTGATACAGGGCTGGAAATAACCGTATCTTTAGATGATATTGAGAGTACAGGCAGTACACAGCCTCACAGAGCTTTTAATAGTGAGGTACATATTTTAGGAACCAGATACAGTATCCGTATTATAGATGAGGATGATTACAGATATGATAGAGAGGTGGATGGATGGTGTGATCCTAGTGTAAAGGAGATCCTCATTTTTAACTATAAGCAGAGTGCGGAGAGTGTAAAGGATCTGATAGCATATCAGAAAAAGGTACTCCGCCATGAGATAGTACACGCTTTTCTCTATGAGAGTGGTTTATGGCAAAATGCCTACGGTAGTAAGTGCTGGGCTAAAAATGAGGAGATGATAGATTGGATGGCTATACAGATCCCTAAGATCCAGAGAGCGTATAAGGAGGCGTACTGTGATGAGTGATTTAGGAAGATGCAAACATACACTATATATCCTTAAGCATAAGCCAGAATATACAAAAGGCTGGGGCTGGAGGTGTAGATACTGTGGCAGGACTTATAAAGACCTCAGAGAGGAGGCAGAGTATAAGGAGCGTGAGAGGAGGAGTAGAACATGGTAGCAGGATTATTAAAGCTGGTATTTATTCTCTGTACCATAGTGGTAGTAGGACTATCGGTAGTAGATACACTCTGGTTTAATGCTATGCCAGAGTGTAACCGTTATAAGAATGTACAGGCGTTTAATGTGGTTACGCTGTGGATCGTAGCTATAGTACTTATTATTAAACTGGTAACGATGTAGGGAGCTAACAGGCTCCCTTTTATTATGCGTAGAAAGGAGGTTAGGCGGATGTGTTAGATTATAAAGTAGTATCCCTAGTAGAGGATAAGCTAGGGGAGGTACAGGATCAGAGAGAAAGAGATGCTATGATAAAGTACCTCATACAGGAGGCAGATTTTGAGATAGCGTATTATCTGGTATGCACCTACATTACTAAGAGAAATGTAATGGATCTCCATAAGAGCATTATCTCTAACATATCGAATAGTAAGAGCACGCTGGATCTAGCCCCTAGAGGTTTCGGTAAAAGTACTGTAGGCGATGTGGATTATTGTATTACAAGGATCCTCAGAGATCCTAATATCCGTATTATGATAGGATCAAAAACACAAACACAGGCGGAGGCGTTTCTTAAGGAAGTGCGTACTCACTTTGAGCAGAATGAGGATCTTATTAGAATTTTCGGAGATTGGAAAACCAGTAAGGATAATGTATGGAATGATAGAGAGTTTACTGTAAATAAGCGTAGCATTATTAAGAAAGAGGCTACTCTAACAGCACTAGGAGCCTCTGGAGCGGTTATTTCTAAGCACTTTGATGTAATTATAGGCGATGACTTAGTAGGGCTGGAAAATGCCAGAACAGAAAAGCAGAGGAGTAACCTTAAGGAGTGGTTTTATAGCTCTCTTTTCCCTACCCTAGAGCCAGATGGAGAGATCCATATACTGGGTACACGATATAACCCATTGGATCTGTATGAGGATCTGATAAAGAGTAAGGATTATGTGGTAAATACCCAGAGAGCTATAAGAGTGGTAAACGGTAAGAAAGTATCTCTCTGGGAGGAGAAATTTAGTTTAGAGAGGCTGGAGGCTATTCTTAAGCAATCTGGTAAGATTATTTTCAATATGCAGTATCAAAATGATACAGAGCTGGCAAAGGGTAAGATTTTTAAGGCTCAGTATTTCAGATATTACGAGGAGTACAAGATTGATTATGATTTTCAGACCGCTAAGGTACGAGTTAAGACAGAGGATGGTATAGATCAGTGGATCAAGGTAAGGCTTTGTTTTGGATGTGACTTAGCAATATCTGAGAAAGAGCAGGATAAAAGAGATTATTTTGTACTCATGGTAATAGGGGTAGATGCAGATCATAATGTATATGTACTGGATTATGTGAAAGAGAGATTAACCTTTAATACCCAGCTTAATACCATTATTGACTACGGTAGAAATAAATTCCCTATGGTAGAGCGGATCGGAGTAGAAACGGTAGCTTATCAGAAATCCTTAGCACAGGAGCTTAGGAGATTATCTTTACTCCCTATTATCAATATCAATACCTCTAAGGACAAAGTAACAAGAGCTATGAGGAGATCGGCTAACTTTGAAAACCACAAGGTATATTTTAGAGAGGGTATGGATGATCTGGAGGAGTGCTTACTGTTATTTCCAGAGGTGGATCACGATGATTTATTTGATGCTTTAGATTTTGCTATGACTATGGCAGATGGCGGTAATGAGATCAGAGTACTTAAAAGAGAAGATTTTAGAATTTAGTGTAAAAGCCCTAATAAGTGAGGGCTTATTTTTATGCAGAAAAGGAGGATATAAGCAATATGGCAGAGCTTAGTAGACCGATAGATAAAGAGTTTAATGTAGAAGTTGAGGGAGGCAGATTTAGTACAGAGTTTTTAAATGATCTGGTAGATACTCATGTAAATAAGATTGCTCCCAGATATGTAAAGTTTCAAAAGCTGTACGAGGGTAAGCATAAGATCCAGAACAGACCGAGAAAAGATAAAAACAAGCCTAATAACAAGCTGGTAAATGACTTTTTCGGACAGACGATTGATAACACAGTGGGTTATTTTCTGGGTAATCCTATTGTACTTAACTATACAGAGCCTAAAAAGGATAAGGCACCTGTAGAGGCAGATCCAGCGGATGTAGGAGTAGACCTTACAGAGCTGGAGGATACAAAGGTACAGGATGAGTTAGATAGGATCTGTAGCGATAATGATAAAGACGATCTTTTTATAGAGTGGGGTAAGGAGGCTATGATTAAGGGCTTATCCCATATTTTAGTATATCAAGATGAGGAGAGCCATACTAAGATGATGAGAGTATCTCCAGAGGATCTTATTGTGGTGTATAAGAATAGCTCCACAAAGGAGCCAGCCTATAAGATCCGCTTGTATGACATTGATACAGAGGATACTAAAAAAACTACCCACTATGCAGAGGTATACAGCCCTACTAAGATAGAGATTTTTAAGAGTGTAGATGACGGCTCCTGTGGGGCTACAGGAAAAGGCAAAGCTAGGCAGTTTGCGAGCTATGAGTTTGTAGAGGAAAAGTCTCATATTTTCGGTAGGATACCTATTATCACTGTTTATAACAATGAGGAGCAGATGAGCGATCTTGAAAAGATAGAAACTCTGGTAAATGATTATGATAAGGTGCTCTCCGATGTATCTAATGAGTTTGAGGCATTTAGAAACGCTTATTTAATGCTTAAAAACATGGTAGCAGGTAATGATAGCATCCAAAAACTCAAAGATGAGGGCATTGTAGAGGTAATGGAAAATGGAGATATGAAATTCATTACAAAGGAGATCCAGACGGAGGCACTAGAAAACCATCTTAACAGGCTGGAGAAGAATATCCACAAGTTTTCCGCTGTACCAGATCTCTCAGATGAGAACTTTGCAGGAAATCTTAGCGGTGTAGCTATCAGATTTAAGCTCTTTGGGCTGGAAACTAAGTGTATTATCAAAGAGAGAAAGATGGAAAAGGCTATAAAGGAGTTGGTAAGAGTGCTTAGCGTGCCTATTCATGTAAATACAGGGCGTGAGGTGGATGTACTTAACCTCAAAGTGGAGTTTAGCAGAAATGTACCTAACAATCTTACAGAAATTGTAGATACAGTAACTAAGCTGGATGGAAAAGTGGATAAGGAAACACTCCTCAGCTTACTCCCATTCATTGATAACCCTAAGGAAGTGCTGGAAAAGCTGGAGGCAGATAAGGAAAGGGATAGACAGAGTACAGATCCTTACTCTACGCAGAATATTACAGAGGATAGTAATAATTTATTTCCTAACCTTAATGCACAGAATAGCCCACAGGAGGCTTTAAATGCACAGGGGGCTACAATTCCTCAGCCAGAACAGTAAAAGGGCTATATGGGGCTGTAAGGAGGTGTAAAGAGTGGCTAATGTAGGCTATATAAACAAAGAAGTAGCGAAAATGTACGGTATCCCATACTCAGAGCTTACTCCAGAACAGAAAAAGATCCTCCATGAGGACAGTGTGAGGAGAGCTAAGCTCATTAAGGAGCGTGAGGAGGCAGTACTTAAAAATAATCTCAAAGCGTTTGAGGATGAGGCTAAGATGGAGAAAGTCTTAGCCTCTATTTATGCTAGTTGTCAAAAAGAGATCCTTGCCAGCATAACAGAAACCATAGCAAAAGTACAAAAGGCTGGTGGAGAGTGGAGCTATGCTAATCAATCAGCACTCACACGGAGTAGAGGATTATTTGAGCAGATCGGAGAGCAGATAAAAGCCTTAGGACAGAAAGAGCAGATTACCTTTAGGCAGGGGCTTAGTAATATTTATACGGATCAGTTTTTAAGACAGGTGTACGATCTGGGGCAGAGCATAACGGTAAAGGCTAATTTTAACAGGCTTAATCCAGCTCTGATACAGAAAACCTTAGATTATCCGTGGAGCGGTGCTATGTTCTCAGATAGGCTCTGGCAGGATAAGGAGAGGCTGGGTAGAAATCTCCGTGTAGGACTTACTCAGAGTATGATACTGGGAGAGGGAATACCTCAGATCACGGATAGGATCAATAAGGGCATAGACACAGCCAGATATAACGCTGAGAGGGTAGCAAGGACAGAAACAAAGAGAGTTACCTACTGTGCTCACGATGATGTATATAAAGATACTGAGGTAGAGGAGCTTAGATACCGCTGTGCTAATGGCGGAGATAGTAGAACTTGCCAGTATTGCAGGGCGGATAATGGTAAGGTATTCAAAAGGGGAGAGGAGCCTACTCTCCCACGCCATCCTAACTGTAGATGTGTGTATATTCCTGTAGTAAGTGATACCTTTGAGGATAATGAGCTTAATGAGCTTACAGGATCCGTTAGAGGTGCTGAGAACTATGAGAAGTGGAGGGAGGCAGAGGCTAAAAAGCAGGAGGAGGTAAAACCTGTAGAAAAGGTTAATACAAAGACAGTAGAGAAAGAACTTAAAGAAAATCCTACTCCTGTACCAGAGCAGATTAAGCTCACAGATTATCCACAGGCTTTTTATGCAACTAAGCCAGAGGCTAAAAATACACAAGCTCTATTAGATTATATGAACTCTAAAACATCCACAGATCCTAATGTGGTAGCACTGTATACTAAGATGGATAAATTGTGTGATGGGCTATCCGATGAGGTAGTATTAAAGGTAACACATGGGGAGCACAGGGTTAAGATATCATGGAATAAAAATTTTGATTATGTTGTGGATGTGTGTATCCCTAAAATAAACCCTAATTATATCGGCACCTATGATACTAACCTCCATGAGGAGATGCACTTTTTAGATATGCTGATAACTGTTAAGGATAATAAATATAAACTACCTAGCAATATGTTTTCACAGTCTTATAAACCTCTTATAGAGGCGTTTGATAAGGCTACTCCAGTTATCGGAGATAAGGCTAAAAAGCTCTTTGAGGATTTTGCTAAAGAGTGTGATATAATATATAAAGAGAAACAAGAAGCCTTTGATATACAGCATGAGAAACTTAAGGAGCAGTATAGATCTGGAGCGATTGATTGGAAAAAGTACAACAGCCTTTTTACGAAGTTGCAAAAAGAGGTTAATGAGGAGGCGGATAATAAGCGTAGAGCTCTCTTTGGAGGCGGAGTATCTGGATTACAGGATATTTACGATGCAGTAAGTAAGGGAACTTTTAGAGATACTGGACAGGTTACATACGGTCACGGATCCGCTTATTATACAGATAGGCGTAGGACTAATCCTAATTGCTCAGAGAGTTTAGCTAACTATGCCTCTCTTTGTGTAGGATATCCAGAGCTTATAGATATTTTAGCTGAGGATTATCCAGAGATTGTAACAGCATTGAGAGGATGTGTGGAGGCTATGTTAAAGGAGGTGCCTAAGTAATGGAGGAGAAGAAAATACAGATCATGGATCTTTTATCTTATGCTATCGGTATTCCAGAGATGAAATATTTTAATCTGGATAGTGATGAGCTCTTAGATGAAAAGATAGAGGTACTTACTCAGATTAAAGAGGGTAAGACGATAGCAGAGATCCCTAACTTTTATAAAGTGCTGGAGGATCTACCAGAGGATGATATGTGGGATTAACTCATAGGAGAGGCTAACAGGTGTAAAAACTTGTTAGCCTCTTTTTTTTTTGCTTTGAAATAAAAATCTAAAGAAACTGAAAAAAGATTACATAGTAAATACATATTTTCTCCAGATATTTACCCTAACTTATGTAGAAACAGTAGGGATATTTTGCAGATAACTTACGAGGGATCAGCACTATATAACTCATTTTAAGGAGGATAACAACTATGGCAGATGTAAACACAAACACAGCTACACAGACACAGGAGCAGGGTAACGGTACCCAGACTAATACCACAGCTAACGCTAACACTACTGGAGCAGGTGCAGATAACACTCCTAAGGTAAAGACAGAGGAGGAGATCAGAGCAGAACTCCAGAAAGAGTATGAAAAGATGGCAGATAAGAGAGTAACGGATGCTATCAAGAAAAAGGAAAAAGAGTGGGCGGATAAGCAGGCTAAGGAAAAAATGACAGAGGATGAGCGTAGACAGGCGGAGGAGCAGGAACGCTTACAGGCACAGGCTAAGAGAGATCTGGATCTTACTATCAAGGGCTTAAAGCTGGATGTAGTAGATGCAGTACAGGAGATGGGGCTGGATGCTGGCTTTAGAAATCTTATCGCTGTAGAGGACTTAGCAACTATCACAGATGAGGATGAGCGTAAAGCTAAGCTCACTGAGAGAGTAAAGGGTATGAAAAAGCTCTTTGATGCTGAGGTGGCTAAGGAAGTTGCAAAGGCTAAAGCTGAGTTTCTCAAAGGATCCACTCCAGCTACAGGATCCTCATCTAATAAGAAAGATGAAACTAAGTACGATGCGTACAAAAAGGCTGGAAATGTAAAGGGTATGCTCAGCGAGAAGTTAGGAGCATACAGAAACAAGGAGGATGAGGAGTAAGCCAGCTCCTCAAAACAAAATAACTCAAACAGGAGGTAAATAACAATGGCAGGAATGGTTAAAAGAGCTGATTTTTTGGAGAATGAGGTTGTAGACCTCACAGAGGAGATTAAGCTGGTATCTCCTACAGATACTCCGCTTACTACTTTGCTTATGGGTAGAGAGCAGGTAGTACCAGCAAACGATATTACAGTAACATGGAGAGAAAAGGAGCTTAACTCTGATAGAGGTACTCTTAAGTTAGAGGGCTCTGAGGCAGGAGAGGCTATCACTTCTGGCAGAAAAACTCTCTCTAACGTGTGTCAGATCATCGAAAAGGTAACACAGGTATCTGGTACAGCTAGATCCCTCAATCCTAAGGGTATCGGAGATGTATTTAACTCTGAGGTACAGGATCGCTTAGTAGAAACTAAGAGAGATATGGAGTGGTATTTCCTTAACGGTACTAAGGCTCTGGAGAGTGGATCTACTCCTAGACAGATGAACGGACTTGTTAATCTGGTAGCATCTGGAAACGTGGTAGAAACTAAGGGAGCCCTTACAGAGGAGCACTTCTTAGATGCACTACAGGAGATGTGGAAGCATGGAGCACAGGGAGAGTATTTCTCTTTTGTAAATGCAAATATTAAGCGTATGATTAACGATCTTGCTAAGGCAGGTAACAATGTACGTTTCTTAGGCGATAACGGATCTATGCAGAATGTACTTGGTATCGGAGTACAGAAGATCGTAACAGACTTTGGAGAGATCTCCTTAGTACTGGATCGTTACGCTGATACTAAGACTATCCTTACAGTAGACTTAGCAGAGGTACAGATCGCAGAGCTTAGAGGTACTTTCTATGAGGATCTCCCTAAGGCTGGAGACTATTACAGAGGACACGTACTTAACGAGAGTACAATTAAGCTCCTTAACAGCTTTGCAGGATCTAAGATCTCTATCACAGAGGCAGGTAAGTAAGTAACCCTAATTTTGTAAGGAGGTAAAAGGATATGCCTAGAAAAGCACAGAGTACTCCAGAGCAGGAGGAAAAGAAAGAGGCGGTAAATGCTCCAGCCGATGAAAAACAGGAGCAGGAAAAGGGTACAGAGGCTCCTACAGAGGGTGCTGTATCCCCAGAGGTAACTCCAGAGCAGGAGGAAAAGAAAGAGGATAAGCCTAAAAAGGTGTATCACTTTACCTCTGAAAATCCTTACTTAACTGTATCCGCTGTAGGCGTGTATTTCAGTAATGGTAAGGCTAGTACAGACAATTTAGCAGTAGCTAAGTATCTGGCTGGATTAGAGGGCGTAGAGCTGGTAGAGGAATAAGGAGGGATCTCCTATGGATAGCTTAGAGCGTTGTAGGATCCTCTGTGGAATATCGGAGGATAACACAAAAAAGCTGGGGCTATTAACAGTGCTCTTAGAGAAATCAAGAGAGGATATAGAGGCATTTTGTAGAGATACCTTTATAGAGGCTCTTACTAACGATGAGGGCATTATTACAGGATATACGGATGTATTCCCTAAACAGCTTAAAAATGTGCAGGAGGATTTAGCTATCCAGCGATTTAGAAAGCTTGGGGCTGAGGGGGAAAGCTCTTATACCTTAGCGGATGAGAGTATAACCTTTGATGATCCATTACCTGTATCAGTAGAAAAAAAGCTGTATCCATACCGCCAGCTATTCCCTAGATCCTATACGCTGGATGATCCAGTAGGCGGATATAAGGAGGGCTAAGGTATGCAATTTCTCTATGATAAGCAAGTGGTAGTAAAAAGATACTCCTCAACTTTAGGAGAGTTTAACCGCCCTAATAAAACTCTTGTAGAGGTTGGTACTTATGAGTGCCATACCGCAGAGGGTAGTACTATCACAGCACAGCTCCAGCCACAAAAAAAGAATACCACAGATCTTACACTCTACACGGATCCAGAGGCTCCTATTAAAAGGGGAGATATTTTATATATCTATGAGCTGGATGAGTACGATAAGCCTATTATGAGTACGGAGTTTAAGGCTATTGCAGATAAGCCTTATAAAAAGCGTACTCAGCTCATTGTATCGCTCCTCAGTGGGGAGGAGGTATAGTGGAGGGCTTTACTATCGAGGGCTGGGATGATTTTGTAGAGAACTTTAGTAAGTTTGTGGATAAATGGGCGGATAAGAAAAAGATCCTCCTCCAGAGGATGGCTAATATCTATCATGGCGAGGTTATACCTCATGTGCCAGTAGATACCTCATGGTTAGTAGATAGTATTACCATTTTCGGAGAGGGGATACCTCACGATTTTGTAGAGGTGGGAACTAATGTAGAGTATGCCCTATATGTAAATGATGGTCATGTACAGCATAAGAGATTTTTACCAGCGGATAAGCTGAGTGTAGGCGGAAAAGCTAAATACCTTAAAAACAGAAACCAAAAAGGGATCATGTTAAAAGAGAGCTATGTAAATGGCTCTTTTTTTATGGAAAAAGGTATGCAGGATGCTAAGCCCAGACTTAACAGGCTGGTAGAGAGCTTTTTACAGCAAATAGGCAGAGAGATAGAGGGAGGTAGCTTATGAGATTGCTTAACAGCGTGTGTAGGGTTATTGCCTCCACTTATTCTGGGGTACCAGTACATATAGAGGAGGTTCCTAATAACTTTGAGCGTAACAGCTTTTATGTAACGCTGGCTACAGGCAGTAGCGAGCTAAAAAATCTCAATGTGTATGAGGATGATCCGATATTCCAGATTGTTTACTTTGCGAAAAGAAACGAGGCTAATCAAGTGGTAGCGGAAAAACTCTATGAGGTAAAGGAGGAGCTTAAAAGGCTTTTCCTCCTTAAGAGGGTTGTACCTGTGATCCCTTTAGCTGGAGTAAAGGAAAAGCCTAGATATGCAAAGATAGAAAACTACTCCGATGATGTGAGGGTTAGTGAGGGAGCTTTATATGTAAAGATCACTCTCAACTTTACAGAGGATGTACCTGTAGAGGATAACTATGAGCTTATTGGAGATGTGGATATTGAAACAAAGACAGTAACAAACGGATAGGAGGTTAAACAGAATGGGATTACCAGATATTATTATTGAGTTTTCCAAAAAGGCAGTAACAGCCATCCAGAACGGATCTACAGGCATTGTAGGTATTATGCTTAAGGATGCCAAAAACAAGGGAGCTATGGTGCTCCGTAGTGTGGATGAGATCCCTACTGGAGATAGTGCTTTTAGTGCAGAGAATACCGCTTATATTGAGAGAGCGTTTATCGGCTCTCCATCTAAGGTAATTATCTACACGATGGATACAACAGCGGAGAGTTACGATGAGGCTACAAAGTATTTTGCTACACAGAAAGTAAATTACATTGTAGGAGCTCCAGATCTTACCACAGAGGAGGCTACTAAGCTGGCTACATGGGTTAAGGGTATCAGAAAGAACTCTGTACGCAGACCTGTAGCCGTACTCCCTAAGACCGCTGGAGATAGCAGGGGCGTTATTAACTTTGAGGTAGTAAACAGCTCCGCTACAGATAAGATCGAGGTAGGAGAAAAGCAGTACACAGAGGCGGAGTACTGTAGTAGAATTGCTGGCTTGTTAGCAGGCTTAGATCTTAGAGTATCCGCTACCTATAAGCCTCTTACTGAGGTAACAGCTATCCCTCTGGTAGATAGTGATGAGGAAGTAGATACCGCTATTGATGCTGGTAAGCTCACTCTCTATAACGATGGAGAGCGTGTTGTAATTGCAAGAGGTGTAAACTCCCTCACTACAGTTACAGAGGTAGAAACAGCAGATCTCCAGAAAATCAAGATCAATGCTATACAGGATCAGATTGAGGGAGATATTTACAGCACTATTAACAAGAGCTACATCGGTAACTACAGTAACTCTTATGATAATAAGTGCTTACTGATTACAGCTATCAAGGGCTACCTTAGAGGGCTGGAGGCTACAGAGGGCGGTAAGGGCTGGCTTAAGGCTGATAGCTCTACTATGGAGATCAATGTAGCTAAGCAGAAACAGTACTTAGAGAGTATCGGAGTAGATACCTCTGAGATGGATGAACAGGCTATTAAGGAGGCTAATACAGGCTCTCATGTATTCCTTAAGGGTACTATCTCTATCTTAGATGCTATCGAGGATGTAGATATTTTCATCAATAAGGAATAAGGAGGTAATTACAGATGGCAGTAGACACAAAGCGAATTTGTAACGGTACCTTTGGAGAGCTCTGGTTAGACGGAGATTATGTAGGAGAGTGCTATAAGGCACAGGCAAAGGTAGAGTTTATAAAAGAGGAGATTAAACAGTGCAGTACTTTCTTCACTGATAACAAGGTTGTCGGATGTAAGGGTACAGGATCTCTTACTATGCACAAGGTAAATTCCAGAATGGCTATTAAGGTAGCTAACATGGTTAGAAATAAGCAGGATGTACGCTTTACGCTTATCAGTAAGTTAGCGGATCCAGATGCTTACGGTGCAGAGCGTGTATCTATCACAGGAGTACAGATGGATGATCTTACTCTCTTTGATTGGGAGGCTCAGAAACCTCTTGAAACAGAGGCTCCGTTTACCTTTACAGGATACGAGTACTTAGATCAGATTACTCCTCAGTAAGAGTTATAAGAGTGCAGTTTGGGGAGGGTAAAACCTCCCCTTATTTTTATTATATGAAAAATTAAGGAGGGCTATAACATGGCTACAAAGAATGTAAATGCAAAGGCAGTACAGGCAGAGGAAACAGAAAAGAAAGAGGCGGTTAATATCTTAGATCTCCTCTTAGGCTCCGATGTAGGAGAGATTAAGCTCCCTACTAAGGAGGTAGAGATTACCAGATTATCACAGGTATACGGTGCTCCGTTTATCCTCACTATTAAGGCGATTACTCCAGCTAAGTTTGAGGAGATACAGGATATGAGCATTGATGTAAAGGGCAAGGATGCAGATATTGATATTACCCAGCTTCAGCTCTTTACAGTAATCGAGGGCGTAGTAGATGCTACAGGTGCTCCGATGTTTAAAAACAAGGAGCTTATGAGTAAGTTTAAGGTATCTACTCCTAAGGATCTGGTAAGAGCGATCTTACTTTCTGGAGAGATCGCTAAGATTTACGGAGAGATCTCTGAGCTGGCAGGTTTCGGAGATAATGCGGTTAAAGAAGTAAAAAACTCATAAGTACAGATGGGCTTACCCAGATGATGTACTACTACTGGAAACACGGTAGAGTACTCCCATCTGTATTTTATAAATTGCCTAGAGGAGAGCTCTTAGTATTACAGGCTTTTTATGAGCAGGAGATAGATGATAATAACAAAGAGCTAGAGAGGGCAAATAAGAGTAATAGTGTTATGTACAATATCAATCTACTCACATAGAGGAGGTGGCATATATGGCGGTAGAGTTTGGTGCAAAACTTTATTTAAAAGATAATATGTATGCTACCCTTAAGAAAAATCTAGGTTTACAGCGTGAATTTTCGGAGCAGGTAGATAAAACTAATGCGAGTATGCAACAGATGGGGCGTACAAGGGTTAATGCTACTATCAATGCTACGGATAACGCCTCTGGAGTAGTAGAGAGCGTTAGACAAACTGTAAATAGTGTAGGCAATACAACAGTATCCCCAGAGGTATCCTTACAGGATAACGCCTCTGGGGTTATTGGTGCTATACAGGATACCTTAGATACCGTCAATACTACCACAGCTACTCCAGAGGTGGAGGTAGAGGATAATGCCTCTCCTACTATCAGCGAGGTAGAGAGTAGAGTGCATAGGCTGGGGAATGTGAGAGCATTAACCAGAGCAGAGGTAGACGATCAAGCTACAGAAAAGGTAGAGAGAATAACCCAGAGGATCAAGGATCTTACTAAAAAGGTATTCTCTCCAGTGATTAAGCTAAAGGATCTCACGGTTAGTACAGTAGGCAAGATTAAGCAGAGGCTTAAAGAGATATCCACTACTTTTACTCCTATTGTAAAAATCAGAGATCTAGCCTCACAGGGCTTAGCTAAAATCAAAAATACCTTAGGTGGGCTACGAGATAGAGTTACCTCTGTAGCGGTAGGGATCCACGATAGAGCTACATCTGGACTAAATAAAATAAGGGTAGGTGTACGAACAGTAGGAAAGCTTGTGGCTAAGCCTTTTATCTCTGTTAGGGATAAAGCCACAAGTTGGATCACAAAGGTTAGAAACTCCCTAAAATCCGTAGGGAAAACAGTAGCTAAGCCTTTTGTTACTTTGAGGGATAAAGCAAGTGCTCCTCTGGGTAAGGTAGGCGGTGTACTGAAATCTGTAGGAAAGACAGTAGCAAAACCTTTTATAGCAGTAAAAGACGGTGCTAGTAAGATCCTCCACGGTATAGGCAGTAGCTTAAAATCCATCGGTAATATGTCTGTAAAGGCTATGGTAGCGGTAAAGGATGGAGCTAGTGCTGTACTGGGTAAGATCGGTAGTACACTTAAGAGCCTTGCAAAAGGCGTAACAATCGCTGTAGGAATTGCAGGAGCAGGAGCTACAGCTCTTATGGGTAAATCCTTAGGAGAGGGAGCTAAACTACAGCAAAGTATAGGCGGTGTGGAAACGCTGTACACAAAGACTAATAGTGATGGTAGTACAGATACCTCAGCGGTAGATAAGATGTTACAGTACGCTAATCAAGCGTATAAAACTACAGGCTTATCCGCTAATGAGTATATGGAAAATGTTACCTCATTTAGTGCCTCTCTTTTGAGTGCGTGTGCAGGGGATACAAATAAATCCGCTGAGATTGCTAACAAAGCTATGATAGATATGGCGGATAACGCTAACAAGATGGGTACTGATATGGGATCCATCCAGAACGCTTATCAAGGCTTTGCAAAGCAAAATTACACGATGCTGGATAACCTTAAGCTGGGTTATGGTGGTACTAAGGAGGAGATGGATAGGCTCCTTAAGGATGCACAGGCTATCACTGGTACTAAGTACGATATAAACAACTTAGCGGATGTATATACAGCCATCGGAGTAATACAGGATAAATTAAATATCACAGGAACCACAGCAAGAGAGGCAGAGCAGACCTTTAGCGGATCTTTTGCGATGATGAAAGCCTCAGTTACTAACCTCTTAGGTAATTTATCTATAGGGGATGGAGAGGCAGTAGCTAGAAGTATGGGAGAGCTGGTAGAGAGTGCAAGTACCTTTTTCTTTGGTAACTTTATACCGATGCTCCAGACGATTTTTAGCAACTTGCCTACAGCAATAGGAACAGCGGTAGAAAAGGTAGCTCCTCAGATTAAGGAAAATGTATTACCACTCCTTACATCTATCAAGGATGCAATCTTTACAGGGCTGGGTAATATCGGTATTGATACTGGAGCATTGCAAGCTATTTTCGATCAGTTTTTTAATGTAAAGGTAGACGGTGGCGGTATTGCTAGTATGTTCTCTGGGCTTAAGGATGGAATAGTACAGGCGATCAATACGATCTTACCTATCATCCCTCCGATTATCTCAGCGGTACAACAGATAGCCCCTGTAGTAGGGCAGGTAATTAGTACGATTATGAGCGGTGTATCTCAGATCATTCCTTATATCGTGCCAGTGATCCAGACTATTACTAATATCATCGTAACAGCTATGCCAGTGATCCAACAGATCATTACAGTAGTGGTAGGTGCGATTGTAGCTATTATGCCTACATTGAGCTCTATTTTTACTTTTGTGGGAAATGTGATCCAGCAAGTACTTACTGTGATCGGTAATCACATGGGATTATTCCAGACTATTGTATCTGTAGTAGTAACAGTAGTATCTACTGTATGGCAGACCTTAGCCCCTATAATCAGTGCGGTAGTAGATGTGATCCTTACGGTGGTGGATGGGCTACTTACAGGAATTGAAACGGTATTCAATTTCTTAGCTCCATACATCTCTCAGATCTGGGGTAGTATCTGTGGATTTTTCGACAGTGCAAGCTCTACGATTACCACTATCGTAGAAACCATTAAGAGTGTATTTCAAGGCTTATTTGATGCGGTATCCACTATTTTCGGTGGTATCTCCAGTGCTGTATCTACAGCGATCGGAACCGTAACAAGTGTAATAAGCGGAGCGATAGATGCTATTAGCGGTTTTGTAGATAAAATTGGTGGTGCAATCTCAAAGGCTAAGGACTTTGTAGGAGGTATCGGGGGTAAGGTTAAGAGTGCTTTAGGTTTTGCCTATGGTAAAGACAGAGTACCATACGATAATTACCCAGCTATCCTCCATCAAGGAGAGAAAGTCTTAACCAGAAATCAAGCAGATCAGTATGAAAGGCGTATGAGTACTAGAGGTGTACAGCTTAAGGATGTTACACCTATAGACAGGGATCCAGATGATCCACAGGATAATAACGGAGGTACAGGAGGTACAGGAAATCCACAGGATAGCGATCTACCTAAGAGCGGTGGTATCGGATCCGTAACGATTGAAAAATTGGCGGATACGGTAATCATTGAGAAAGAGGCAGATACAGATAAGGTTGTTTCTGATATGGTGGCAAAATTCAAAAAGTTGTTACCTAATATGACTTAACAGGGAGGAGGATACTTAATGGAATTTTGGTTACAACAGAATAGCGATAAGTTTCAACTCCCAGTTAAGCCCTCTGATTACACGGTGTCCGTAGCTCATAAAAATACGGTTGTCAATGTAATACAGGTGGGAGATGTAAACCTTATCGGAAATACAGGCTTAAGAGAAATTTCTCTTAAGTCTTTTTTTCCAGCAAAAGATTATAACTTTAGCAATAATGCAGGGCGTAAACAGCCTCTAACTTATGTAGAGAAGATCGAGAGCTGGAGAAAGTCTGGTACTCCTATTAGGGTTATCATTACAGGCACTCTTAATATGGAGGCTACAGTAGAGAGCTTTGTGTGGGGAGAGCAGGATGCTACAGGAGATATTTATTATACCTGTAATCTAAAGGAGTACAAAAAGATAAAGACAAAGCGAGCTACCGTTACTATAGCTACTGTAAAGCCTACAGTAAGGGCTACAAAGCCACAGGCTACTAATACAGCCAGAACCTACACGGTAAAGCGTGGAGATTGCCTCTGGAAAATAGCTAAACAATTTTACGGTAGTGGAGCTCAGTACACTAAGATCTACAATGCTAACAGGGATAAGATAAAAAATCCTAATCTTATCTATCCTAATCAAGTATTAACGATCCCTTAGGAGGTGGTAAAGAGTGATAGTAGTGCATAAGAATACAGACATAACAGAGTATGTATCCTCTATGAGCTGGGGAGGTAGCAGAACAGAGGTAGCCAGAAAGTTAGAGCTACACATTGTAAACGCTCCATTAGATAAAAATATTACTCCTCTTACCATCAACTTAGCGGATCCTGTTTATCTATTTGAGGATGATGGAAAAACAGAGCTTTTTAGAGGCTATGTAGTAGAGAGGGAGGCAAGCAGTACTACAGGTACAGTTACTTATACCTGTTATGATCTTCTTTTCTATACCATCAAGAGTAACGCCACTTATAATTTTAGCTCTAAAACAGCAGAGGCGATAACTCAGATGGTGTGTGATGATATGGAGATCCCTGTAGGCTCCTTAGCTCAGACAGGGCTAACACAGAAACTCATAGTACAGAATGTATCTATCTATGAGATTATTATGAGAGCCTATACACAGGCATATCAACAGAATGGAGTAAGCTATAGGGTGGTAGCTAAAAAAGGCTACCTCAATGTAGAGGAAATGGGTAAGGTGGTATGCAGTATTGAGATCACAGAGGATAGCAATATTACCAGCTCTAACTATAAAGAGAGCATTACTAACATGGTTAATAAGGTTCGTATTTATGACGGAGAGGGTAAACCACAGGGAGTAGTACAAAATGATGCAGATGTGAAAAAGTACGGTATATTCCAGCAGACTTACACTAAAGAGAAGGGCAAGGATGCTACTACCACAGCTAAGAGTATGTTTAAGACGGTTGAGAAAACCTTTACTCTGGAGTGTGTAAACCTCAATGAGGCAGTAACAGGAGCAGGGGCGGTAGTAAGAGATAGCTCTACAGGGCTCAGCGGTGTAGTGTGGATAGATGCAGATACTCACACATGGCAAAATGGAGTAGCTACCATGAGCTTAACAGTAACTCTAAAACAAATGATGGATACTAAGGAGGGATAGCATGGCTGGTACTGGGGATAACATGAAAAACGATCATCAATATGCAGAAGTGCTAGAGATGATGCGATCACAGGGAGCTAAAGATAATCCTACCTTAGCCCAGCTAGGGATAATGCAAAGCTCTAACAGCGTAAAGATAGATGATCTGGTACTCAATGCTGAGGATCTGTATATAGCAGATTATTTAGTAGCAGGGTATACCAGACAAATAAAAGTACCCTATGTATCTGGAGTATCTGTGGATACTACACAGAGTAACGGTTTTGCCAGTAAGGATAACCCAGATCCAGATACTAGGGCATGGAAACAGAGCCAGATAACCTATACCGATGGGCTTAAGGCTGGGGATATGGTGCTGGTACAGAAACTTAATGATAATAACAAGTATGTAATCATAGCAAGGGTGGTGGAGGCGTAAATGAGTTTATTTCCTTTTGCAACAACAGAGGATCTTACTCTAACGAATCAAGAGGTAACAGCCTCCTCTATCCGTGAGTATGAGATCGACTTTGAAAAAGGCACACTCACAGGGAGGATTGTAACTGGTGTAGATGCTCTTTGTGTGTGGGCTTACTTAGCTCTTAAGGCTAAGAGATACCGCTGGATTATATATAGCTGGGGTTATGGGGATGAGGTTTATGATCTCATCGGATATAGCTACAGCGAGGAGTACCTTAACAGTGAGGTAAGGCGGTATATGGAGGAGTGCTTATTTGAGAATGAGCACATAACAGGAGTACAAGATCTGGAGGTATCCCAGATTAAAGATATACTCCACATAAAATTTACTCTGGTAACAGATGTAGGCAGTAAGGAGGTGGAAATGGATGTATGAGGATCAGACATACGAAAATATATTAGATAGATCCCTAGCAAGGGTGGCAAGTGATGTAGATAAGCGTGAGGGCTCCGTTATTATGAACGCTATAGCCCCTGTATCCGCAGAGCACGCAGATGTATATATCCAGCTAGGTAATATCGTAAATAATGGGTATGCAGATACCGCAGTAAGAGAGTTTCTAATCCTCCGATGTAAGGAAAGAGGTATTATCTCTTATGAGGCTACTAAGGCTACTCTAAAGGGTAAATTTAATATGGAGATCCCTATAGGATCCAGATTTAATCTGAATGAGCTTAACTATGTAGCCACAGCATTTATAGAGAGTGCCGATGGCTATTTTTATTATCAGATGGAGTGTGAAACAGAGGGTACTAATGGCAATAAGTTTTTTGGAGAGCTTAGCTCCATTGAGTACATTGATAAGGATCTTACTGGAGAGCTTACAGAGCTCCTTATCCCAGCGGAGGATGAGGAGGATACAGAGGCTCTAAGGACACGATACCTTAACTCCTTTGATAGTAACCCTTTTGGCGGTAATAAGCAGGATTATGTAGAGAAAACCGATGCTCTGGATGGTGTAGGCGGTACAGTGGTTATCCCTGTGTGGAATGGGGGAGGCACTGTTAAGTTAATCATTATCAATAGTGATTTTGGAGTAGCATCTAGCACACTGGTAAAAGCGGTGCAGGAGGCTATAGATCCAGATCCACAGGGTACAGGTAGTGGCATAGCTCCTATAGGTCATACCGTAACAGTAGTATCCGCTGTGGGTAAGACAGTAAGCATAAAATCCAGAATAACTCTAAATGATGGCTACCAGTGGTCACAGGTAAAACCTAAGGCGGAGGAAACTCTGGAGGCGTATTTCTTAGAAATGCGTAAGAACTGGGAGAAAGGTAACTTAGTAGTGCGTATCTCTCAGATAGAAAACAGGCTCCTTAATCTGGATGGGATCTTAGATGTGGCGGATATAAAGCTAAACGATGTAGCCAGTAACTTAGCCTTAGCACAGGAGGAGATACCTCTGTTAGGAGGTGTTTCTATTGGCTAGAGAGATTGATCTATTAGGCTATTGGATGCCTGTACTCCGACAGCTTAAAGAGTTTAAGGAGATAGCAAAGGCGGAAACGCCAGAGCTTAAGTACATCCTAGAACAGATTGAGCGTACTCTTAACAATATGTTTATTGAGACAGCGGATGAGTACGGTATTAAGCGTTTTGAGGATATGATGGGTATTTACCCAGAGGCAGGAGCCAGCCTAGAAACAAGGCGTTTTAATGTGCTGGTTAAGTGGAATGGTAAAGTACCTTATACGGAGAAAGAGCTTTATAACAGGCTTATTAGTATCTGTGGAGATGATAACTTTAGCGTTAATCCAGATTATAAAAATTATTTTTTAGAGATTATAACTCATTTAGGGATAGAGGGGGCGTTTGATACGATCTCCTCTATTTTGCAGGATATGATCCCCTGTAATCTGGTGCTGGATCTTAAAAACACTCTGGAGGAGGGAAATACAACTCCTTTTAGTGTGGCGGTAGTATCCTGTGTGGCTATGAGGTATCAAATCACAAACGATATTAACCCTAAGGTAGCTACAGAGAGCCCTATGTACTACGGTGTAGGCTTAGGCAGAGCTGGTACTCACATTATCACTCACGATATAAAGAGTACTGTAAATAAGAGCTCAGATCTCAATGTAGCACAGGCATTATCTACAGGAGGCTCCTCTGGAGCTATCACAATGGATATAGCTGTAAAGGATGAGGTAGAAAGTCCTCATTATGAAGGAGTAGGCGTTGGAATGGCGTTTACAAAAATCATTACCCACGATATTAACAGCAAAGCAACTAACGGCGGTAATACTACTGTAGCAAGCCCTGTAAACACAGCTACAGTTATTACAATAAATTAAAGAAAAGGAGTGTGATAAAATGGGTGCTTTTAAGAGTGCAGTAATCACAAAAAAAGGACAGGAACTCTTAGCAAAAGTGGTAGCAGGTACTACTAAGCTGGAGTTTACTAAGATCAAGGTATCCGATACTAAGTTATCTGGAGATCTGGCAAGTATGACAGGTATCGGTACTATCAAACAGGAGGAAAAGGTAGCCTCTGTAGTGAGAAAGAATGGATCTAATGTTACAGTATCCGCTAGTTTCTCTAATCAGACCTTAGGGCAGGGTTATTATGTAAGAAACTTAGGACTTTATGCAAATGATCCACAAGCTGGAGAGATCCTCTACAGTATCTCAGTAGCAGATGAGAGTACCGCTACAGCGGATTATATGCCTCCATTTAATGGTATCGGTGTAAGCTCCCTCATGGTGGATCTTGTAACAGCGGTATCTAATGCCTCTAGCGTAAAGGTAAATGTAGATCCTACCGCTGGAGCCACAGTAGCCCAGATCGTTAATTTACAGGAGCAGATTGACGATGTTAAAAGCTTTGTAGGATATGAGAGCTCCGATGTATACGGTGTGGAGATTGATTTTCCTAATAGGCGGTTTACCAGAATTGCAGGAGCAGAAAATCTTACCGCTGGAGCTGATTTTGATAAGCTCAATCCGTGGGGCGGTAGAAAGAGATGTATCTTAGCTGATGATGGTACAGTACTTGCATACAGAGGAGAAACAGGATACACAGAGGCAGGAGCTACTACTGTAGAGCTTAAAAAGACAGTAGACGGAGCAGAAAAAACCTATGCTAGTGGTACTAAGGTACAGGTAATGGTAGAACAGCCTGTATTTTATGTTAAGGCTGTACCTGTAAGCTCTAAGAACGCTACCAGCGGTAAGGGTAAGCAGTACACTAAGGGTAGATTTTATATCAGCCCTACACCTAAGGCAGGATTTACGGCTCCTAGAGCCTTTTACGATAATCACGGTATCGTACAGGATAAGATCTATCTCTCAGCGTTTGAGGGCTGTATTTATGATACAGATGCTAAAAAGTATCTTACAGCGGATGAGCAGGTAGCGGATTTTGCTACAGATATGCTCTCATCTATCGCAGGTGCTAAGCCAGCCAGTGGACTTACACAGAACCTCACAAGAGCGAATGTGAGAAAGCTCTGTGCTAACAGAGGTGTAGGCTGGGAAAGTCATAGTATTTTTGCTATGGCGGTTACAGAGTGGCTTCTTATGATTGAGTATGCTAGTTTAGATGCTCAGCGTAAAGTAGGTAGAGGCGTTTGTGATTTTACCGATGATGGTAAAACTAATATGGCTGTAGTAACAGGTGCTACCTCTGGATTAGGTAATGGATCTGGTATTGATCCTAACGGTGGCGTAGATGGTAAGTGCTCAGTATCTTACAGAGGAGAGGAAAACCTTTGGGGTAATATCTGGACTTGGCTGGATAAGGTAAATATCTTAGCTAAAGGACAGAATGAGGTATTTGTGCATGAGATCGGAGCTACAGTAGCAGATGATACTACCACAGGATACAAGAGCTTAGGTTATCACTGGAGCCATAGTAACGGTTATCAAAGTGCCTTTGGTATTGATCCAGAGCATCCAGAGTTACTTATCCCTACAGAGGCTAGTGGATCGGATGTATTCACAGGTAACTTTGTATGGCAGAATTACACCTACAACGGTTTCTTGATTGCTATATTGGGCGGTAGATGGACTGATGGCTCTAGTTGCGGTTTCTATCTGCATGGTAGTGATGCCTCTGGTGCTCGCGGTCGTAATGTCGGCGGTCGCTTGCTGTATGTGCCTCAAATAAAGGTTGCTTAAATCTTTGAGGAAAAATAAATAAAATCAAAAAGGGTAATAGGAGGAGCTGGAAAGCTCTTTTTTATTACCCTTTTTGTCGGTAGCTGATAAGGTTTCTTAATTACTAAATTAGGCAGTAAATGGAATAATGGCTCTAATTGCAGTTTCAATCTGAATGGTAATAATACCTCTGGTAATCGCAATCGTAATATCAGCAGTCACTTACTATATGTGCACATAAAAATAAAAGAAAATCAGAGAAATATGTGTTCACTGTGACACTTATTTTACATTAAGTGAGTAACAGCTACCGTGGCTCTTGCCAGAACATAAAACTCCTCTATGAGGAGCGGTAAAAAATAGCTAAGAGGGTGCTTATGTGCGGAGAGATCCGTAAACCATGTTAGCCTAGCAAGCTAAGAACTGATTGTTATGTGAACGATAGCACAGGGGTACTACAACAGGTAGTTAGCTCCCTCTTATGCACATACAAAATTATGATAAGGTGGGTGCCAAAACACATGAAAGATACTGGAGATTTATTTTCTAAGATATGCGATATGGATAATCTTAGAAAAGCCCACAAGAACGCAAAGAGAGGTAAAGGGTGGTATGCAGAGGTAAAGCGTATAGAGAAAGATCTGGATCATTACCTAAGGAGGCTACAGGAAAATCTAATAGAACACAGGTATCATACCTCAGACTATGAAACTTTTGTAAGAAAAGAGGGAAGTAAGGAGAGGGAGATTTATAAGTTACCGTACTATCCAGACCGTATATGTCAATGGGCTATCTTACAGGTTATAGAGCCCTACTTACTTAATTCCATGACAAAAGATACCTATAGTGCAATCCCTAACAGAGGGATCCAGCCTATTATCAATCAGTTACGAGGGTATAAGAAAAAGATTAAGAAAGATGGAAAAGTAGTAGCTGAGAAGTGGGTACCCAGTATTTTAGTATCAGACCCAGAGGCTACAAAGTATTGCTTAAAGCTGGATGTAAGAAAGTATTATCCCAGCATTGTACACGATGTACTAAAGGCTAAGTATAGAGAGCTCTTTAAGGATGAGGAGCTTATCTGGTTAATGGATGAGATCATAGATAGTATTAGTACTTGTCCAGCCACAGAGGAAAATATAGAGATCCTCCAGAGGCTAGGTGTGGCGGTAAATATTATCATAGACGATAACGGTAGAGAATTTGTGGATGGCGTAGGTATTCCCATTGGAAACTATGTTAGCCAGTATGACGGTAATTTTAATCTATCTGTAGTAGATCACTGGCTCAAAGAGGTTAAGGGCGTTAAGTACTACTTTAGATACATGGATGATATGGTTATTTTCGGTAGCAGTAAAGAGGAATTACACAAACTCAAAAGAGAGTTAGATGAGTTTATGGCGGTAAATCTTAAGCAGGTGCTTAAGCATAACTGGCAGGTATTTCCTACTAAGGTAAGAGGTGTAGATTTTGTAGGCTATAGATTTTTCGGAGAGTATACCTTACTCAGAAAATCGACTTGCAAAACATTTAAGCGTAGGATGCTTAGCATCTCCAGTAAAAGAGAAAACAATGTGAGCCCTACTTATAGTGAGTGGTGCTCATTTAATAGCTATGTGGGCTGGCTACAGCATTGTGATAGCTTTAGGCTATACCAGAAATATGTAGAGCCTAATGTAGAATATATGCACAATTATTACTTAAAGGAGGTAAAAGGTAATGCAGAAATTTGCAAACGTAAGAACTACAGCGGAGAGCGTAAAGCCTCTTGAGATTGATGATTACCATGTATATGTAAATACAGGTATCAAAGAGATCCATGAGGAGGCTAAGGAGGGAGATCTTAGCTCTGGATTTGATGGGTTTGAAATTGAAACACAGGAGATCTATGAGAAAGATGAGTACATCCAGCTCATGGCAGAGAACAACAGCTCCTTAGAGGAGCAGGCTACAGATTTACAGTTAGCCTTAGCAGATGTGTATGAGCAGATGTTAGGGTTATCAACTAACTAAGAGGGAGGAGAAAGATTATGGCACAGGTTTACGCTACTTTAATCCGCAAAGGGTTAAGGACTATTGATAATATACCAAAGGATCTCAGAAAAGACGTACAAAAAATCTTAGACGGAGATAATGAGTAGTATGTTACTCAATATTATCTTAAAAACAATACTCAGAAAGGAGGTAAAAGCTATGGCAGTAATTTACGCTACCCTTATTGTAAAGGGCAAAAAGACGATCAATGATGTACCGCCTGTAATCAGAGAGCAGGTTAAGCAGATCCTCATTGATCTTGATTTACCAGAGCTTGCAGAGTAAGCCACAGGGGGAGAGCTAAATGCTCTCCCTTTTATTATGGCGGAAAGGAGGATCTTATGGATATGACTACAGATGCAGATATTAACATCGAGCATAGACTTACTGAGGTAGAACAGCGAGCAAAGAGTAACACTAATCGACTTAATGAGCATGATGAGATACTCAAAAGCAATAGTGAGATGATTGGAGCTATAAAGGAGCTGGCTACTGAGGTTAAGTATATGCGTGGGGATCTGAATGAAACCGTTGAAAGGCTTAACAAGCTGGAGGGTAAGGATGGGGATAAGTGGGATAAATTCAAGTGGCTTATTGTAACAGGGCTTGTAACACTTATCTTAGGATACTTAGCGGTTTCTGTAGGATTAAAGTAAGGAGGGGATCCAGTTTATCTCTTTACCTCATTTTGAGGTATCGTAGCAACTATTAACAAACTCACAAGGAGGTACAGTATGAATTTAAAAGTTAGAGTAAAAAATCCTGTATTCTGGGTACAGATTGTACTTAGTATTTTAACTCCTGTGCTTGCGTATGCAGGACTTACAGCACAGGATCTTACCACATGGAGTAAGGTAGGGGAGCTCATTGTAGGAGCTATCTCTAATCCTTATGTACTCTCTTTAGTGGCGGTATCGGTTTGGAACACTCTGAACGATCCGACTACAAAGGGATTAGGCGATAGTGCCAGAGCAAAGAGCTATACAACTCCACAGTAAATATATTTATCAGACAGACAGGGAGAGCCTTTACAGGGCTCTCCTTTTTAAGTGTTTAGATTGGAGGTATTATTATGACAGAGAAAGAAATCAGATCAAAGGTTGTTGAGATCGCTAAGGGTTGGTTAGGCTGTAAAGAGAGTGACGGATCCCATAAAAAGATTATTGATACTTATAACGCTTGTAAGCCACTCCCTAGAAGTTATGCTGTAAAGTATACAGATGCGTGGTGTGCTACTTTTGCATCCGCTGTAGGTATCAAGGCAGGGCTTACAGATATTATCCCTAGAGAGTGTAGCTGTAATCAGTTTATCCAGCTTGCTAAGAATATGGGTATCTGGGTAGAGAATGATGCTTACACTCCATCCGCTGGAGATATGATCCTCTATGATTGGGATGATAACGGAGTAGGAGATAATACAGGTAGTGCGGATCATATCGGTATTGTAGTATCTGTATCTGGAGGCGTTATTAAGGTTATCGAGGGTAACAAGAGTAACGCTGTAGGATATAGAGATCTTGCAGTAAACGGTAAGTATATCAGAGGCTTTGTTACTCCTAAGTACAGCTCTAAGGCTACTAAAGAGGAGGCTCCTAAGCCATCTGGTAACGGAGGAGGCTCTTACAATATTGGAGATATTGTAAACTTTACAGGATGCCTCCACTATACCAGCTCTACAGCTAGTGGCGTTGCATACGGTTGTAAGGCAGGACAGGCTAAGGTAACTAACAAGGCTGAGGGTGCAGTACATCCGTATCATTTACAGGCTATCTCTGGTAAGGGCTCTACTGTATATGGCTGGGTAAATGCTGGAGATATTTCTGGTAAGACAGGCGGAGGATCCGCTAAGACCTACACAGTAGTTAAGAGAGATACTCTTAGCAAGATTGCTAAAAAGTATGGAACTACTGTAGATACTCTGGTTAAGCTCAATGGTATCAAAAATAAAAACCTTATTAACATCGGACAGGTAATCAAGTTACCTTAATCCTTTAGGCACTCCTTAATATTTTTTCATATAGAGGGCTACTGGCTGTAAAATGCTGGTAGCCCTCATTTTTTAGTTGTATCTAGTATATAAGGGGTGTATAATAGATAGAAACTGAAAAACAGCCTCATAAAGCCCTCTATTTTATCGAGGGTAAAGAAGTCTACACTTAATATATAAAAGTGGCTGTATGAGGCACACAGGAGCTCACAGGACTATTACAGGAGGGTAAACAGGATGGCATACAGGAAAATAACGGATATAAGAGATACTATTGGTATGAGAGCGGTATTTTATGCCAGAGTATCTACAGCGGAGGAGGAACAACTAAACGCTATAGAACTCCAGATTGAGGAGAATAGAGGATGTATTAAGGATCATGGCTGGAAACTGGTAGGAGAGTATATTGATCGCAGTAAGAGCGGTACGATGGTAAAGGGCAGAGATGATTACCAGAGGCTCTATGAGGATCTGTATGAGGATTTATTTGATATTGTAGTAATCAAGGATCAAGAGAGGCTCCAGAGAAATACTCTGGATTGGTACCTCTTTATTAACAGGGTAGTACAAACAGGAAAGCTCCTGTTTATGTACATGGATGGGAAATTTTACTCCCCAGATGATGCTCTTATCACAGGTGTACGAGCAATCATAGCGGAGGAGTTTAGTAGAAACCTTAGTAAGAAACTCCATAACTACCACGATCACAGAATAGAGAAAGCCAGACAGGGGCAGGAAATAGCCTTACAGGGTAGCGGTAACGTGTATGGATGGGATAAAAAAGATGGCAAATATTATATAAATCCAGAACAGGCTAAGGTAAGGAGGCTCATGTGTGAGGGAATTATGGCAAGAAAAGGCTCTACCCTCATAGCTAAGGAGCTTAATGATGCTGGATACCGTAACACGGTAGGGAAACCGTGGAAACCTATGGATATACCTAAATTTGTATATGATTGTAAAAATGTAGGTACCATGATTATAAACAAAGAAAGACACGATTTTGAGAGTAAGCAAACTATAAAACTCCCTAAGGAGGAGTGGGTATATGTAGAAAACGCTCTCCCTCCGATAGTCACACAGGAGGAGTGGGATCTAATCTGTAAGATCCATGAGGAGAGAGTAATAGCCACAGGATCCGACAGGAGAGGCAAGAAAACCAGCGGATACTCTTTTAGTGGTAAGCTGGTATGTGGTATCTGTGGGGCTCCTTACTGGAGGAAACAGAGAGTATCTAAGGATGAGTACTGGGTATGCAGTACAAAGCAGACTAAAGGCAGGAGAACCAGAAAAAGAGATAGCACTATGGGGAAAGCTGGAGAGATAAATCCTTTAGGCTGTGATAATGAAAATATCTCTTATAACTCCCTCATGGAGATAATGGGGGTAGTATCAGAGCGATTACAGGCAAATACAGACACAATAAAGCATGATATGATAAATTGGCTTACTAAGCTCAGAAAACAGCTCCTAGAGGCAAATGGAGGGCATACAGAGGCAGATCTACAGCGTGAGCTCTCCAGAAAAAGTAAGCTACTGGATGCCTATTTAGATGGGATCCTAAATAAACAGGAATACCAGAAAAAAGCAGAGGAGTTAGATGAGAGGATCATCCAGCTCAAAGCAGAAACAGAAAAGAATAAGGCTAACTCTGGAGATATTGCAGAGATAGATAAGGTACTGGCTAACATAGATGAGGAGGTATCCAGATATGTAGATGGTAATGAGAAATTAAAAGTAGAATACCTCTTAGAGCACTTAGAGCAGGTACAGATATTCCCAGATAAGGTTATAGTTATAGTGCCGATATTGAGCGAGGGGATAGTAGTAGAAAAAGCTCAGTATGTATCTAGGGAGAAACGGTGCTGGCAAGACTACCTGTATGAGAATGATCGGTGGTCTGGCAAAGCCGACAAGCGGAGAGATATCCATGTTTGGATACGCTGGAAAGGATTTGTCAAAGGTACGCTCAAGAGTGGGCTGCCTGATTGAGGCACCGGGTGTATATCCAAACATGACGGCGAAGGAAAATATCGAGATGAAGTGCCGTCTCTTCGGCATCAGTAAAAAGGGATATGCAGAGGACATACTGGATAGGGTAGGTCTGTTAAATGTGGGAAAGAAAAAGACAAAGAATTTTTCACTTGGTATGAAGCAAAGGCTTGGAATCGGCATGGCGCTGGTTGGAGAGCCTGACCTTTTAGTGCTTGATGAGCCTATCAACGGACTTGATCCACAGGGAATTGCAGAGGTGCGTGATACGATTCAGAATCTGTGCGCACAGCAGGATATGACTGTGTTTATTTCAAGCCATATATTGGAGGAGCTTTCAAAGCTTGCCACAGATTACGGCATTATAAATAATGGAGCCCTGCTTCAGGAAATTACCAGAGAGGAGCTGCTTTCCAAGTGCAGTGAGAAGATTACACTGACAGTGGACAATCCAAATAAAGCAGTGCCTGTGCTCGATAAGATGGGCTTTGTGCACTACATGATAGTGGACAAAAATCATATAGATGTCTATGAGCGCCTGAATGATAGCGCCGCCTTAAATACAGCGCTGGTCACAGCAGGAGTTTCGGTGGCACAGCTAGCGGTCACAGGAATGGAGCTTGAGACATATTTCCTTAGTATCACAGGAGGTGCGACAAATGTTTAATGCGGTAAGAATGGATATTTACAGACTGATACATACAAAGTCAGCTTATGTTATACTGGTAATAGCTATGGCACTCGCAATAGCTATGAGCGGTATGACAGCTCTTGTCAGAAGCATGGCGACAGAGAGCATCGTGGAAACAACTGATGATGTCACTATGGTAAGTGAGTCAGACAGTGAGATAGCAGATGAATACGATACAGCATCAGCGGAATCGTCAAATGGACCAACGGCAACAGTCGGGCTTGAAATGGATGAATCCGACATGTCAGATGAGGTACCGACCATAGCAGATATGGTTGAAAGCGATATAGCGGGGCTTGACCTGGCGCTTTTACTTGCAATATTTACGGTGCTCTTTTCAACAGCAGACCTAAACAGCGGCTATATAAAGAGCGTAGGCGGACAGGTGAAGTGCCGTGGAGTGCTGCTGTTTTCAAAGATGATAGCGCTTTCGGTATTTACACTTGTGGCTATGGCACTTGATGTGATTGTACAGTGTATTGCGACTCCGCTGTTTTTACATGGAGCAGAATTCGGAGATGCAGCAGATTTATTTAAGATGCTTGGCAGCCAGTATGTGGTCACACTTTTATTTGTATATTTTGTCATGGCAATGGCAATCATTATAAAAAACAATGTAATCAGCATGATTATCGCTGTGTGCATGTGTACAGGTATCTTTACACTGATTTTCAGTGGAATCAATATACTTATTGAAAAAATCGGAGTAAAGAACTTTGATATAAATGATTACCTTATTGTTAATCAGATTTCTGAGCTTGATCTGAGTGCGTCTGCAAAGACCGTAGGCGGTGCATTTGCGGTAGCCGCTGTGTGGGCAGTGGTGTCACTGATTGCAGTGTACGGTGTATTTAAACGCAGGGATATATAATGTGTTTTGAATGAGGAATAAAACATGGTTTGGAAAATACTGACTGTAATACTTGCAGTTTCGGTAGCTGTCTTAATAGCTGTGCTCGTAAAAATAAGGGCACAGCTTCGTGACATTAACGAACAGCTTGATTTTTTATGCGAAAAGGATACAAATATGCTCCTTTTAACCGATACCAACATGGCTGATATCGGAAGGCTTAAGGAGCGTATAAACAGATTTTTAGAGCAATGGCACAGGCAGCGTGAGGCGGCGGCAAAAAAGGAGCAGATGATATCTGACACGTACACAAACCTGTCGCACGATATCCGTACTCCGCTTACCTCGCTGGACGGCTATTTTCAGCTGCTTAGGGATGAGAATGACAAGAGCGCGCAGGAGCATTATATAGATATCATCCAGGAGCGCATCACAAGCCTTAAGGATATGCTCGAGGAGCTTTTCATGTTCACAAAGCTTAAAAATGACAGCTTCAAGCTAGAGCTGTCTAATTGCTGTGTCAGCAGACTTTTAAAGCAGACAGTGTTTTCGTATTATGAGGAGTGGAAAAAGCAGGGCATTGAGCCGTTGCTTGATATATGTGAGGATACGATATTTATCACTGCAAATGTGCAGGCGCTCAGGCGGGTGTTTCAGAATGTGATAAAAAATGCACTGGTGCATGGACAGAATAGCATCTGCATACAGATGAAGCAACAGGATTCGTGCAATTGCAGGGCTTCAGATGACGAGCGTACTTCGAAAAATAGGTTTGTTCATATTTTGGTTTCAAATGATGTAAAAAATCCTGATGATATAGACGTGGACAAGGTGTTTGAGCGCTTTTACAAAGCCGATGAGGCGAGGAGTATATCATCGAGCGGGCTTGGGCTTTCGATTGCAAAGGAGCTTGTGGAGAGAATGGGCGGAAGTATTGAAGCAAGGCTTGAGGGGAAGCGGTTTGTTGTGGAAATACTGTTTGAATGTGAATAGTTCACTTTTGTAATGTGATAAATAATATTGACACACATGAAACAAAATGATATACTGTCAAAGTGTTTGCGGGCATGGCGGAATTCTTGACAATTGAACTGCTAACGTTCAATTGTAGGCAGATGCGCTACTGTACGCGGCATATATATGCGGGCATGGCGGAATTGGCAGACGCGCTAGATTTAGGTTCTAGTGGGAGACCGTGCAGGTTCAAGTCCTGTTGCCCGTACTATTTACAAGGGTTTCAGAGGTTTTTATTACTTCTGAAATTCTTATTTTTTTATCATTTTTCCTATACGAAAGGATACCACAATGCAGGCTTACAAGGATTTAGTAAAAGCTCTTCCCGGCTTAAAAGAAGATATGCCACGCGCATTTTACATGCTCGCAGAGCTTTTTGATTACGGTTCATTTGATATATGCAGAAGTGACGACAAATATATAATCCCATATATCATGAATGACGCGGTGGAATGCTATCTGACTGTGGAAAATGCAGTGTTAAAGGGCGATTATCATAGCGAGGAAGAAATTATTTCGGCATCGTTGGTTTTAGGAAGTGAAAAAGGCTACGGACTCATTCTGCACCAGCAGGACAATGTGGTCACACTCTGGTTTGATAATTTGCATGTGCATGAGGCATGCTTTAAATACCATGAAATAGGACATTTCTGGGTAAAGGGACAGGAGCAGTGGCGCATGCTTGTATATATGGTAGGAACAATCGCTGATAAGTATATGTACATGGGAAAGGAATACTGCAACGAGACAGAATGCTTTATCCAGAGCCTTATTTACTTTGCGCCGTTTCGCAGATGGACACCGGTACCTGACGATTTGATGGAGTATCATTTTCCGGCCCGTGTAGAGGGAATAGACATTATGGAGGAGCTTTGCAGGGAGGTTTCGGACACAGATTATCTTAAGCTCATTGCACGCTACAGGGCAAATCCATGTGAGAAAACGGAAAAACTTTTGAGCAGACATTTAGCCGATGCAAAAAGAGTACCGCTTTATCAGTATATTTATAAGCTTGTGATAAAGGCATCAAAGGATTATCCGGAGAGAAATTACGGAAAACAGATAAATGAACGCATAAAAGAAAAGCGTAAAGCGCTTGAACAGGAGCTGCTTCAAAAGGGGTACTGCGGAAAATACCCTGTGTTTTCAAAGAAAAAAACGACTGTGCGTGTAATGGAGGAACAGCCCTACGTCACAGCAATTCTAGAGTGGGATGATTACAAATACAAGCAGCAGCTTATGATTTCTGAGTGCAGTTCAAAAAAGTATGATGGAATTAATGCTGGATTTTTTAAAGGAATAGGCAGACACGGACGCATTGTGCAGGTGTAGATACACATAAAACAAAAGCCACGGAGCAATCCGTGGCTTTCATAATACGCTTATTACAAGGATGGGCTTGAGAAGACTCGAACTTCCGACCTCACGCTTATCAGGCGTGCGCTCTAACCGGCTGAGCTACAAGCCCTTGTGTTTTTTCACAAAACGTATACTACAATATTTTTGGTGAGAAGTCAAGAGTTTTTTAGAGGTTTTCTCCATCTGTTTTATTTTTCGGATATTCGTTTGAGTGCGCACTAATGACCTCATTAATCCAGTCTACACACTGTTTTTTACCGTCATCTGTAAATGGAAAGGTATTGTCAGTCTTTTTGCTGTCGTCGGTCAGGTCAAAAATATATGGCCCCGGCCATATCCAGGCATGAAAGATTGGCTCACCCTTTTCCTCGGGTGTATCCTCGGTGGCTTCCTTAAGGACAGGCTCCTCACGCTTTATGAGAAAGCGCATGCCGTTCATCCAGCCGGTAAAGGTTGTTTTTTTATAGTAGTTGAGATTGAGTGCATCGTCGTATGTAAGCATAGGTGGCTCCTTGATATATATGATATGTAATTATACACCAAATATCCGTTTAATGCCAGAATAACGCCGGTACTTAACAATTCAAAGTAATCATGCACTGAAAATTAATATATTAATGCAAAAATAAAAATGAATAAAAATGTATAAATAATGCTTATGAGCTACATAAATTACCCTTATTAATGAGTATTATAAAAAAATGACTAATTTTTATGCAGAAATGAAAACAATATAGGAAAATATATCCAATTGACAAAGTATGATTTCTGTGTATAATAAAAAAGAATTGTTCGCGTCAGAACGACAGTTGTATCAGACAGCAAGATTAGGGAGTGTGTAATGACAATGACGTCATTCGCACTTTTTTGCGTATTAGACAAAATACTTTGACGTGGTGCAGTGATAATGCTTTAAAAAATCAAAATAATGCATTATCGATACAAATCCAAGAGGGAGAGAAAAATATGGGTAAGTACATTGTAAAGAGAGTTATTCTCGCGATTTTTACAATCTTCATTATCAGTCTTATTACATTCTTTGCCATGAATGCAATTCCGGGTGGTCCATTCAATTCGGAGAAGGCAAAGAGTCCGGCGGTAATGAAAGAGCTTGAGGCACGCTACGGACTGGATCAGCCACTTATAGTCCAGTACAAGAACTACATGGCAGGCGTGCTGCACGGAGATTTCGGTGTTAGTCTTAAGACAGACCGTCCGATCTCAGATATCATCGGGGAGAGCTTCCCGATTTCAGCAAAGCTTGGACTTTTAGCGGCGCTAACTGCGATAGTATTCGGAGTGGTGCTCGGTTCGATAGCAGCGCTGATGCGAAACAGGTGGCCGGATCGAGTTATAGTATTCTTCGTCACACTGATTACGTCGATGCCGTCATTTGTCATCGCTACGTTATTACTTTATTTCTTCTGTATAAAGCTTGGTGTGGTGCAGGCCTTCAGCTCAGGAAGCAACATGATATTACTTCCGGTGCTGTCACTGTCACTTTCACCGATGGCATATATTACAAGACTTACAAAGACTTCAATGCTTGATGCACTCGGACAGGATTACATCCGTACGGCAAAGGCCAAGGGTGTACATCAGTACAAGATTATATTTGTACATGCGCTTCGTAATGCGCTCATTCCGGTCATCACATATGTGGGACCTATGATTGGTGGTATCCTCACAGGTTCAATGGTTATTGAGAGTATTTTCAATATCGGAGGACTCGGTTCCAAGTTCGTAAGCTGTATCACAAACCGTGATTACACAATGATTATGGCTACAACGCTTTTCCTTGCTGTCATCATGGTAGGCGCGAACCTCATTACAGATATTGTATACAAAGTGATTGATCCACGTATTAAGCTTGATTAAGGAGAGATAAAGATGAAAGATAATATGAAGAGAGCTCCTTTCTCCACACAGATTGACCTTAGCAAGTTCGATATGAAGGATTTTGCCAAGGCATCAGATGAAGAGAAACGCCAGCAGGAGGTTATGGGTGAGTCAACTACATTCTTGAAGGATGGTCTTAAGAGACTCCGTAAAAATCCACTGGCTATGGGTTCTATTATAGTTTTGGTTTTACTTATTTTGGTTATTCTTCTGGCACCAAAGATTGTGCCTTACGGCTATGCAGATATCGTTAAGGGTGCACAGAACTTAGGACCTTTCCAGTACAGCGATGCTGAGCAGGCACAGATTGATGCAGGTGAGAAGCTGTTCCCGCACATTTTTGGCACAGATGAGCTCGGAAGAGACTATTTTATCCGTGTTGTTTACGGAGCTCGTGTTTCGCTGGGAGTCGGTGTGTTTGCATCACTGCTTGTGCTTATAATCGGTATCATTTACGGTTCCGTATCAGGCTTCTGCGGTGGCAAGGTAGATATGGTTATGATGAGAATAGTAGATATCATTTATTCATTGCCGGATATGCTGCTCATCATTTTACTCGCAGTTGTATTAAATGAGGTGCTGACACCTGTAATAAAGGGTACAGTGCTTTCAAAGCTCGGTGTCAACATGATTGCACTTTTCATAGTGTTTGGATTGCTTTACTGGGTAGGAATGGCAAGACTTATAAGAGGTCAGATTCTTACCATTAAGCAGAATGAGTACATTCTCGCAGCAAAGTGTATCGGAACATCATCAGCCCGCACTATCAGAAAACACATTTTACCGAACTGTCTGTCAGTAATCATCATTACTACAGCGCTTCAGATACCATCAGCTATCTTTACTGAGAGTTATCTGTCATTTATCGGACTTGGTGTTTCGGCTCCTATGCCTTCACTTGGTTCGTTGGCAAATACAGCGCGTGGCGGACTCCAGAGCTACCCATTGCGTCTTATTTTCCCGGCGCTTACGATTTGTATCATTGTTCTTACATTGAATCTTATCGGTGACGGCTTAAGAGATGCATTTGACCCTAAATTATCGAAATAGTAAGGAGTGAGTAAGATGGAAGATAATAAGTTTGTTCTTGAAGTATCTGATCTGCACACTACCTTCAAGACCGATAACGGAGACGTATCAGCTGTAAACGGTGTCAGCTTTAAGCTTGAGCCGGGAAAGACTCTTGGAATCGTAGGAGAGTCGGGCTCAGGAAAGTCAGTTACAGCATATTCAATCATGCAGATTCTTGCTGAGAATGGTGCCATCACAGGCGGCTCAGTAAAATATAAGGGTGAGGATATCACCAAATGGAACAAAAAGAAAATGGCAGATTTCAGAGGAAAATGCTGCTCAATCATTTTCCAGGATCCTATGACATCGCTTAATCCGGTATTTACGGTAGGCTACCAGCTTGAGGAAGCAGTGCTTCTTCATACAGATCGTACAAAGAAGGAAGCAAAAGAGCGTGCTATAGAGATGCTCACACTTGTAGGAGTAAATGAGCCTGAGAAGAGAGTAAATCAGTATCCTCATGAGCTTTCAGGTGGTATGAGACAGCGTGTCATGATAGCTATGGCATTAGCCTGTGAGCCGGATATCCTTATCGCAGATGAGCCGACAACAGCTCTTGATGTGACTATCCAGGCACAGATTCTTGAGCTTATGCAGTCACTGCAGGAAAAGCTCGGCATGGCAATCATCATGGTTACACATGATCTGGGTGTCATTGCTTCAATGTGTGATGAGATCATAGTTATGTACGGCGGCCGTGTGTGTGAGAGAGGAACAGCAGATGCCATATTCTACAGCCCGGCGCATGAGTACACAAAGGGACTGCTTCGTTCAATCCCTACAAAGACCAATTCAAAAACCAGGCTTGTTCCTATCGGGGGCACACCAATCAATATGCTCAACATGCCAGAGGGCTGTGCATTCTGCCCTCGCTGTGATGCCGCTATGAAGATATGTCTCACCGAAAAGCCGGAGGAAATCTGGGTTGGAGAGGATCATCTCGCATCATGCTGGATGAATATTAAGAATATGATGGAGGAGGGAAAATCAAATGAGTAATGAGACAAATAACAACGAGTACCTGCTCAAGGTAGACCATTTGAAGCAGTATTTCCCTGTTCATGACGGATTTAAAAAGATGGAATTAAAGGCAGTCGATGATGTGTCATTTGCCATAAAGCCGGGTGAGACGCTTGGACTTGTTGGCGAGTCAGGCTGTGGAAAGACAACCGTAGGACGTACTCTTTTACGTCTGTATCAGCCTACAGCAGGACGCATTGAGTTCGACGGCAATGTATTGTTTGACAGTGAGAAGAAGATAGATGTGGATATGCATCCTTACCGTAAGCAGATGCAGATGGTATTCCAGGATCCGTATTCATCACTCAACCCTCGTATGACGGTTGAGGATATCATTGGAGAGCCTCTCGATGTGCACAAGCTTTACAGTAGCAAGAAAGAGCGCCATGAGATGATTATGGATCTCATGGAGACAGTTGGATTAAACGCAGACCATGCCACACGCTATGCACATGAGTTTTCGGGTGGACAGAGACAGCGTATCGGAATAGCAAGAGCGCTTGCAGTAGATCCGAAGTTTATCGTATGTGATGAGCCGGTATCGGCACTTGATGTTTCAATTCAGGCCCAGGTAGTCAACATGTTTGAGGATCTGCAGAAGGAGAGAGGGTTATCATACCTGTTTATAGCGCACGATCTGCTTGTAGTGCAGCATATCTCTGATAGAATAGCTGTTATGTACTTGGGCCATATGATGGAGCTTGCAGATGCAGATGAGCTGATGGACAATCCAATCCATCCGTACACACAGTCGCTGCTTTCAGCAGTTCCGATTCCGGATCCTGAGACTGCCAGACACAGCAAGCGAATCGTGCTTGAGGGAGATGTTCCTTCACCTCTTCGCATGCCTAGCGGCTGTCCATTCCGTTCGCGCTGTAAATACGCGACAGAACAGTGTGCAGCAGCACGTCCGGAGCTTACAGACAGAGGAAACGGACATATGGTTGCATGCTTCAACCGCTAATATAAGGTTTTTACCGGCATATAGCTTAAGCCACATGTGCCGGTTCTAACATAAATTTATTTTTCATATTAATTAATTAGGAGGAAGAAAGATGAAAAAGAGATTAGTAGCACTTACTCTTGTTGCAGCTATGGCACTTGGCATGACTGCTTGTGGAAGCAAGAGCAACAACAAAACAACTACTAACGATAATTCTGATACTGCTGTATCAACAGCCGTAGACTGGACAAGCTATGATGAGTTAGTAGAATCTATCCGTACAGAAGCAGATCTTGCAAAGCGTGCAGAGATGATGCACCAGGCAGAGGATATGCTTATGGATACATGGTGTGTTATTCCACTTTACTACTACAATGACCAGTATATGCTCAAGGATTATGTCACAGACGTATACTCAACAGTAGAGGGTATGAAATACTTCTACAATGCAAAGAACACAAAGAATGCCGGAAAGTTAAACATCTTCATGGCATCAGAGCCTGATCATATCGATCCTGCATTAAACAGTACTGTTGACGGCGGATGTCTTGCAGTAAACAGCTTTGAGGGTCTTATGCGTTACAACGCTGAGGGCAAGCTTGAGCCTGCATGTGCAGAGAGCTATGAGGTTTCTGAGGATGGCCTCACATACACATTCACAATGCGTGACGGTCTTAAGTGGTCAAACGGTGATGAGCTTACTGCAAAGGATTTCGAGTGGTCTTGGAGGAGAGCTGCAGATCCTAAGACAGCTGCAGATTACAGCTACCTTTGCGCAGTATTCGCAGGATATGATGATACAAAGGGTCTTGCTGCTGATGATGTAGTAGCTTCTGATGATGGAAAGACTCTTACTGTCAAGCTTAAAGCAGTTACACCATACTTCCTTGACTTATGTGCATTCCCATTCTTCTTCCCTGTAAACCAGAAGTCAGTAGAGGGAAATGATGACTGGGCAAACGATGCAAGCGACAAGTTCGTTACAAACGGTGCATTCACACTCAAGGAGTGGAAGCATGATTCAAGCATGACATATGTTAAGAATCCTAACTATTGGGATGCTGACAATGTAACAGTTGATGAGATGAACGTAATGCTTACATCTGATGATGTTTCAGCTTACACAGCTTACCGGAACGGTGACCTTGATTTCATCGATACAGTTCCTACAGCCGAGATTGAGGCAGCTAAGAAGACAAGCGAGTTCTACACAGTTGACAACCTTGGAACATACTACGTAGGCTTCAACATTAATTCTAAGCTCTACTCAGAACTTGGATTAGATGCTGACAAGGCTAAGGTATTCAGAAAAGCAATCTGTCTTCTTATCGATCGTCAGTACATTATCGATACAATCGCCCAGGGCGGACAGAAGATTGCCACAACATTTATCCCAGAGGGTGTTACAGATGGTAACGGTGGCGAGTTCAAGAACAAAGATTACTACGGCACAGATTACGATAAGAACTTTGAGGAGGCTAAAGAGCTTCTTGCTTCTATCGGATTATTAGATGAGAGCACAGGCCAGGTAAACCAGACTGTCGAGTTCTCATACCTCGTAAACAACTCAGAGGCCAATGTAAAGATTGGTGAGGCTATCCAGGCTGATCTTTCAAAGGTAGGTATCAACTTAAAGGTTGAGCAGCAGGAGTGGAACGTATTCCTTAACAGCCGTAAGGACGGACAGTTTGATTTCGCCCGTGAGGGATGGCTTATGGATTACAACGATCCAATCAACATGCTTGAGATGTTCACAACAAAATCAGGTAACAACGATATGCAGTTCGGTCGTTAATCTGATTTTGCTATCATAACAAAGCCATTCGTGCCATTCGCACGACGATGCGAATAACATGAAGAGTATATAGGAAGTCATACAGTTATTGTATGGCTTCCTTTTTTTGCGTTTAAAGTGGGCTTTTCAGAGCGAAAAAAGGCTCTTTAAAAAAATATGATAATGGTGTAGAATTGTTATTATATAGTTTTAGAATGATGTTTGAGGGTGTGTGATGATTTTAGGACTAAGTGATACGGAAAAGAAATTTAAGACAGCGATGGATACGGCAGGTGCCGACATGACAGTGGTCAACAGCTGGCTTAAGCTGTATGTCAAAACCAAAAAGAATTCCTCCGGTGTTGCAAAGCGCTATTATGGCGTGAAGACAGGCTTAAGCAGCCTGCTTTCAGATTTAAAGGAGCTTGAGCAACAAGTTATCGGGTATTGTGAGCTCACAGGAACAGACCGGAAGCACTTTGGAGAGCTGATAAAGGCTTGCAAAGCGAAAAGCGGCATGTTTGACGATGAATTTTTAATCAGCAAGGTGGACACGGATTTTCACACGACTTTGGACTCTGTTGTAAAGCAGGGGGAGAGATATCTGTCATCCTTTGACAACGGTATCATTTTACAGAGTGAGATAGAGAATCTGATACACCTGACAAATGAGGGGCTTGAAAGGAAAAAGCCTGATTTGTTTGCTCTGTCATATTTCTATCTGGGGCACAGCAACAAAGAGCTTGCAGAGCTAAATTTCACACAAAAGACTAAGAGAGTGCATGAGATATATTACGAGGAGTTCTGGAAGGATATATTAAAGCAGCTTGAGGCATGTGTGAAGCAGGCTGAGGCCATAAACGATAAGTATGAGGGCACGACAGACCGGCGCACGGCAAGGATACTGTCGGAGCTTAATCCGCTGCTTGTGGGCGTTGCAAAGCAATGGGAGCCGGAACAGACAGCAGAATACATACTGCGCGATATGTGCAGGATATTCAGGGATTGACATAGAAAATGCAGATTGATAAAGGAGCAGAATATGGATGTTATAATTTGGGCAATTATCTTAGGAGCTGTTTTTTACATTAACAAAAAATCAAAGAGCGCAGGCAGTAAAAACACGCAGCCAAACAAACCGAGACCGCAGCAGAAGCAGATACAGCAGATATGGAACAGCATGCAGAATACAGTTCAGTCGGGTATGAATGCATTGAACCAGACATATCAGCAGAAACAACAGCCACAGATGCAGCAGAGAGCACATCAGCCTCAGAGACCACAGATGCAGCAGAGAGTACAGCCACAGCAGAGACCACAGCAGAGCAATCCGGATATAGTGCAGAGGGCCGTGAAAAATAACGCACGCTTTGCGGATGATACGACACAAAAAGAGCTTGAGACTATGCACGGACATAGCGAGGCACAGCAGAAAATGGCTCAGGAGCACTCAAGAAACTGCCAGACACTGCATAATAAAGCAGCTGATGGTGCAAAGATTATAGAGGCTGAGACACAGAGCATGTTTGGCAGTGTTGAGGATCTGATTGCCATGGGATACAGCGGTAATTTGGAGTTTGAGAGAGATTTCCTTGGGGAAGGCTTAGACATGATTAACAACTTTTAAATAATAGGAAAAGAGGCAGAAATGATGGACAGAACACCAAAGCCCGGAGAGCTTTACAGGCACTTTAAGAATAAGCTGTATCAGATAGTTACAGTGGCGACACATTCAGAGACAGGGGAAAAGCTTGTGATTTATCAGGCTTTATATGATGATTTTGGGATATACGCCAGACCCCTCGACATGTTTGTAAGCGAGGTGGACCATGAGAAATATCATGATGTGAAGCAGAAATACAGATTTGAGAAGATCACACTTAAGGATCAGCCGGAGGATATGTCGGGGAAGAGTATCTCTTTGAGCACTAATGCGATTGCAGCTAATGCACCTGAAGCTGTGAGTGTTCAGACACAGGCATGTTATGAGCCGGCACCGGATGCAGATGAAGGCCAGGCACCGGATCCGCGTTTGCTGGAGTTTCTTGATGCGGATACCTTTGAAGAGAAGTACAATATACTTATTTCAATGAGGGATATCATAACCGACCGCCTTATAGATGACATAGCGGTGGTTATGGATGTTGTAGTTCCTGAGGGCCCATTGCAAAAGCGGTATGATGATTTAAAGAATACGATAAAGACCAGGCAGTACTATGAATTTTCCAATCGGCTCAGATAGCTGTTGTGATATTTGCCGGATTCAGTGACATCCTCGCCAAACCAGTCAGGCGCTGTGAATTCATTTGCTGCGTCGACAGAGTCGAATTCAACCTCCACAAGTGTAAGAGGAGCCAGATCACCCTCAAATACATCAAGCTCTGCGGTCAGACCACCGTCAAGAGGTATGAGATAGCGTGTCTTTTTGATGAGACGACCGTCAATCTTTTGGACAAGATGGTCGTAGGCTTCTTTTGTGAGAGGAAGATTGTACTCCTCGCGCACCATAAGACCGGCTCCCTTGTATGTCATATAATAGCTGTCATTTGAGCGTCTGACTCTGACAACAGGCGAGGTGCACAGATAGCCCTGGGCGATTTTTTTGCACGCGTAGCTGTCTAAATTGGAAGGAAGCTGTTTAAGTAAGTATTTTCTTTCGATTTCCATGGTATATCCTTTCAGGTTACTGGTAGATTTATAGTTACGGTTTATATTTTTGTTTTACCCTCATATCATTTATATATGATTATAATGACCGGTATTTAAGAATTCAAGGACGAACCGCAGCTTTTTATAGTATTATCAAAGAAAAGTAAAGGAGAAAAATATGATTAAAGTAGGAATTTTTATGGCAGACGGCTGTGAGGAGATTGAAGGACTTACAGTAGTCGATATAGTTAGAAGAGCAAAGCTGGAGATTGAAACCATATCAATCACGGAAAAAGCCGAGGTGACAAGCTCTCATCAGGTGACATTTAAGACAGATACCACAAAGGCACAGGCTGATTTTGACAGCTACGATGCAATCGTACTGCCGGGAGGCATGCCGGGTACATTAAACCTTGGTGCGGATGAGACCGTAGTAAAGACAATTAAGAGATTTGCCGCTGAGGGAAAACTTGTTGCAGCGATATGTGCAGCGCCTAGCGTGCTCGGTGAGAATCATATACTTGAGGGCAAAAAAGCTACATGTCATCCGGGTTTTGAGGAAAAGCTGCTCGGTGCACAGTGGCTTGAGCAGCCTGTAGTTGTGGATGGCAATGTGATTACAAGTCGTGGAATGGGAACAGCTATTGCGTTTGCACTCGAGCTTGTCAGATACTTCACAGACGATGCCACAGTAGAGCATATTCGACAGGGACTGGTATACTAATACAACGTTCAGCAAATAATCATATTATTAGTATTATAACAAAAGAGGTCACACACCAACCCCATGGTGCGCGGCCTCTTTTTATGCTTGCATTTGAAGCGTACATTTGAAGCCTGCTATTGCAGAGCTTATTTCATCTGCTGCTCCTGCTTCATGATCATCTGCTTGACCATCTCGCCACCGATTGAACCGGCCTGCTTAGAAGTAAGGTCACCGTTGTAGCCCTCTTTTAAAGGAACTCCAAGCTCTGAAGCAACCTCTTCCTTGAAACGGCTCATAGCCTCTTTTGCCTCCGGTACAGAAGCCTTTTTACTACTTGATGCTGCCATAATGCAATACCTCCTTTTAAAACGTTATACACAAGCTGTATGTGTATGGAAATATTATGCCGTAAAATGACAAAAATATGTTTTGGTATTGCTGACAATTTATGGAATTATACACAAAAGCAAATTTAATGTAAAAAACACTGGAAATAGTGGATTTGTTGTGTTATAATTATCCAATGACTGGGCTTAGCAGTTTAAAAAGCATGCCCACATTACATTTGATGTACATACCATTCATATATATTTTTAAGGAGGATAACGATTGACATGAGTGTACAGGTTGAGAATTTAGAGCATAATATGGCGAAGCTTACTATTGAGGTAGCAGCTGAGGAATTAGAGAAAGCATTGGATTCTGCATATCAGAAGCAGAAGAAACAGATTAGTGTACCTGGATTCCGTAAAGGAAAAGTGCCAAGAGCTATGATTGAGAAAATGTATGGAGCAGGTGTGTTCTACGAGGATGCAGCAAACATTCTTATGCAGCAGACATACGCAGGTGCAGTTGACGAGAGCGGTGTTGACATTGTTTCACGCCCAACAGTTGAGGTTACTCAGATTGAGAAGGGACAGCCTTTCATCTACACAGCAGAGGTTGCTGTAAGACCTGAGGTTACTCTTGGTAAGTACATGGGCGTTACAGTTACAAAGATCGACACATCAGTTTCTGATGAAGAGGTTGACGCTGAGCTTGAGAACCAGAGAAACAAAAATGCAAGAACAGTTACAGTTACAGATCGTCCTGTAGCAGAGGGAGATACAGCAGTTATCGACTTTGAGGGATTTGTTGACGGAGTAGCTTTCGAGGGTGGAAAGGGTGAGAATCATCCATTAGAGATCGGTTCACACACATTCATCGATACATTCGAGGATCAGTTAGTAGGAAAGAACACAGGCGATGAGGTTGAGGTCAATGTAACATTCCCTGAGAAGTATCAGGCAGCAGACCTTGCAGGAAAGCCGGCTACATTCAAGGTTAAGATCAACGAGATCAAGGCTAAGGAGCTTCCTGAGCTTGATGATGAGTTTGCACAGGATGCAGCAGGTGTTGATACATTAGCTGAGTACAAAGAGGAAATCAAAAAGAACCTCACAGAGAAGAAAGAGACAGAAGCTAAGAAGACTAAAGAGGATGAGGCTATCCAGAAGATTATCGATAAGTCAAAGATGGATCTTCCTGAGGCAATGATTGAGACTCAGTGTGAGACAATGGTTGAGGAGTTCGCTCAGAGAATCGCACAGAGCGGTCTTACAATGGAGCAGTACTTACAGTTCTCAGGCATGACAGTTGACCAGCTTAAGGATCAGGTTCGTCCTGAGGCTACAACACGTATCCAGAGCAGCCTTGTACTTGAGCAGATTGCCAAGGAGGAAAACATCGAGGTTACTGATGCAGATATCGATGCTGAGGTAGAGAAGATGGCTAAGGCATACGGCATGGAGGCTGATAAGCTTAAAGAGTACATGGGAGATGCTGAGAAGGAGTCTATGAAGAAAGACCTTGCTATCACAAAGGCCGTAGATCTTATCATGGACAACGTTAAAGAGCGTGCAAAGGCAAAGAAAAAGGCTGATGCAGAAGAGTCTACAGAAGAATAAGATTTTTGAATCAAAATTTGATGGACTGGCTCAGAAGCCTATTTTCTGAGCCGGTCTTTTGAGCTTTTATAAAGGAGGCATTTTATATGAGTTTAGTACCATATGTTATTGAACAGACCAGCAGAGGAGAGCGCAACTACGACATTTACTCCAGATTATTAAAAGATCGTATAATTTTCCTTGGAGAGGAAGTAAATGAGACAACAGCCAGCCTTGTTGTTGCCCAGCTTTTATTCCTTGAGTCTGAGGATCCGAATAAGGATATCCACCTTTACATCAATTCACCGGGTGGAATGGTTACAGCAGGACTTGCTATTTACGATACTATGCAGTACATCAAGTGTGATGTTTCAACAATCTGTATCGGTCTTGCAGCAAGCATGGGAGCTTTCCTTCTTGCAGGCGGTGCAAAGGGCAAGAGATATGCTCTTCCAAATGCAGAGATTATGATTCATCAGCCATCGGGCGGTGCAAAGGGTCAGGCTACTGAGATTCAGATTGCTGCAGAAAATATTTTAAAGACAAAGAAGAGATTAAACGAAATTTTAGCAGCCAATACAGGCAAGCCATACGAGACAATTGCAGCTGATACAGAGCGAGACAACTATATGTCAGCACAGGAAGCCGCAGAGTATGGTCTCATAGACAGTGTAATAACAAACAGATAATCAGAAGTTAGATGAATTTAAGAGGGTACCCCATATGGGATGCCCTCATGCAATAAAAGGAGTTAATAATGGCAGGAAAAAACGACGGAAAGATTCGCTGCTCATTTTGCGGTAAGACACAGGACCAGGTAAATCGTTTGATTTCCGGACCTAATGGAGCTTTTATCTGCGATGAGTGTATAGATATATGTGCCGAGATTCTTGAGGAAGAAGGCGTAGAGGGCCATGAGGACAAAAGCAGCGCTAAGGATGATATAAATCTTGTTACTCCGGAGGAGCTTAAGGCGTTTTTGGACGATTATGTAATAGGACAGGACCAGGCAAAGAAGGTGCTTTCGGTTGCTGTTTACAATCACTATAAGAGAGTTCTGGCAGGTGATACATCAGATGTAGAGCTTCAGAAGAGTAATATTCTCATGCTTGGACCTACAGGCTCAGGAAAGACACTTCTTGCGCAGACACTTGCCAGAGTGATAAATGTTCCATTTGCTATCGCTGATGCTACAACACTTACAGAGGCAGGATACGTAGGTGAGGACGTGGAGAATATCCTATTAAAGCTTATTCAGGCGGCAGATTATGATATCGAGCGTGCAGAGCATGGGATCATTTATATAGATGAGATAGATAAAATTACAAAGAAATCAGAGAATGTCTCAATCACCAGAGATGTGTCAGGCGAGGGTGTACAGCAGGCTCTTTTAAAGATTCTTGAGGGCACAGAGGCATCTGTACCGCCACAGGGCGGCAGAAAGCATCCACAGCAGGAGCTTATACCTATTGATACTACTAATATACTTTTTATCTGCGGTGGAGCATTTGATGGTCTGGAAAAAATTATCGACAGTCGTATGGATACATCATCTATAGGCTTCAATTCAGATGTAAAGTCAAAGACAGAGCTCAATGTAGGAGAGGCGTTCAAGCATGCACTTCCACAGGATTTTGTAAAGTTTGGATTGATTCCTGAGTTTATCGGACGTGTACCTATTACCGTTTCTCTCGAGGCACTCGACAGGGATGCACTTATCCGTATACTTAAGGAGCCTAAGAACTCGCTTATCAAGCAGTACACCAAGCTTTTTGAGCTTGACGGAGTAGGTCTTGAGTTCACAGACGATGCAGTAAATGCCATCGCTGACAAGGCACTTGAGAGAAAGACAGGAGCCAGAGGACTTCGTGCCATCATGGAGGCTGTTATGCTTGACCTTATGTATCGTATACCGTCAGACAAGAGCATCAGCAAGTGCGTAATCGACAAGGATACAGTTGAGGAAAACTTAAAGCTAGATGGTGAGTGTGTGCCGGAGGCATATATCGAGGAAAAAGAGGCATCGTAAGTACAAGGCGGTATTTTACAAAAGATACAGCATCGGATAATATAAATTGCACAGCGCTTTGTTATGCATGGCTGTGCAATAATACAGGAGATATAAGTGGAAGAACAGATTATGAATATGCCTGCAGTAGCGCTGAGAGGGCTTACTATTCTGCCGGGGATGATTGCCCATTTCGACATCAGCAGAGAGCGCTCCCTTCGTGCTGTCGAAGAGGCTATGGAGCAGGATCAAAAGATTTATCTTGTCACACAAAGGAATGTGGACAGTGAGGACCCGACTCAGGAAGACCTCTATCAGATGGGTATTGTTGCTGATATAAAGCAGGTTGTCAGATTACAGAATGATGTTGTGAGAATACTTGTAGATGGAATAAGCCGGGCAGCATTGCTTGGCTTTACCGGTAATGAGAAGTACCTTGAGGCAGAAATCTGTTATTGTGATAGTAATGCAGACAGCCTGCCGGAGGATCTCAGGGAAGCCATGCTTCTCGGAGTCAGAGAGGCTTTTCACAGATATGCGGCAGTCGTCGGCAAAATCAGCAAGGAGCTTATCAGACAGATAGATCAGTATGAGGATCTTGAAAAGCTCATTGATTATGTAACCAACAATCTGCCGGTGTCATATGAGCTTAAGCAGCAGGTGCTTGAGGCAGAGGATATCAATGACAGATATCAGGTTATAGTATCATTACTTCTCTCCCAGGTGGAGGTTATTTCCATAAAGAATGAGCTTCAGAAAAAAGTAAAGGTTCGTGTGGACAAGCATCAGAAGGAGTATGTGCTTCGTGAACAGCTTGGTGTGATACGTGAGGAGCTGGGCGAGAATGCTGACTCGGAGGCTGATGAATATGAGAAAAAGCTATCTGAGTTAGATGCGCCTGACTACGTAAAGGAAAAGACGAAAAAAGAGATAAAGCGCTTTAGAAATATGAGCAGCAGCTCATCGGAGAGCACAGTTGAGAGAGGCTATATAGAGACTGTACTTGAGCTTCCGTGGAACAAGATGTCTGTGGACAACAAGGATCTTGACCATGCAGCACAGGTGCTCGATGATGATCACTACGGATTAAAGGATGTTAAGGAGAGAATACTTGAGTTTCTGGCAGTCAGAAATCTGACAAGCAAGGGAGAGAGTCCTATAATTTGTCTTGTAGGTCCTCCGGGAACAGGAAAGACAAGCATAGCCCGTTCAATTGCGTCTGCACTGGAGAAGAAATATGTGCGTATTTCTCTTGGTGGTGTGCGTGATGAGGCAGAAATCCGTGGACACAGAAAGACATATATCGGCGCTATGCCGGGCCGTATAGTAAATGGCTTAAGACAGGCAGGCGTTTCAAATCCTCTCATGCTGTTGGATGAGATAGATAAGGTGTCAAGTGACTACAAGGGTGACACATCAGCCGCTCTTCTCGAGGTGCTTGACAGTGAGCAGAACTGCAGATTCAGGGATCATTACATTGAGATGCCTGTGGATTTGTCGGAGGTGCTTTTTATTGCAACGGCAAATGAGGTTTCAGGCATTCCAAAGCCGCTTCTTGACAGGATGGAGCTTATCGAGGTGTCAAGTTACACTGAAAATGAGAAGTTTCACATAGCAAAGGAACACCTGGTTGAGAAGCAAAAGAGCAAAAACGGAATTAAAAAGGAACAGCTTACGATAACAGACTCTGCCCTAAAGGATATCATCAGGCTGTACACCAGAGAGGCCGGAGTCAGAAGCCTTGAGAGGACTATCGGCAAGCTGTGCCGCAAGGCTGCCAGGGAAATCTTTAAGGACAGCGAAGCTGCTGTAAAGGTTACAAAGACCAATCTTAAGACATATCTGGGCAATCCGAAGTACAGTCCGGAGAAGAAAAATGATCACGCAGAGGTTGGAATTGTTAGAGGCCTGGCATGGACCAGCGTGGGCGGTGTCACACTCGAGGTTGAGGTGAATGTGCTGCCGGGCAAGGGTGAGCTCGTGCTCACCGGTAAGCTTGGCGACGTGATGAAGGAGTCGGCACAGGCGGCACTTAGCTATGTGCGCTCAATAAGCGAAGGATATGGCATTGATGCAGAGTTTTACACGAAGCATGATATCCATATACATATCCCGGAGGGCGCAGTGCCAAAGGACGGACCATCTGCAGGTATCACTATGGCGACAGCCATGCTCTCAGCCATTACAGACAGAGCTGTCAGGGCAGATGTAGCCATGACAGGCGAGATAACACTGCGCGGCAGGGTGCTTCCGATAGGAGGACTCAAGGAAAAGCTGCTTGCAGCCAAAGTAATCGGAATAAAAACAGTATGTATTCCAAAGGATAATGAAAAGGACCTGGAGGAGATTTCAAAAGAAATAACAGACGGCATGGAAATCGTGCCGGTGGAGAGATTTTCACAGGTGGAGAAGATAGCATTTGTAAAATAAGAATGAGGAAGAGATTATGGTAATTAAAAGTGTTAATTTAGAGACAGTTTGCGGAATTACAAGCACAATCCCTGACAATGAGTATAATGAAGTGGCATTCGCCGGCAAGTCAAATGTAGGCAAGTCGTCACTGATCAACGCACTCATGAACAGAAAGTCACTTGCCAGGATCTCTTCACAGCCCGGCAAGACACAGACCATCAATTTTTATAACGTCAATGACGCCATGTATCTGGTCGATCTGCCGGGCTATGGCTATGCCAATGCCAATATCGAGATAAAAGCTAAATGGGGACAGATGATAGAAAACTATCTTCACACCTCCAAAAAGCTTCAGGCAGTGTTTCTTTTAATAGATATAAGGCATGAGCCATCGGACAATGATATCATGATGTATGACTGGATGGTAAACCTGGGCTTTGCACCGATTATCATTGCAACCAAATCTGATAAATTGAAAAAAAGCCAGATTGCCGCACACATAAAGACTATCAAGGATGTGCTTCATGTGAAGCCGGGCACGGTAGTTATACCGTTTTCGTCCATGTCAAAGGAAGGCAGGGACGAAATCTGGAATCTCATAGATTCACTCGTGTTTGACGAGGATACGCTTCTTGCCATGAAACAGGAGGAAGAAGCAAAGCGCGAGGCTAAATCAGCTGCAAAAAGAGCTGCTGCATCCCAGCCACACAAAAAGGAGCGCTGGAAGAAGACCGGAAAGCCGGTTGCCAAAAAGACTAAAGAACGCAGAGATAAGGCCAAGAGCAAAAAAAGCGTTAATAATCATAAAAAGAAATAAAGTCGAAATAGAGTGATAGAAATAAAGCTATAGAAAGAAAGGCGAATATTTAATATATGAAGAATAAATGCAAATTTGTAGGCATTATGTTTTTGTGTATATTGATAGTGTGTACGCTTGCGGTAATGGCATATGAGCACACAGCAGGTATGAAAGGCGCTGCCGGTGGAGTATCAAATGCTTCGGGCAATACAAAAAATACTGACGAAGCTGACGATATACTTACTGTCGTGACATCCTTCTATCCTATGTACATTGCCACTTTAAACATAGTGGATGGTGTGAAAGGAGTGAGACTCGAAAACCTAAGCGAGCCACAGACCGGTTGTCTGCATGATTTCCAGCTCACACCGGAGGATATGAAGCTTTTATCCACAGCCGATGTTTTTGTAATAAACGGAGGCGGTATAGAGTCGTTTATGTCAGATGTGGCAAAGGCGTATCCGAAGCTTGATGTGGTTGAGGCCTGTGAGGATGTGGCACTTCTTTCTGAGGATGATGCAGACAGTGACCACGACCATGACCACGAAGCAGACGCAGAATCAGATAGCGCGCACGATCATGACCATGGTGATGAGAATGCCCATGCATGGATGAGCGTGCCGCGTTACCGCACCATGGTTCAGACAATCGCATCCCGGCTTGCCGAAAAGGATGCAAAGCATGCTGATGAATATTATGCAAATGCAAAAGCATATGATGCAAAGCTTGCAGTGCTTGAAGAAAAGATAAATAGCATAAAGAGTCTTACCAATGGACAGAATATCATCATATTCCATGAGGCCTATGCGTATGTAGCTGATGATTTTTCCATGAATGCATGCTATCTGTTAGACCTTGACGAGGAGCGCTCAGTCAGCGCAGGTGAGATAAAGCAGGTAATAGGTGCCATAAAGGATGACGGAGTGTCGGTAATACTCGCTGAGGAGCTCTACGGAAAGAGCATGGGAGATACCGTATCGCGTGAGACAGATGTGCATGTGATTTATATCGACCCTCTCAACAGGGGAGAGTACGACAAGGACAGCTATCTTGATGGTATGGAGCACAATATAGAGCTTATCAAAGAGGCATTTACTAAATAAAATTGGAGAAAATATGCGGAAAATAATACAGCCATGTGGCTTTCATTGCATAAAAATAAATAACCTTGGAGTGAGCTTTGGAGAGCAGACAGTGCTTGAGGATGTAAATATGCACATACATTGCGGCTCCTTCAATGTCATAATAGGCCAAAACGGTGCCGGAAAATCCACACTCATAAAGGCGATACTGGGTGAGATACCTCACACCGGTACGATTGAGTTCAAGGATACTAAGGACGGACATATGGCTAAGCTTAAAATAGGATATGTGCCGCAGTCTGTTAATATCGAGAAAAATACACCGGTCAGCGTGTATGACCTCATAGCAAGCTATCAGTACAATTATCCTGTTTTTCTGCCAAAGAGCAAAAAGATAGAGGCAAAGATAAGGGAGACACTCGAGGTATTTGAGGCTGAGGAGCTCATCGACAAGCAGGTGTGCAACCTCTCGGGAGGACAGCTGCAGAGAGTGCTTCTTTCCATGGCAATCATGGACGAGCCGAATCTGCTGCTGTTGGATGAGCCGGTGTCCGGAATAGACCAAAACGGCATGGAGCTTTTCTATAAGACCATGGATTATTTAAAGACTCACTATGACCTTGCAATCATACTGATATCGCACGATTTGGACTATGTGGCAAAGTACGCAGACCATGTTGTGCTGCTTGATAAGACAGTAGCAAAGCAGGGGACTGTGAAGGAAGTCTTCGAGAGCAAGGAATTTGAGAGAATTTTTTACACAGGAGAGGAATCCTGGGTGAGAGAGGAGGAACACAAATGAATATAACCTCCTGGCTTCAATATGATTTTATGAGAAATGCCCTTATCGCTGTGCTCATCATCACACCGCTTTTTGGCATAATGGGAACCATGATTGTAAACAAAAAGATGGCATACTTTTCAGATGCACTCGGACATTCAGCACTTACAGGAATCGCTGTCGGAGTGGTATGCGGCATGGCAGACACCTCGCTTGCCATGGTGATATTTGCGATAGTGTTTGCACTTCTTTTAAATAAGATAGGCAGTCTGAACACTGCATCGACAGATACCATTATATCGGTATTTTCATCGTGCTCTGTGGCGATAGGTCTTGCGATACTGTCAAAGGGCGGCAATTTCAGCAAATACTCAAGTATACTGGTGGGCGATGTGCTAAGCATCACAAAGACTGAGATAGTTTATCTAATTGTGATTTTTGTGGTCACGATAGTGTTCTGGGTGTTTTGCTTCAATAAGCTCAACGCCATCTGCATACACAGAAGCGTGGCAAAAAGCAAGGGCATCCATGTGCGTCTTCTGGATAATCTGTTTGCGGTGCTTGTAGCACTCATAGTTATGCTATCCATCAAGTGGATAGGTATACTTATCATAAATGCTCTGCTTATATTACCGGCGGCTTCATCAAGGAATATTTCGGAAAATATGCGTGAGTATCATTTCTTTTCAGTGATATTTTCAGTATTTTCCGGTATAGTCGGCCTCGCAGTGTCATACTACACCAATGTGGCAACAGGTCCGATGATAGTGATTATTGCATCGGTAATATATTTTTCGACATTTATATTTGGCAGAAAGCTGAAAAAATAACGGCTAAAGCTATAAGCAACAGACGCAAAACAGCCGATACACAATATAAGAGAAAGACTGTTTAGCTATATCAGACGCTATACAGGTTGATAATAGTATAGCGGGAAAGGATTCCCGCACGCACATTACCAGGGAGGGATGAGAGATGTTAGATGCTATTTCAAGTGTAGTTTCAGCAGTAGCGGCGCAGAGTGTCACAGCAAAGGACGAGGCGCAGACAAAGAATACTAATACCGCTTCAAAGAAGCAGGATGCAAAGACGGATAAGTCGGATGCAAAGACTGCAGGCTTCAGCGAGGAGGCAGCTGTATATGAGAAATCAGACAGCAAGGATGATTCAAAGGATACTGCAAAGAGCACAGTAAACCAGAAGATGAGCAAGGCAGACAGAGATGCACTGGTACAGGCACTTAAGGATGATGCCAACGCTAGACAGCAGCAGCTTATCGAGATCGTCAGAAAGTCCATGACGGGACAGGCTTCAACCTGGGACAAGTCACAGGGCTTAAAGAGTCTGTTTGAGAATCTGACTGTAGATGCAGACACAATAGCGCAGGCCAAAAAGGACATCGCAGAGGATGGATACTGGGGAGTTGAGAAGACCTCAGACCGTATTCTTGACTTTGCAAAGGCACTGTCGGGAGGCGACAAGGACAAGGCTGATGAGCTTTTGAATGCATTCAAGAAGGGCTTTTCACAGGCAACAGGAGCCTGGGGAGACAAGCTGCCATCAATTTGCCAGGATACTTATGATGCCGTAGTCAAGAAGTTTGATGACTGGAAGAATGGCACAGAGGACACACAGGTACAGGGCTAGAAGCCGGATGTGTATGTAAAAGTGTCGTGATGGAACGAATATTATATAAGAAATCTGATTTATGAATTATGAAAAGGGGGCTGCACGCAGCGTGCAGTCACCTTTTTAGTGCTTGTATAATTTTTTGAGAGGTGTATAATAGAAGAATAGTATATAAGTATCATTATTCATGTGGAGGAAATATCATGAAATTAGACATGTCAAAGTGGAAAGCACTTAGCATCAAAAATCGTTTAAAGAAAGGCTTCAGACTGACTACATTTGTAGCATCGGCATCGGGGGTTATCGCGGGTATTCTTATGATTCTTGTATCAATGAGATATTCCAGCGCACTAACCTTTTACGGATTTTCACAGGGAGATATAGGAAAGGTTATGGTAACCTTCTCAGAGACACGAAGCGCTACACGAGCTCTTATCGGTTATACAGCTTCTGACACATTAAGTAAGATGTCTGATACACATGATTCTAAAAAGGAATCATTTCAAAAATACTGGAAAGAGCTGCAAAGCTCTATAAAGACAGGTGAGGAGCAGGATATATATGATGATATAAACAGTAAGCTCGATTCATACTGGAGTCTCGATGATGAAATCGGACAGTTAGGTAGGAATGCTACAGATCCTGAGACACAGAAGGAAGCCGAGGAGAGAGCAGTAGCAGATCTTGCACTTGCATATGATGAGATATATCAGCAGCTTGTTGCCCTTATGGATACAAAGGTAACAGAGGGAGATAATTTAAGCAAGAGATTATCATTAGTATCATATGCCGCATTTGGTATTGTTATTGTTATCATTGTCAGTTCATATTTTATCTCGATGAAAATCGGGGACGAAGTTGCAGTTGGTATTTCTAAACCACTCGATGAGTTAAAACAGAGATTACGTACATTTGCACAGGGTGATCTTGAGGCTCCATTCCCGGCAGTTGATTCACAAGATGAAATTGCTGATATGGTAGGGGTTGCGAAAAACATGGCAGCAGACCTTAAGACTATCATATCTGACTCTGACAAGCTTCTTGGAAAGATGGCAGAAGGAGATTATACAGTTTCATCAGACATGGAAGATAAATATACCGGAGATTTTATTGGACTTCTCATGGCAATGCGTCAGATGAAGACACAGATGAATGATGTTATGTCACATATCAATGAGATATCATCACTTGTTACAGCAGGTTCTAACAACCTTGCTCAGGCAGCACAGGAAATCGCAGAAGGTGCTATGGATCAGTCAGCAGCCATTGAGGAGCTTCAGGCTACATTTGCAGATATCACAGGCGGTGTTGAGAAAACATCTGAGAAGCTCAATGATACATACAGGATTGCACAGGAGTATGCTGAGGAAGCAGATCACAGCCATACAGAGATGCAGGGCATGGTTGATGTTATCGGACGCATCAATGATACATCTAAGCAGATTGAGAATATCATTTCTGAGATTGAGGATATTGCCAGTCAGACAAACCTTCTTTCACTCAATGCAGCTATCGAGGCAGCGCGTGCAGGTGAGGCAGGTAAAGGATTCGCAGTTGTTGCGGGACAAATCAGAAGTCTTTCAGAGCAGAGTGCCAAGGCTGCAGTTGACACACGTCAGCTTATAGAGAGTGCCATTGCGGTATCTAACGAGGGTAATGAAGCTGCAGAGCGCGTAAGTACTTCTATTGAAAAGGTTATTAATGGTATGAAGGAAGTTGCAGATTCTTCTCAAAAACTCAGCGAGATTGCAGAGGAGCAGGCAAAGGCTATGGAGCAGGCAGAGGCTGGCATTAATCAGATATCAGATGTTGTACAGTCAAACTCAGCAAATGCAGAGGAAACATCAGCAACAAGTGAGGAGCTTTCAGCACAGGCGGAGACAATGAACGAGCTGATTAGCAAATTTATATTGGAAAAGAAATAGAAAAATTGTACATACGAGTTTAGAAAAACTTTTTAAAAAAAGCCCCACAAGCATTATTGATATGTGCTGTGAGGCTTTTTGTTGTGGTGCGTTAGAGGGTTACTTTTTAAATCTAGTAAACATGTACTATGTGAACATAGTTTTTTGTGCGATACGTGGAAAATCTGAAAAGTAATGAAAATGAACAATTAAATGAGAATATTTAAATTTGCTCTTTTTGAAGGGGTGTGTTATAATCTTTGTATACAAAAAACAGAGGTAATACAATATGGGTAGTAATAACGATATTTCATTAAAAGCATTAGCCAAGATTAATCTGGGGCTCGATGTTGTGAGGCGCAGAGAGGACGGATATCATGAGGTTCGTATGATTATGCAGACCATTCATCTGTATGACAGGCTTGATATCAAAAGGACAAAGGAGCCTGGCATACAGATACAGACCAATCTGTCTTTTCTCCCTGTAAACGAGAACAATCTCATATACAAGGCTGCAAAGCTTCTGATGGATGAGTTTTCTATAACTGACGGGGTATCAGTGAAGCTGGACAAGCGTATTCCTGTTGCAGCAGGGATGGCGGGGGGCAGTACTGATGCGGCAGCTATGCTTATAGGTGTAAACAGGCTTTTTTCACTGGGACTGACAAAGAGACAGCTTATGGAAAGAGGTGTGCAGATAGGGGCGGATGTACCATACTGTATTATGAGAGGCACGGCGCTGGCCGAGGGCATAGGAGAGGCGCTTAGTCCTCTTCCTCCAATGGTAAAGTGTCCGGTGCTTATTGCAAAGCCGTCCATCTCGGTATCCACAAAATTTGTGTACCAGAATCTGAAGCTTGATGATACGACTATTCATCCGGATATAGACCGCCTGATAGATGATATAAAGGCTAAGAATCTGCATGATATCGCAGCACATATGGGAAATGTCTTAGAGACTGTGACCATACCAAATTATCCGGTGATAGATGAGATAAAGAAGCATATGCTTTCAAATGGCGCAGTAGGAACCATGATGAGCGGTAGTGGACCGACGGTTTTTGGTCTGTTTGACGATGAAGATACTGCAAAGAAAGCGTACAAAGCCATGAGAAGCTCACATCTTGCCAGACAGGTGTATCTGACATCTGTATACAATAATCGCAAATAACGTGATATCCGGATAGCACAGCGGGTGCTTTATAGTTACTTTTTTCTTATATGTGAGAATGATAATACAAGAGATAGGAGAAGTTTGATGACTGATAATTTAACTTTAAATATGGATGCATATCTGCCACTGCGTGATGTGGTGTTTAATACACTTCGTGAGGCAATTTTAAAGGGTGAGCTCAAGCCGGGAGAGAGACTTATGGAGCTGCAGCTTGCGTCAAAGCTTGGAGTCAGCCGTACACCTATACGTGAAGCAATCAGAATGCTTGAGCAGGAGGGGCTTGCAGTCACAATGCCGAGAAAGGGCGCAGAGGTTGCCAAGATGACTCTCAAGGATATGGAGGATGTGCTTGAAGTGAGAGAGGCTCTCGATGAGCTTGCAGCCAAAATAGCCTGTAAGAAAATCAGTGATGATGAGCTTGCGAATCTAAAAACCATAAAGGACGAGTTTAAGAGGAGCATGGATTCAGGAGATGTGAAAAAGATAGCTGAGGAGGATGTGAAGTTTCACGATGCTATCTATGAGGCAACAAACAATGCGAAGCTTGTATCTATGATGAACAATATCCGTGAGCAGATGTACCGCTACAGAGTGGAGTATTTGAAGGACCCAAAGAATTATCCGATGCTTGTGAAGGAGCATGATGCCATCTACAGGGCGCTTGAGGCAAGAAATATGGAGCTTGTGACTACAGAAATGCATACGCATGTGGCCAATCAGGCGGTTGCTGTGAAGGCTGTGATACAAAAGCAGGATGAAGAGAAGAAATAAAACAGAAATATAACAAGATTATAGCAGACAAAGATAATAAAATACAAAATAATATAACAAAACCAGGGGCTGCCGGTTGCACTGACGTGTGAACGGCGGCCTTTTTTTAGTGGCTTAGTTAGTGGCTTAGATAATAGCAAAAAATAAGTAATCAGGGATATTTGTAGGAATGTATGGTCATACTATATCAGGGATTTTAAATCTGACGGGATTTATTGGGTATATAGGAGAGTTAAAGATGACCACAAACATAGATGAGAACATAAAAAGCTTCAGGCAGATATATTCTGATTGCTCAGATATCAAGATGCAGGAGATGTATCTGGGGCGTGATGCCTCAATAAAGTGTTTTGTTGCTTATATTGAGGTGACATGTGCAGGCTCCGGTATCAATAACAGTGCGTTTGGACGATTTACATCATACCTTGAAGGGATAGACCGGGATCAGGTTAAGGAAGTACTTGACAAAAATCAGGCAGCTCTATCCGAATTTGCACATCTGCACACGGTTAATGAGGCAGCCCAGATGATGCTGACAGGAGACGTGATTTTTTTTGTGGATGGCTATCCGGATGCCTTCAAGCTTCCAGACAAGGGATATCCCGCCATGTCAATTCAGGAGATTGATTCGGAAAAGGTCATAAGAGGCTCAAATGAGGGCTTTGCTGATTCAATAAAGATAAATACTGCACTTATCAGGCGCAGGTTAAGGAGCACTCGCTTAAAGTGTAAAGAGGTGAAAAAGGGACTTCGAGGACACAGCAATGTGGACATACTATATGTGAGAGACCTCGTAAAACCGGGGCTTGTAGAGGATGTGGAAAGAAATCTGGACAGCTATGTAATAGACCATGTGGGTGATTCGGGAGTTCTTGAACAATTTGCTGAGGCAAAATGGTATTCACCGTTTCCACAGCTTCAGACCACAAAGCGGCCGGATGTGGCGGTAAATGCGCTCCTAGAGGGGAGGGTGGTGGTGCTGTGCGATAATTCACCGATAGCGATAATATTGCCAACCACCATGAACAATTTTTTAAAAACCGCAGATGATTACTATAACAGAACGATAGCGGCAAGCTTTGCCAGATTGATAAGGTACGTGGCAGCCTTTATGTCATTTACATTGCCGGGGCTTTATCTGGCGGTCACAAATTTTCATACACAGATACTGCCGACACCACTCATACTGGCGTTTTATGAAGCAAGACTCGGCTGCCCGTTTCCACAGCTCATAGAGGTGCTCATGATGGAGCTGTCCTTTGAACTGCTTCGCGAAGCCGGCATAAGACTTCCCGGAGCCATGGGAAATACGATAGGCATAGTCGGAGGCCTCATAATCGGACAGGCAGCAGTGGATGCAAATTTAGTGAGCCCTATAGTGGTCATCCTGGTTGCATTCACCGCACTCTGCTCGTTTGCCATACCGAGTGAGGAGTTTGCATTTTCATTTAGGATACTCAAATTCGCTGTAATAATTATGTCGGCATGGCTTGGATACTTTGGATTTTTAATAAGTCTGATGGTGATACTTTTGCATCTTGCAAAGCTCAAAAGCTGTGGTTATCCATACATGATGCCATTCGTGGGCAGCGAGCTGACAGGCGGCGAGGATGAAAAGGACAGTATCATACGATTTCCGCTTCGAAGACTTTGGAGGCGGCCTGTATTTGCAAGAGAAAAGGAGTGCAGGAAGCTGAAAGAAAATCGGACAAAATAAGTTGATGAAAATGGTAAAATTGTATTATTGTAATTAAACAATACAAATGATAACATATATATTATGTATGAATTTGCGCGAAAGGGAGAGAGGTTATGGAACAAAAAAGAAAAGAAGAAATAAGAAAAAGTATAATTGCCTGTGACAATGATATAGTTAAACTCAGATCACAGGCTGAAAATCTTGAAGAAATCATAAAAAATCAAAAGTGCACGCAAAAACGTTTTGAGAGTGAATGCGATAAGTATGAAATCAAAAGGCAGAAAAAAAAGATAAAATTAGAGAATATGTCATGTTTAATACAGAATGTTAAGCTAGTTGAAAGATATGTAGGAAGAATGAGCGATCGAGTATCTGGCAATTGTTATAATGTTAACAGTAATAGATTATTGAATATGATGAAACAGATGGACAAAGAGATTCTTAATAATGAAAATATGTTAGAAGAAAAATATGACATGATTTCTTCAATAATGTATAAAAGACAAATCTTAAAGTATGAACTGAGGAGGTTGGGATAGTGGCAGTTATGAATCCTTTGGGAAGTAGAAATATAATTATTATTGATGATAATTATATAGGAGAGTATTCACAGGCATATATGGAGGTGGGAAAACAGATAGATGATATTATTATTAAATATATCGGAATATTAAAAGGGATTATAGATGATGGAAGTATGAAAGGACTTACTGCCGAAAAATTATATAGTTTTGCGGACACTGCAAGCATGTTACTATTTAAGACAGCAGGAGTTTTGTGCGATAACAATAAAAGCAATATGCAAAAATTTATACAGGATATTGATGAGGCAGACAGAGAAATTTACTAAGGAGAATATGTTATGAGCAATGTTTTACAAATTGATAGAAATGGTATTGATGAAGCTGTTAACGACTTACAGGAATTGATAAATGAAATAAATGAAGTTAATATTTCAAAAAGTAAGCAGGAAGGTGATGAAGGCATGGCCTACACTGCCATACAAGAGGGAGAAAAGATAATTGAAAATGTAAAGACGGATTTACAAGGTCTTATACAGGCAACGGCTGATTTTATCGTAAAAATAAATGGTAATTTTGAAGATACAGACCAGAGATGTGCTGAACAGATAAAAGGAGAAGTAAAATAAAATGGGACGAATAAGAAAATTTACACAGGAGGCTTATGATGCGTTGCAGTCAGGAGTTTCAGATGATGGTGAGATACTGGATTTTTTTAGCGATATACCATTAAATATATCGAATTTTTTTAATTCGCTTGAACTTGAAGATGATTTGTCAAATTTTCAAAGCTATCTAAGAGATATATCAGATTTTGAGAATTATACAGCAAAAAAGATTGATGATATTTTTAGGGATGTAATTAATGTTGATGAAACTTATGCAACAATATTTAGAGATTTTAATGATAGGATGACAGATTTTGATACTATAATTAATAAATTAAAAGAGTCAATTTCAGATGTGAATTTTGAGAATAACTTTTCAAAAGATGGATTTATAAATTCGCTTCCAAAGGAAACAGAGAATATAATAGGAGTAAATTGGAAAAATATATTAGATAAAGATGCCGATGACATATCAGATGAAGAATACAATATGATTGCGGAATATATTATTAAAAATGGTGATGCCGACATTTTAGAGGAAATTCTGGTAGATTGCTATACGATTAAGAAACCAAAGAACGGAGAAAGAAATCCTGTTGTTTTTGATAATGGTATTGAAGGAAAGACAGAAAAGTATTGGTACTCTTTAAATAAAAAATATAATGGGTTATCTGCAGCTATAAACAGGGTTACACAAATATGGATTGCAATAGGATATACATCAGAAAGTGATGAAAGAAATAGATGGATTTCTACAGCAGCACAGTATAATACTTTTTTTAAAGAGTTTGGTAAAAATAAAGACCTGGTTATGGTAAGAGAAATAAAGCTGGATGGTACTATAAAAGAGTTAAATTCTAATCTTATTGATATTAAAAATAATAAAGCCGGAGATTTGACTGCTGTGTATTATCCATATTTTTCACAGCCAACAATAATAGAAGGAGAAGTCAACAATAAAAAAGTAATGACCACTTCATTTGCTGGATTTGATCAGGGAGGACAGGATGATCTTGCGAACAAAGGGATAAAGTACATAAGGGCAAATGCAGGAGTTGATAAAAATACAAATATGCTTGGTACGCTGTCGGATAGTGTAGTAAATCAGATAACATCTTCGCTAATTGGTAAAATCCCGGGGTCTGGGATTATATCGTCAGTTTGTGATATTTGTGATAATAGTGAGAGTAAATTAGAAACAGCGGAAACAATATCGGTGAGTGAATTTGCCAATCACATTGGTTGGATTGTTGATGAATTTGGACTAATATGTGTTGCAAATGATGTAAATGAAAATCCAGAGACGTGTAAGATATATTTATATCCAGGACCGGAAACGAAAAAGATTGTTGAATCCTATAATAAGTACATGAAAGAGCATAGAGATTTTGCGATTGAAATTGGATATCCTAAAGATGGGATAAATATGTCTTGGTTTAATAAAACTAAAAAATATGAAGATATATATATTATTCTAAATAGTATAAAAATAATGAATAGAGATCCTTTGATTTTTAATGTGATTGAAAATTATAATGAGGGGGAATAGTGGTATGATAAAAAATTTTTATAAAAAAAAGAATAATCTATATATAATGTTGGTAATACTTGTGGTAATATTCGTGGTGATACTTGGATATATATACATGAATCGTCATGTAAAATTTAAAGACTCCAACATGGCATATGAGATAAGCAGAACAATTGGACCAAACGTTAATCCAGAGAATGTAAAATATAAAGATGTATATGCTATAAAGGAATTGAATATAGGTTTTCCAGGAAAGTATGATACTTTAGAAGATATAAAACTTTGTAAAAATTTGAGGATATTAACAATAAATGGTGGAGGCGATAAATGGAAGCCATTAAAAAAAGAGGAAGACATTGATTTTTTATTATATGAGCAGGCACAAAAGTATCAAAAAGAATTATCAGATATAGTCCCAAGTTTGAAAAGAATAGAAATTTTTTCTTTTTCAAATTATTTGGAAAACTGTAATATTTCAAATTTTGATTTTTTAGCAAAATGCTGCAATATGAAAGTTATTAAGATTTACGATAGTACAGTTAGTGATTTCGGTTTTCTCAAAAATTGTTCAAAGGTAAAAGAAATATACTTATGGGGTAGCAATATAAAAGATGCAGATGATCTAAAATCGCTAAAGAATCTGGAAACGATATGCATATATGATACCCCTTTGTCAAAAGATGA
>ENA-OOWN01000038-OOWN01000038.1-human-gut-metagenome-genome-assembly--contig:-NODE-38-length-111627-cov-143.541883_pt1 | contig 111627 bp, 97 predicted proteins | sample MGYA00241406_ERZ501319 | MGnify/ENA primary metagenome ERZ501319 (study PRJEB25962, sample SAMEA2042734) | human gut metagenome | biome: human gut; feature: human-associated habitat; material... | reverse complement strand
GGGAGACGTGATAACCGCTACACTATGAACCCGTCAAGATGGTGGTCCAGGGGGGAATCGAACCCTCGACATAGGGATTTTCAGTCCCTCGCTCTACCAACTGAGCTACCAGACCAATCAAGCCTTTAAATTATTGCATATTTATATGGGGATTGCAACAGATTTTATCTCTAATTTCGCATTTTTCGTGAAAATTTTTATGTCACAATTTTTAACTATATATTAGAGAAAGTTTATTATATCAAATTAAAGTTTCAAAAAAAGTTCAAATTTTGTTCACTTTTTGTTCAATTTTCGTTCAATGTATCAATATTGCTTGACGTAATCATTTGTTTCTTATATAAAGATTAACACAGGAGGGCATATATGACCATTGACAGTCTTATAAAAGCTCTTAACGAGAAAGGTAGGGTAGATAAATCAATGTTATTTAATACGGATGTTATCAATTTCTGCAATTCAGTGAATGAATATGGGATTGATGACATCTTAACTAAGTACTCATATGATGAAATCTATCTCTATCTACTTGTTAAGACCGACAAATTTAATTATAAAAAACTTATTAGCGAAAAGGAGAGAAAATTGATCACATACTTGTATGTGCATCACTACAAATTCATCTTTATTGATTTGGCAAAACTCTTGTTGAGTACTAAAGTATTGAATAAGTATTCAACTGCAGTTGTTGAAAACACAATTGAGTTTTTAATTAACGAATCAATAAAGGCAAATCATCCACAGGGTATTAATTATTTGGGTAAATTTTATTATCACATCAAGAACGATTTAGAAGGAGCAAAGAAAATCTTTTGACTCAACAAGAAAGATGATGTAGCTAAATTCTATTTGATTCTTATTGAAATCAATCAAAGTGATAAGCTTGTGGATTGCAGTGAACTTAAGCAAAAGTTACCAAAATCGATTGCAAAGAAATACATTCATCTTTTGCAAGAAGAGATTATGAAAAACATCATTAAGTACACTGAACCATTAATATTTGCAAGAGAGTATGATGGAGTTTCTCTTGAGGAGGAGAAAGAGAAATTTAATAGAAGTGATTTACTCGATAATGCATTTATCAACTCGTTGAATAAGAGTGAGTTCTTAACTTTAATTTCAATTTTGTATTCTAAGAAAGAATACTCTTTAACCAATTTGATAATTGCAAAAAGAATTGAGTTGTATAAACAAAATTTCAGTCAACTTAAAGATCTATCAGGTTTAGGTTTCGATTTATCAACATTAAGATTATATAGGCTTCATTACTTATCTAAAAAGGAAGCTTTGGAAAAACTTAAAGCTGAAAAGACCAAAGAGATAATTGAAAAATTGGATCCAGATAACAACAGACTTTATCATTTAATCGATTCCGATTTGCTTATCAAAAACCTGTTGGAAGAAGATGAAGATGATGACGAGGACGAGTAGAAAATAACTTCTAACTACTAAATTTTGCCAGATACCTATTTGATATAATTTATAGGTATGAGTACAGTTTTGAGTGTTAGTGTTCACGATATTGTTGATAGTGTTTTAAGAACTGGAGATATCGATAACAGAGTTTTTAATACAGAAAGAATGAATGAAGGAACAAGACTTCATATTCTTTATCAAAACATTCAAGACAAGAAGAAATTTACACCTGAATATCCATTTGCAACAACAATAAAACACAGAGATTACGAGTTCGATGTTTTCGGTCGAGCAGATGGATTAATCATTGATAATGGCGAATATACAATCGTTGAAATTAAAACTGCGCTTTGCAATCTACTTGAGTTTCACGATAGAAATAAAGTGTGGCATTTAGGTCAAGCTTATTTCTATGCTTACATGGCTTGTGAACAATTTAACATTGATACAGTCCATATTTCATTAGTTTATATCCGTCAAAAAGGTGACTCAGATGATTTAGATGTTAACGATTTACTTGATAATTTAAAGTACGATTTCACTTTTTCTAAAAAAGAACTTCAGGAAAAAATTGAAGAAATTTTAGAAAAATACTGTCGCCTTATCGACTTCAGAATTGATTTACAAAATGAAAGAAATTTATCTTTTGATAATTTAGTATTTCCATTTGAAAATCTTAGAAGTGGTCAACAGTACATGCTAAATTTTGCCTACGATACTGGTAAAGAATCAAAAATTGGATTTGTTCATGCTCCAACTGGGATTGGTAAAACTGTTTCATCAGTTTTCCCATACTTAAAGCTTCTTTGTGAAGAAAATAAGGATAAGCTTTTCTATTTAACTAGCAAAAATTCCATTAAGGAATCATGCTTAAATTTATCCAAATTGTTGATTGCGAATGGTTTTAAGATGAAAGTTATCTCAATTAATAGTAAAGAGAAGATGTGCTTAAATCCAAAAGGAAGATTCCACTGCAATCCAGAAGAATGTCCTTATGCAAAAGAGTACTTCAATAAGATCAATAACGTAATTTTTACAAATTATAAGAAGATATCTGTATTTGATATGAAAAATATCAAAGAGATAGCTGATGATAATATGATTTGCCCATTTGAACTTCAATTGGATTTATCAAATTATGCAGATATGATTGTTTGTGATTACAATTATGTTTTTGATAAGAATGTACAATTTGAAAGATACTTTAAAAATCAAGAATTCTATCCATACTATCTTTTAATCGATGAATGCCACAATCTTCCTCAAAGAGTTAGAGATTGCTATTCTCAAAATATCACGAGAGAAAGCTTAGATTCACTTGTTAAGAAATTAAAACGACCAGAGTTTTCATCCTTGAAACGTATCATCAAAAAACTTATAAAGAATCTTGATGGTATTTCTTCAGATGACTCAAATTTCATTGTCTTAACTACTGTTGAATCATCCTTAGTTAAGATTTTTATGAACTTAAAATCTGAATTAAGCGATTTAACAAAAGGTGATCCTAAGATTATATTCGACAAGATTTACGATTTAAGTTTTTCAGTTAAGAAAATCTGTGATTTATTTGAGTTACTCGACGAAAAATACAGAATTTTGATTGAGAAAAATTCTGAAAATGTATTTGTTTCTTTCACTATCAAGTGTTTAGATTCTCGTGAGATTATTTCCAATGAAATAAGAAAATTCAACTCTGTTTTAATGTTTTCTGGAACATTATCACCTAAAGATTATTATTTGAATCTATTAACTAAGACAGAAAAAGATAAATATCTTAATATTCCAAGTCCATTTTCCAAGGAACATCGCTTAGTTTTAATCGATAAATCCATCAATTTAAAAATGAAGGATAGAGAATCAAGCTATGAACCTGTTTATAAAGATATTATCAATGTAGTCAATAAAAAAGTTGGTAATTATTTTGTCTTTTTACCTAGCTTTGATTACCTAGATAAAATTGTTCCATATTTTTATAATAGAAATGACTTGAATATAGTTTGTCAAGAAAGAACGATGAATGAATTCGAGAGAAAAGAATTCTTGGATCATTTTGTCGAAAATCCTACTGAAACTACAATCGGTTTTATAGTTTTAGGTGGAATTTTCTCCGAAGGAATCGATATGGTTAACGATAGACTTATCGGTTGCATCATCGTCAGTGTTGGTCTTCCAAAATTATCGAATGATAATAAAGTTTTGAAAGATTATTATGACAGTAATTCAGAAGATGGATTTGGTTTCACTTATTCATTTCCTGCCATCAATAAAGTTATTCAAGCAGCTGGAAGAGTAATACGTTCCGACAAAGACAAAGGTGTTATTCTTTTTATCGACACAAGATATACTTATAAACCATATCTTGAGAATATCAAAGCAGTGTATGATGATGTTCAAGTTGTCGATAATTACAACGATATTTCTGTAAAAGTCAGAAAGTTTTGGGAGGCTAATAGATGAGAAAATACGATTTAGATCATATTAGAAATTTTTCTATCGTCGCTCATATCGACCATGGAAAATCTACATTAGCAGATAGAATTTTGGAGTTAACTGGTGCTGTTCAAGTTAGAGAACTTAAAGAGCAGATGCTCGATGATCTTGAACTTGAAAGAAGAAGAGGTATCACAATTAAATTGAACGCAGTTTCCATCAATTATCACGCTGATAATGGTGAGGACTATTTATTCAATTTGATTGACACTCCTGGACATGTTGACTTTACTTATGAAGTTAGTAGATCCTTAGCTGCATGTGAAGGTGCTTTACTTGTTGTTGACGCCACTCAAGGTGTTGAAGCACAAACACTAGCAAACGCATATTTGGCTATTGATAACGATTTAACAATTTTGCCAGTTATAAATAAGATGGATTTACCAAGTGCTGATTTACCTAGAACTGAAGAGGAAATCTTCAAGACCTTAGGTATTTCACCTGATTTGTGTTTACCTGCTTCAGCAAAAACTGGTAAAGGTGTTAAAGAAATCTTAGAAAAGATTGTTACAGATCTACCTCATCCAAATGGTGATATCAACAAACCTTTGAAAGCATTAATTTTTGACAGTAAGTTTGATCCTTATAGAGGTGTTATTGTTTTAATTAGAGTCTTTGAAGGTTCTATCAAAGTTGGAGATAAAATCAAATTCATGGCTAAAGGTAAAACTTATCAAGTTACTGAAGTTGGTATTAGAACTCCAAAAGAAATTAAAGTTGATTCACTTGATTGTGGTGAAGTCGGTTATATTGCAGCACAAATTAAAGATATTAAAGATGTTAAAGTTGGTGATACTATCACATTAGTCGAAAATCCAACTGATGAACCATTACCTGGTTACAGAAAGATGAACCCAATGGTTTATTCTGGTTTGTATCCAACAGACAATGATGACTTTGAAGCATTAAGAGATGCTCTTGAAAAGTTAGCATTAAACGATTCATCTTTAATTTATGAACCAGAAACATCAACTGCATTAGGTTCAGGTTTTAGATGTGGCTTCTTAGGTTTACTTCACATGGATGTTATCCAAGAAAGATTGGAAAATGAATATGGAATTGAACTTATCTGTACTGCACCTAGCGTTGTTTATGAATTAACATTGACAGATGGTACTGAACTTAAATTGGATAATCCAACTTTATTCCCATCAAATCCTCAAACTATCAAATCCATGAGAGAACCTATGGTTAAAGCAACCATTTTATCTCCAAGTCAATATATCGGCGCTTTGATGAAGCTTTCTCAAGATCGTCGTGGAACCTACTTGGATTTAAAATATTTGGATGAAACTAGAGTTGAATTAACTTACAAGTTACCTTTAAGCGAAGTTATCTTCTCATTCTTTGATAGATTGAAATCTTTAACTGCTGGTTACGCAAGTTTTGACTATGAAATTATCGGCTATGAGGAATCAGATTTAGCAAGAATGGATATTATGCTTAACGGTGATGTCGTTGATGCCTTAACAACAATTGTTTACAGAAAGACTGCATATACTAGAGCAAGAAAGATTGTTGATAAACTTAAAGATGAAATTCCTCGTCAACAGTTCGAAATTCCTGTTCAAGCTGTCATCAATGGTAAAATCATTGCAAGAAGTGATATTAAAGCTGTTAGAAAAGATGTTTTAGCAAAATGTTACGGCGGTGATATTTCCCGTAAGAAGAAACTTCTTGAAAAGCAAAAACAAGGTAAGAAACGTATGAAGGAATTTGGTAAAGTCTACGTTCCTCAACAAGCATTCATCGCTATGCTTTCTGTAGATGATAGTGAGAATTAAAGGAGTAAATATGTTCAATTTATTAGCAAGTACTCAACTTTATGTTTGGATTGGTGTTATTGGTATCGGTGCTTTGATTGCCATCATCATCTTGTTATGTTACAAGTACATTCCAACATTTAAACATGAGAAGAATGTTAAATCCGATTCAGAAAATGCAACAGATGAAGTTAATACAATGGTTAGAAACAATATCGACATCATCGGAGAACAATCCGTTTGGGTTGAGCAAAAGATTAAGATTATTGATGATAAAGCTGAATTAAATGATGTCGATTTAACTGAAGAAGATTATATGTTTTTAATCTTTCAAGAGAAGATGAATGAGTTAGATTTAAACTTCAGAAAGACTCATGAAATCAAGTAACATCAAAGCAAAATCTTTATATATTCACATTCCTTTCTGTGACAGAATCTGCTCTTATTGCGTTTTTGCCACAGTTTTAAAAAATGATAAATTCGTTTCTAAATATATCGATTCTTTGATTGAAGAAATTGATAAATTTTCATCATTAAAATTTAAAACTGTCTATATTGGTGGCGGAACACCCACCTCTATAGATAGTTTTAATTTAGAAAGACTTTTAAAGAAAATTAATTCGTTAAATTTAGATGCTGATTTTGAATTTTCAATTGAATCCAATCCTGAAAATTTATCATTAGAAAAGTGTTATTTACTTACAAAATACAATGTAAATCGTGTTTCAATTGGTGTTCAATCATTTGATAATAATGATTTAAAGTTTTTAAATAGAACTCATAATTTTGATGATGTTAAAAATGCTATCGATAATTTAATTAAAGTCGGTATCACAAATATCAATTTAGATTTAATTTATGGATTACCTAAGCAAGGATTTGAAGAATTTAGGAAAAATATCGATATTGCCTGCAGTTTTCCAATTAAACATCTTTCTATGTATGCATTGGAGATTGATTATGGAAGTAAGCTTTATGCCAATCATTTTAAAGAGATAGATCAAGATTCATATGCAGATATCTACGAGAAATCAGTAGAATATTTAAATTCAAAATACGGATTTCATAGATATGAAGTTAGTAATTTTGCTCTTGATGATAACTCTGAGTGTAAACACAATAAATGCTATTGGTACTTTGATGAATATGTTGGTGTCGGGTTAAATGCCACATCATTTTATGATCATAAATTTGTCATTGTCACAAACAATCTTTCTAAGTATTGTAATAGAGATTATAGTTACAAAGAAGAAGTCCTTTCTAAGCATTCCGAAATGGAAACTTACATCATGGAAAACCTTCGTTTGGAGGAAGGTATGTCACTCGAACAATTTCAAAAAAGGTTTGGAGAAGACTTCTTAAAACTGTATGAAAAGCCATTGAAAAATCTTTCATCTAATTTGTTACTTTCTAACGGTAATATTGCAATCAAAAAAGGTAAAATTTATGTAATGAACTTCATACTTACGGAGTTATTAGATTTTGAGGAATAATATGGAATCTATTAAAGAGATTTTTAAAATAGGTAATGGACCAAGTTCGTCTCATACAATGGGACCATGTTATGCTTGTGAAGATTTTGTTGAACAATTAGCAAAAAAGAAATTGCATGCGGAGCATATTAAAGTAACTCTTTATTCTTCGCTTGCATGGACAGGTCATGGACATTTAACTGATGTTGCAATAAAAAATAAATTGAAAGACTTCAATTGCGAAGTTATCTTTGATTATAAAACTGAAACTAAACATCCAAATACTTTGAAGTTTGAAGCTTACGATAGTAAAAACAATCTAGTCTTTACTGAAACTTATTTATCAATTGGTGGCGGTTATATTCAAACTGTTGATGGTCGTAAGAAAGAAGTCAAAGATATTTATCAATTTAAAACTTTTGATGAACTTACTTCACTTTTAACTTCCTCAAAAATGGATGTTATTCAATTTATTGATTCAGTTGAATCCAATTCATTGGAATCATATTTGGATAAAGTAATCGATGCCATGATTGAATCAGTTGATCGAGGCATAAAAGCTGACGGAACTGTCGCATTTGAATTAAAAGTTAAAAGAGTTGCAGGTGAAATTTATCAAAAAGCAAAACTCATGCCAGAAGGTTATGAAAAAACATGCATGCTTTTAACAGCATTTGCATATGCGACTAGTGAAGAAAATGCAGCAGGTGGCATAATTGTTACTGCTCCTACTGCTGGTAGCTGTGGAGTATTAGCATCACTTGTTTACTACTATTTAAATGTTTTACATGTTTCTAGACAAGAAATCATCAATGCACTTAAAGTTGCAGGTATGATTGGTCTAATTGTTAAAACCTGTGCATCAATATCCGGCTCTGTTGCTGGATGTCAAGCAGAAATAGGAACAGCTTCATCAATGGGTGCTGCATTTTGTTCTTATTTAGCAGGCTTATCAATTAAAGAAATTGGTTATGCAGCCGAAGTTAGTCTTGAACACAGTTTAGGATTAACCTGCGACCCAGTTCATGGATATGTTGCAATTCCTTGCATCGAAAGAAATGGATTTGGTGTTTTAAGAGCTTATGATGGTTATTTATACAGTAAGAATATGTCTAATATCAGAGAAGCATATGTAAAATTGGATGATGTCATCTCAGTTATGTATGAAACTGGTATTAGAATGCATCAAGATTTGAAAGAAACTTCAAGAGGTGGATTAGCCACAATTAAACACGATAAGGAGAATTAAGTATGACAGAGAAAATGTTAGCAAATGGTGTACACGTAATTACTCTTAACAAAAACAACAAATTCTATGCTATGACATTGGCGTGGGCAACTTATTGTGATTATGATAAGTTGTTACTTTTAGTTGGTGATCAATCACAAACTCAACATCAAATTGAAGTAGGTAATGTTTTAGGTTTCACAGCATGTGCTTCCAATCAAGCAGATCAATACAATAAGATTGGTGAAACTCATTCCAATGAAGTTAACAAATTAACCTTAGGTAATTTTATTGACTTCAAAGGTGTTAAAGTTCTTGAAGGTGGCTCTAGCTATGAAAAATTAAGAGTCTTAGAATGCTACAGAACAAACACTGTTTCTGATATTAAATTTGTTTTCTGCCAAGTTGAAGAAAGCCAAGTTAATAACGAGGATTTTGCAATCGTAAAATAAGATGAAAAAGATAGTAATTACTCCTGCATTTTACAAACAATTTTTGATCGAAAACATCTATAAAAATGAAAATTGTCTTTATCTAAGTAAAGATAACTTTTTAGATGAATTTCTTCCTGAAATTTCAAATGCAAAGATGTTTAATCTCTACTCCGAATTTAGAAAAATCTATCCCGAGTTCAGCTTTGATTTATTTTCAAGAATTGTCTACAAGTTAAGATATTTCACTAAGTTTGATAACTTAAATGATGAAAACTTAATTAAAGTTAAAGACTTTTTAGTTTCAAAAGAGTTTTGGAATATCCATTCAGATTTAATGGATTTTATTAAAAACTTCGAAGTTGTAATTTACGGTTATGATGAAAAATTTGATACAGATTTATTTTTCATTTTGAAAGATAAAAATATTAATTATTCTATTATGAAATTGAATGATTTAAACGCTTTAACTTTAACTAAATTCAGTCTTGCTCGTGATGAGGTTTCTTATGTTTTAAATAAAATTAATGGAATTCTTTTAGATGGAGAAAATTACAAAGATATCGTTATTATCACATCAAACAGTTATTTGAATATAGTTTCAATTATTAACGATTTTTATAAATTACCTCTCATTTTATTTAAATCCGATTTTTCAAATTTGAATCTTTATCGAGAATTATTTGATAATTTTTCTAAAGAAAAGTTTGATGAAATCACTAAAAAGGAAGATTTATCTGATGTTGAAAGTAAATTTATAGATAAGCTTTTAACTGCATATTCTGAAATCCAAGAATTTGATTTAGAAGATGATTTAATTAAAGAATATTTAATCAAATCTTTAAATTCATCATTCTCAGTTGATAAAGGTATTAAAGTTTTCTCCTCAATCAATGATATAAAGAAAACTTATAAACATGTATTTGTTTTAGGATTGAATACAAATATGGATTCTCAAAAAAGAGATAACTATGCTTTGAATGCTGAAACAAGCAAAAATTCTTTTGAAATCAGTCCAACTGAATATATCCAATCATTTTCAAATCTCTTCATAAATTATTTGTGCTTTGCTTCACAAAACAATGATTTGTTAATTACATTTAGTTCAAATAGTCAGCTTGAAACCCTAAATGAATCTTCAATTATTAATAAATATTCTGAATTCTTTAAACCAGAATTCATTGATGAAAACGAAGATACACAATATTCTGAAGAGTTTTTAGACTTTTATCTTGCAGACAAATTGTATTCTCATAAAATTTACAACACTACAAGCAGATTAGGTCAAAAATATTTAAATTTAAAAAAGAAAGTTCCATTCAAAAAATTTGATAATTCATATAAAAGAAACTCTGAATATTTAACTTTTACTACACATCCTCAATATTCACCTACTTCGTTAGACAAATATTTTGATTGTGGATTCAAATATTATCTGAGTAAATTTGTTTTTAATGATAGTTTTGAACAAACTCTTGATACTCAAAGAGGAAACTTTTTACATAAATATATTGAAAATTTCTTTGAGGGAAAAGAGTATGAAATCGATATTACTAAATATTATGAAGGTTTGGATGAAATTGATAAGTTTTATTTAGATTTATCCAAATATATGATTCCATCATTGAAAAGAAATGTTGAATCACTAAAAAATTATTTAGGTGAAAATGCTAAGTTTTTTATCGAAAAAAATTTTAATAAAGAATTTAATGATTTTGACATTAAAGGTCGAATCGATTTGTACGTTGTAATTCCTGATGTTTTAAATTTCGTTGTTGATTTTAAATCAGGCATGTACAAATTTAATTACCCAGCAGCTATGAATGGATTGACACAACAACTTCCAACTTATGTATACTTAAGTCAAAATGTTAACTCTGATAACATAGGTGCTTTTATTAAGAAAATCTTTGTCTCACCTGTTGATATTGGTTCTGATACAAAGTTAAAAGGCCTATATTCAAGCAAGAAAGCACTAAATATTACTGGTGATAAAAATGCTGCAAAATGTTTCTTTGGAGATATTGCATCAAGATCAAATTACACTCTTGAAGATTATCATAATATAGTCGATTCTGTTCCCGAGCTTTATCAAAAAGCTCATGATGGAATTAAGAATTATTCATTCGACATCAATCCAAAACGTGTTTACGTTGTCGGAAAAATTGCTTATGAAGGTTGTGATTTGTGTCCATTCCAAGATATTTGCTTTAGAAAGAATTCAAATTATGTGAATATTCTTCCAAAATTAGACGAGGAAACTGAAGAAGATGAGTAAATTTACTGTTAAACAACAAAGAGCAATTGATGCCATCGGACATAATGTTTTAGTTTCTGCCGGAGCGGGTAGTGGTAAAACACAAATCTTAGGTGCTCGTGTTTGTAAATTATTAAAAGATGGTTACTCTTTAGATCAGATGCTTATTTTGACATTCACTAAAGATGCTGCTTTTAATATGCGCAAAAGAATTAAGCAGTTTATTAAAGATGATCCAGATTTAGATGATTCTTTATGTGATAAAGTAGATTCATGTGATGTTTGTACTTACGATAGTTTCAACAATTCATTATTAAAACAATATGGTTATATCATCAATTTACCTTCTGATTTTTCAATTATCGATGGTAATTTTGTCAATGTTATTACTAATGAATTCATCCATAAATACATTGAAAAGAAAATCAGTGAAAAAGATGAATTAACAATTAAATTTTTAACTAATTACACCTACAAAAATTCTAGTCTTGCTGAAAGCATTATTGCTGATTTGATTAAGAAAGAACAAAAATTACCATATGAAATCGATGTTGAAGACTTCATTACTAACAATACTTCTGAAAAGTTTTTCAATAATGCCTATAACAAACTCCTTTTGATTCATGGAAATGAGTTGAAGAATTGTATTAGTTATGCTTTAAATATTCTTAGAGAATATCAAAATATTGAAAAAGGTAATGCTGCTGAAAAATATCTTAAGAAAAAATATAACGAACTAATTAAAAAATTGAATAGTTGCTGCGAAGCAAACGATTTAGATCCAGATTATTTGGAAATTAATACATTTAAGCAACTTAAATCTTTAGCTTCTGATATGTGCTTTTCATGTGGTTCAAAAAATGAAGAGATTTTAGCTGATCCTAATTATCAAGAAATTGTTTCATATGCAGATAAGATTAAAAGAATTAAAACAAGCGTTTCAAAAGTTCTTGATGAAGAAGACATGCATGAAATTTTACCAATCTATCAAGATGCTGTTAGATTTTTATTAACTGCTGCTAAAGAAGTTAATAATCAAGTTTTTGCATATAAAACTGAAAAGAAAGCTTATGTTTTCGATGATTTATCCAGAATGGTTCTAAATCTTTTAAGAAATCATAAGGATATCTTAGAAATTATTAAATCCAAATATAAAATTATCATGGTTGATGAATATCAAGATTCAAACGATATTCAAGATACACTTTTGAATTTGCTTGAAAATCGTAATTTGTTTATGGTTGGTGATATCAAACAGTCAATTTACGCTTTCCGTGATGGTAATCCTAAGTTATTCAGTGCTAGATACGACAAATATAAGCAACTTGATGCTGTTACTAGTGAAGACGAATTAATTAGTGGTGAGTTAATCACTATGAATGATAATTTCAGATCTTCAAGTACAGTAATTGGTGCTATCAATGACATTTTTGATCAAATTATGTCTAAAGATTTCGGCGGAGTTAAATACGATTGTGATGAACAAAGACTAACTGCTAAAAATTCAAACTTTGCTGATTATGATAAGACCAAATTACCTAAAGAGAATGTTTCAATTCTTTATAACATCGAAGGTAAAAAGGACGTTCAAGGTAATTATTTTGTTGAAGCAAAATTAGTTGCTGAAAAGATTTTAAATATGATGTCAACCTATCCAGAAGTTTCCTTTGATGGAGGTGAAACTTTTAGAAAACTAAAGTTTTCTGATTTTGCAATTATCACAGAGAAGACAACTAATTACGAAGATATTTCTGAAATCTTTAAGCAATATCAAATTCCAACAATTAACAGAGCAGATAAAAAGATTCGCTCGACTGAATCTTATGATGTTTTAAAGAATTTAATTAGATTGACTGCTATGTATTATTCAAATCCTGATGATGCAAAAAGCTACAATCACTATCTTTATTCAGTTTCAAGATCATTCATTTGTAATGAGACTGATGAAGATATTTATAAATACATCAAACAGAATGTTCATGCTCCAATACTTGGAATTTTGGATGAAATTAAAGATAAATATTCTGCATATTCAATCGATTTTATTTACAAAAAGATTTTTGAAAGACTTGAAATTACAAGTAAATTAAAATCTTTAACTAATCCTTCAAATGAACTTGCTGTTTATCAATATATCTATTCACAAATTGATAACTTCAAGACTTTAAATATGAGTTTTGAAGAAATTTCAGAATATTTACAAGCTGAAAGTGACGATGATATTGAATTAAAAGTTCCATTTAAAGAAGAAATTGATGATGCTGTTACTTTAATTAATATTCATAAATCTAAAGGTTTGGAATTTAATATTATTTTCTTTATGGAATTAACTTCTCAATACAATGTTAAGGATAACAGTTCTTCATTTAGAGTTTCATTTAAGAAATTTGATAAGTATTACAATGGTATTTCTTTAGGTTATCCATATTCTTTGATTAAATTAGAGCAAACAGAGAGTGCTCCTTATTACAAGGTTATGCCTAATCAAGAAATTATCGATTATTTGTATAAACGTGATATTTTGGAAGAAAAAATTAGATTATTCTATGTCAGTTTAACTAGAACGAAATTCCAAATGTTCTTTGTCATGCCAATTGGTCATACTGAAACTCCTTTGGAAATTTCAGATAGTTTCTTCAAGGTTTTAAATAATGTTGATTGCAGCTATTCAAAAGAAGAAATTAAAAAGAACTTATCTCTTGAATCTTCTGTAAGTCCTGATTATTCAAGACAAGAAGATGATAAATTATTCGAAAGTGAAAATGATTCTGTGCAAGTTGTAACTAAACCACTTGACATTTTATTTACAGAGGAAAAGATTGCTTCTAAAGGTGAGGTTATTCATGCAAGTACTTCAGCAGTTGAATTCGGTGATAGAGTTCATAAACTTTTATCATACATCGATTTCAAAAAACCTGATTTATCAAAGATTTCCGGTCAAGAAAAAAGACTTATTTCATTGTTTTTAAACCATAAAGACATCAAAGATTGGATTGAAAACTGTGAGAATTATTTCACTGAATACAATTATTTCGATGCAGAAAATAATAGATATAATTCAATTGACTGCCTTTTCATTTTCAAAGATAGAGCTATTATTGTCGACTATAAATTGAAGAATACTGAAGATGAAGCATATAAAAAGCAATTGCTTCATTATAAGGAGAACGTTGAAAGAATATTCTCACTTACAAATTGCAATTGCTACTTGTATTCTTTAATTAAAGGTGAATTGGTTGAAATTTTTTAGACTAAAGGCATGATGATTAATTCAGCCAAACCTAAATAAATAAGTAATGAAGATGTATCCAAAATTGTTGTGATAAGTGGTCCTGCCATGACTGCTGGGTCCAAATGACATAATTTTGCAACAATTGGAAGAATTGATCCGATGACTCTTGAGAAGAAGATTGCAAAGAAGACACAAAGTCCAACAACTGATGCAATCATAACTCTGTAAAGATCCATATTCATTCCAAGAGTATCACCTGCTTCAATTTGAATGATGTTGGCATAGAACTCAACTAATGTCCAACAGAATGTGAAGATTCCAACAATTAAACCTATTAATAATCCAGTTACTGCTTCTTTTCCAAGAACTTTATACCAACTTTTTGGTTGAATTTCTTTTAGTGATAAGGCTCTGGTAATAACTGTTGTAGTTTGGTTACCGGAGTTACCGGAAGTTCCCATAAGGGTTGGAATGAAAACTGTTAAAACCGGAACAACACTTAAACTTGCTTCGAACTGATTTAAAACTAAGCTAGTTAATGTTCCGACAACCAACAAGAACATGAGCCATGGGAAACATTTCTTAGTTGATTGCAAGATAGTTGTTTGGAAGTAAGGTTTATTCTCCTTACCACTAATACCAGCGATTTTATTCATATCTTCGGTATTTTCTTCTTCGACAACGTCCAAGATGTCGTCGACGGTGATGATACCTAAGATACGTTTTTCAGTATTGGTAATAGGTAAAACGCTTAAGTCGTATTTCTTGAAGAGGTTTGAAACTTCCTCTTGGTCAGTTGCAGTTAAAGCGTATGCATAATCAGTAAGCATGATATCTTCAATCTTTTCTGTAGGTTTAGCAAAGATTAAGGTATCAAGATTTACAACTCCAATCAAAATTCTTGATGAATCAATGACGAAGAGTTTTTGAATAGTTTCAGCTTTCTTACCGACTTCTCTAACTTTATCAAAGGCTTGTAAAACTGTCATATTCGAAGAAAGTTCAACGTATTCAGTTGTCATGATCGAACCAGCGGTTCCATCTTCAAATTGTAAGAATGCATTAATCTTCTTTCTGTTTTCCTTTGAGGTTGATTGAAGAACTTTCTGGACTAAGTTACTTGGCAAATCATCGACGAAGTCGACTAAATCGTCAGTTGCCATTTTTGAAACAAGTGATTGAATTTGTTCATTGGTGAAGGCTTCGATAATCTTTTCCTTATGTTCAGGAGACAAATAAGAGAAGATTAACGCAGATTTAGCACTGCGAGAAAGTTTGAAGAATAAAACGATGTCAGTATCAGACATCTCAGTGAGTAAATCACCAAGTAAAACTTCGTTATTATCTTCTTCAATTTTACTTAAAGCAGTGATGTTTTTCGATTCGATAACTTTGGTAAATTCCTCCAAAGTTAATTGGTTATTAAAATAAGGGTGCTCCTGCTTTTCAATTTCGTCGGAAGCATCTTCAGTTGATTCTTTATTGATTGAAATTTCTTCGATGATATCTGCAACATAATCTTTGCGAACATCCGAAACTTTTTGTTCCGAAGTTTTATCATCTACTTCAATGTTTTCTTCACTTAAATTCTTATTTTCGTTCATAATAAAACCTGCTCTACTAATTATAGTAAAAAGGCAGAAAATGAGAGTTGAAATTCGATAAAAAAGAATAAAAATGAAGTAAAACTTTTTCATTAATATTAATACGAGATTTTTGATTTCAAAGTGCTAAAATAAAATCGACATTAAAGTTTTTTTAACTTAGAAAGGAAAATATTTTTTCATGAAAAAAACAGAAATTGTTAAAGTAACTGCTCGTGAAATTCTCGATTCACGTGGTAATCCTACTTTAGAAGCTGAAGTCACATTAGCTGATGGTACAGTTGCAACCGGTGCTGTTCCTAGCGGTGCTTCAACAGGTGCATTCGAAGCTTGTGAACTTCGTGATGGCGACAAGAAACGTTATTTAGGTAAAGGTTGCTTAAAGGCAGTCGAAAACGTCAACAAGTTAATCAGCAAGGCATTAGTTGGTGTTGATGCTTGTGACATCTACGCAGTCGACAAGGTCATGATCGACTTAGATGGTACTCCAAATAAGACAAAATTGGGTGCAAATGCTATTTTAGGTGTTTCCTTAGCTGCTGCAAGAGCTGCTAGCCAATCCTTAGGCATTCCACTTTATAAGTATTTAGGTGGTCAAAATGCTCGTACATTACCAGTCCCTATGATGAACATTTTGAATGGTGGTTGCCATGCTGCTAACTCAATTGATGTTCAAGAATTCATGATTATGCCTGTCGGTGCTCCTAGCTTTGCTGAAGCATTAAGATGGTGTGCAGAAATCTACCACGCATTAGCAAAAGAACTTAAAGGTAAAGGCTTAAGCATCGGTGTTGGTGACGAAGGTGGTTTCGCTCCAAACTTATCAACTGAAGAAGCATTAGATTGCTTAGTTGAAGCTGTTAAGAATGCAGGTTATGTTCCTGGTAAAGATGTCGTTTTCGCAATGGATGCTGCATCTTCTGAATGGAAGTCTCCTAAAGGTATTGGTCACTACCACTTACCTAAAGCTGGTAAAGACTATACAAGTGATGAATTAATCGCTTACTGGGATAAGTTAACAACTGATTATCCAATCGTTTCTTTGGAAGACGGTCTTGATGAAGAAGACTGGGAAGGTTGGCAAAAACTTACTGCTAAGTTAGGTCATAGATTACAATTAGTCGGTGATGATTTATTCGTTACAAATCACACAAGACTTGAAAAGGGTATCGCATTAGGTGCAGGTAACTCCATCTTAATCAAACTCAACCAAATCGGTTCACTTTCTGAAACCTTAACAACCATTCAAACTGCTTTGAAGCATGGTTACACAGCAGTTGTTTCACATCGTTCCGGTGAAACTGAAGACACATCATTAGCAGATTTATGTGTCGCATTGAATACCTGCCAAATCAAGACTGGTGCTCCTTGCCGTTCCGAACGTGTTGCTAAGTACAACCGTTTATTGAAGATCGAATCCGAATTAACAGATTCCAAGTATCCTGGTAAGGGTGCATTCAACGTCAAAGTTGACTAATTTAACAAAAATTTAAAATCTTAAAAATTACACTAAAATATTGAAAAAATAGTCACGAGTTCAAGAGAAGTCTCTTGGATTCGTGATTTTTTTTGTGAAAATTAAAAAAAGTTATAAAAAAACAAAAAACTCGATTTTAAATATCACATAAATAAGGTAGAAAGGAGGTATTATGAAAACTTTAAACATTATTAAAAAGTCGAAAGTAATTTCAATATTGGATAAATACAATGCTTCAATTACAAGATTAATTGCTGAGCGTGTAATTCCCTGTGGCAACTTTGTTGAAACAGGTAATTATAGTTTGTTCGATAAATATTGTGAAAAAATCGACAAGTCTAATGCTAAGTTGAATCGTATTGTTGGATTCGTAAGAAGTATTCACTACATCTTTAGCCGACTTGATGATGTTTCAAAAACAATTATCATCAATGAGTACTTGGATAAAAAAGTTGACTACTGGTGGGATGACAAATATTCTTGTTCAACATACAGACGTAAGAAGATAATCGCTATAGACAAATTTTTAACATTTGCTGAAGCTATCAACTTAGACTTTGAAATTTAAAAGGAGGATATAATTATTATTACAAGGGTAACAAATTTAAGAAATTTATTAAGTTTCGTTTTTGCGTTAGCAATCGGTCTATCTATCTTTTTGGTCACTAAAGATAATCTGATGAGACTAATCTTTATAGGTTTGATTTTATTAATCTTTATTACTTATATCATGTTGCAGGTAATCTTTAGCAAAAAAGATAAGGTTTATGCATCAAAATACAATTTTATCTCAAGGCTTTATTTCTATTTGATGAGTGGTTTTTCCGTTGAGGATAGTTTCAATCAAAGTAAATATTGCATTGAAGATATCAAGAATAAGAATTTAGATTCATTCAAAAATTCAAACATGATTGAAAAAATTAACTTTGGCGTTTTCAATTTAACTTTAAGAGATGTTTTCGATGGAAATAGCATTAATTTTGAAGAAAAACTCAATGTTATCAATAACAACTATGAAAGCTTTTCAATTCAGAAAACTAATGCTTTAAATGAATTAACTGTTTTGAAAGTTATCAGTTTCATTTTTCTATTATCATTTTCTTTCTTAGTTAATTTCTTTGCTAAGACATTAACTTTCAATAGTGTTTTCACAATCATCTGTTTAGTTTTATTTGCTCTATATTATTCAGGTATTTTGTTTTATGAATTTATCTTGACCAAAAGGAGGTTTATCATTTGATTAAAAACAAGGCAAAAAAGAATAAGACTAAGTCATACAGTTGGAATTTTAGTACCAATATCATCGTTATTACTTTCTTTACATTAGGTGCACTTTTATTTGCTATGTGTTTCTTCTTTGAAAATAAGATTAACACTAAAATCGCCATTGTTGGTTCCATTCTTATTTTTGGTGGAATTTGCACATTAATCTATAAATTTGTATCAATAAGAAAGCTTAAAAAGGAGAAGAAAGTTAAATTCAATAAGTATTTAACTAACATTCTTCTTGAGAACAATAACGATTTATATCAAACATCACACATGAATATTATTTTGTTGAGTCCAAGTAACAGTAAGAAGATCAACAAGTTACCATTAAACGATTTTAGAAGTAAAGTTGATTACTTTATTGATAAATCTAATCCTTACTCTTGGATGGTGCAAGAAACATTGGTCAATGCTGAAGAAAGACAGATTAATAATAATTTTAAGAATATCTTTACTTCTTATCTTAATTTCTATGGTAAGGAAGAAGGTTATTCAAAGAAATTATTTATTTCTTCAATTATTACAATCATATCTTTCTTCATCATCTTAGTCTTAGCATTCATATTTAAGGAGAACTTATTTTGATTAAATTTGTTCTCGCATTAAATATGTTGTTGACTATGATACCTGCAGGATTCATTGTTTCTGATTACGCAAAAATAAATTCATGGAATGAAACAATCAATTCTTATGAAGTAGTTGCAAGTCAAGCAATACTTCATGAGAAAGATGTTGAAGAGCTACTTCCAGATGAAATAAGTTTCAGATTTGAATACAAAGAAAACGGGGAGGGAATTTACTACTTATTAAATCAGGGAGATGATGGCTTACAATGCTATTATCTCTCGGCCAATTTACAGCTAAATACATTTATCGACGATTACATGATAGAAAGAAAATTCTGTGTCAACATGAATTCAGTCTAACTTATTTATGTATTGTGAATTTAATTAAGCATGCCTCTATTTTTCTAATATATAAATGATATAATTTAACCCGCCGAGGTTAATTATGAAAAATATTATTGAAGATTTAGAATCTAGAGGTTTACTTGATAATTTTTCCTCAGAAGAAAAAGTTAAAAAATTATTAGAAACCAAACGTACAGTTTACTGTGGCTTCGACCCATCAAACAGAAGTATGCAACTTGGTAACTTCGTCATGATTACAATTTTACGTCGTTTCCAAAATGCTGGTCATAGAATCATCGCCGTTTTAGGTGGCGCAACTGGTATGATTGGTGATCCTTCAGGTAAAAAGTCTGAAAGAACATTCCAAACAGAAGAAAAGATTTTCGAAAATGCTGAATGCTTGAAAAAGCAACTTAGTAAATATTTGGATTTCTCTGATCCAGAAAAAGGCATTTTAGTTAATAACTATGATTGGTGGAGCAAAACAGATACAATTCACTATTTAAGAGATTATGGTAAATACTTCCAAGTCAATCAGATGCTTGCAAAAGATATCGTAAAATCAAGACTTGAAGTCGGTATCTCTTATGCTGAATTCAGCTACATGCTTCTTCAAGCAGGTGATTTCAACCATTTATATCACAATTACAACTGCCAAATTCAAATTGGTGGCGGTGACCAATGGGGAAATTTAACTGCTGCACTTGATTTTGTCAGAAAAGTTAATGATGAATCTGAAGTTGAATGTTTCTCAGCAAAACTTATCACTGATAGTGAAGGTAGAAAGTTTGGTAAGAGTGAAAAAGGAGCATTGTTCCTTGATCCTACTATGACCTCTCCATTTGAAATCTATCAATACTTCATCAACGTATCTGATAGTGATGTTAAGAAATACCTCTATATCTTCGATGATCGTCCTTTGAGTGAATTGGATGAAATCTATAAGAAACATATGGAACATCCTGAACTTAGATTAGGTCAAAAAGAATTGGCTTACTCTATCACATCAATCGTTCACTCCAAGGAAGATGCTGATTCTGCAGTTAAAATCACTGAATCACTCTTCAAGGATGATTACATAGGTTTAAATGAAAAAGAGATGGATTATCTTGCAAAAACATTTGATGAAAGATACACCGTTGATGATGTCAATATCAATTTAGTTGATGCACTTATCTTAACTCACTTAGCTTCATCTAAGAGAGAAGCAAGGGAATTCGTCAAGAATAACTCTATCAGAGTTAACGGCGAAAAAGTTAATGATTTAGAAGCAGTTTTAGGTCAAGATAATTTGCTCCATGGCAAGTATATTTTCTTAAAACGTGGCAAGAAAAATATTGCATTAATTGAGTTAAAAAAATAGTTGCGTCTTATTAAATTTGAATTTCAAATTCTTTATAATATTAGTGGCTTAAAAAAGGAGAAATTAATAAAATGGCACAAAAATTAACAGCTGAAGAACTCCAAGCATTAAAAGAGCAAAGAGAAAAAGCATTTGCTGAAGCCTGGGAAGGTTTCAAGGGTACTGCATGGAAGGAAGGCATCAATACACGTGACTTCATTCATGAAAACATCAAACCATATGATGGTGATGATTCATTCTTAAAGGGTCCTACAGCTCGTACACAACGTGAAGTAAATGAAATGGAAAGAGTTATGAAGATCGAAAGAGACCGTAATGGTTGCTACGATGTCGATCTTGATCACATCTCTTCCTTCTACGATGAATTCGGTCCTGGTTATTTATTAAAGGATGACGATTTAATCGTTGGTTTCCAAACAGACGTTCCACTCAAGAGACAAATTAACCCATTTGGTGGTCTTAGAACTGCAAGAGAAGCTTGCGAAGCTTACGGTTACAAGTTCCCAGAACATGTTTTAAACGATTTCAAATATCGTACAACTCATAATGACGGCGTCTTTATGTGTTATTCCAAGGAAATGAGAACCGCACGTCACGCAGGTTTATTAACTGGTTTACCAGATGCTTACGGTCGTGGTCGTTTAATTGGTGACTATCGTAGAGTTGCTTTGTACGGTATTGACTACCTCATTGAACAAAAGCAAAAAGATAAAGATTTCTATGGCATGAAAGATATGGATGTTGAAAACATCCAACTCATGGGTGAAATTTCAAGACAAATCAAAGGCTTGAACTTCATGAAGAACATGGCCAAGAAATATGGTTATGACATTTCTTATCCTGCAAAGAATGCAAGAGAAGCTATCCAATGGACTTACTTCGCATATCTTTCTGCAATTAAGACACAAAACGGTGCTGCTATGTCCTTCGGTAGAACCGATGCATTCTTCGATATTTATATCAACAGAGATATCGAAAGAGGTATCTTAACAGAAGAACAAGCTCAAGAATTGATTGATGACTTAGTTATCAAGTTCAGATTCGTCAGACACCTCAGAACACCTGAATACAACGAATTATTCGCTGGTGATCCAACATGGGTTACTGAAACATTAGGTGGTATTGATGTCGATGGTCACTCCATGGTTACTAAGACTTCATTCCGTTACTTAAATACACTTTACAACTTACACACAGGTCCAGAACCAAACTTAACAGTTTTATATTCTTCCAAGCTTCCTGAAGGCTTCAAGAATTACTGTGCAAAGGTTTCTATCCAAACAGACTCCATTCAATATGAATCTGATGAAAGAATGAGACCTTTATTCGGTGATGACTACTCCATCGCATGCTGTGTTTCTGCTATGAGAATTGGTAAAGATATGCAATTCTTCGGTGCACGTTGTAACTTACCTAAGACATTGTTATTAGCAATCAACGGTGGTATCGACAATGCAACCAACATGAAACTCGGTCCTCAAATGGGTGTTATCGAAGGTGAAGTCTTAAATTATGACGAAGTTAGAAGTAGATTATCTGTCTACCTTGACTTCATGGCAAGACTTTATGTTAACACAATGAACGTCATTCACTTCAACCACGATAAGTATGCATATGAAGCATGTGAAATGTCATTACATGACACAAATGTCAACAGATTAATGGCTTTCGGTATCGCTGGTTTATCTGTTATCGCTGACTCCTTATCAGCTATCAAGTATGCAAAAGTTCACGTTATCAGAGATGAAAACAACTTAATCGTTGACTTCAAGAGAGAAACTGAAGACTTCCCTAAATTTGGTAACGATGATGAAAGAGTTGATGAAATCGCAGTCGAAATCATCAAGGAATTCATGGATGATTTAAGAAAGCATCCTTGCTACAGAAATGCAAAACACACCTTATCTGCATTAACAATTACTTCCAACGTTATGTATGGTAAGAAGACAAATGCAACTCCAGATGGTCGTGCTAAAGGTGACTACTATGCTCCAGGTGCTAACCCAATGCATAATCGTGACGAAAATGGTGCAATCGCTTCATTGAACTCAGTCTCCAAGCTTCCATATGAATACTGCATGGATGGTATTTCCAACACATTCTCCATCACTCCTCCAGCTTTAGGTAAGAACTTAGCACAACAAGTTGAAAACTTAGTTGGTATGATGGATGGTTACTTCGATCGTGGTGCTCACCACTTAAATGTTAACGTCTTCAACAAAGACACCTTATTAGATGCTATGGATCACCCAGAAAATTATCCTAACTTAACAATCCGTGTTTCTGGTTACGCAGTCAACTTCGTCAAATTGGATAGAGATCACCAATTAGAAGTTATCGCTCGTACATTCCATAACAAGATGGGTAGATAATCAAGCTGATGGAAAAAAGATCGTTTGATTACACTTCATTCGATACTTTTTCTACAACTGATGGTCCTTTCATAAGATATGTTCTTTTCTTAGCAAGATGCCCAATGAGATGCATCTACTGTCACAATCCTGAAACTTTCGTTCCAAGTGCATACATAACTATGACATTTGAACAATTGAAGAAGAATTATGATGACGAAAGAACATATTTTAAGGATCGTGGTGGTATCACATTCTCAGGCGGTGAACCTCTTTTATGGGCTGAACAAATCATTGAATGGAAGAAATTCATGAATGGTGATGTTAATATCTGCATCGAAACATGTGGTAATGTTTCTTCACCATTTGTTGAACCACTCTTAGATGAACTTGACAGCATGTTCTGCGATATCAAATTCACAAATGAAGAAGATTACAAGAAATATGCACACGGTTCATTACAAAGAACTCTTGATTTCTTAAAGCTCGTTGATAAGAGAGAGAAACTTGCTCAGAATTGTACAATCAGAGAAGTTGTTGTTCCAACAATTAATGATAATTTAGATTACATTAAAAAACTTTGTGACATTGTACTCACCAATTTTAAGAACATTCGTAAAATTGAATTATTGCCTTTCCACGATATGTGTACTGATAAATATCAAAAGTACAATATGCCATGGGTTTTGAAAGACATTGAATCACTTGATTCAGAAGTAATCGATGACATGTACGTCGAGTTACGTAAATTGTACCCTGAAATTGAATTTAGATAAATAGTAAATCTTAAATATTGAGAAGATAAGGTCACCCTGACGGGTGACTTTTTTATTTTCATAATCTTCTTTTTGTATAATAATTGAAAAAATAAGAGGTTATTTTATGTTCACAATTAATGACATTATCGATTCAAAAAGAATTACCCCTACAAAATTTACAGCAATTATTGAAATTCAAAAAGGTAGCAAGATGAAGTATGAAATTGACAAAGAGACTGGATATTTACGTCTTGACAGAGTCCTTTACACTTCGACTCACTACCCACAAAATTACGGATTTATTCCTAAAACTTTATCAGAAGATGGTGACCAACTTGATGTTTTAGTTTTAACTAGTGAATCAATTGTTCCTAACACACTAGTTGATTGTAAACCTGTTGGTGTTGTCTTGATGAAAGATAACAATGAAATGGATGAAAAGATTGTTGCAGTTTGCTCATCCGATCCATTCTACAACATGTACAACGATATGGATGAATTACCTAAACACGTTTTTGATGAAATTGTTCATTTCTTCACTGTTTACAAATACTTAGAAGGTAAGAAAACCGAAGTATTTGCCATCAAGAATAAAGAAGCAGCTATTAAAATCATCAAAGAAAGTATCGATAGATACAACGATGCTAAGAAAGGAAATCAATAATTGATTTGGTAACTACAGGATTCAATTTGTAGTGACCAACTAAATCTAATTTATTAGCAAATGAGGATTTTTCCTCATTTGTTTTTAATTGAGCGTATTCTTTTACAATAGTTTTATGATATTTTTGTCCTTCGACTGAAAGAAGTGAATTATGACCACCATCTTGAGTGACAATGTAATAAATATTTGGAAGATTATTCATTCTTAAGTTTGCAGCAAGTGAATTAGCGTTTGAAACAGTTAAATCATCAATTGCATAAATAACTAAAGTTGGGATATTTTGGTTGTTCTTTTTGAGATCCTTAACGCATGGAGTTAAAGCTTTTGTTCCATGAGCAACTAAGTTAAACAAATAGTTAAATGGATTTAAGTAACTAAGTAAAATATTTTTTCTTGTTGCTGCATCGTTAATTGCTTTAATTGGAGCATTGAAACCAGATCTTGAGATGATTTTTGCTACTAAATCATTCTTTTTGGAGGCAACAACTGTGTAACCACCCCAAGAATGTCCGTAAAGAATTACTTTCTTATTTTCATTTATATTGTGTTCTTTGATGTAATTTAATAAATTTTCCATGACATATTTGGAAAAATAGAGGTTTTTTAGAGTTTTTCCAGAGGAAAGACCTGTTCCATAGTGGTCGTAAGCAAGAACTTTATAACCTAAATTGCATAAGAAATTGATATCTAATAAATATTGAAGATGAGTATGGCCATAACCTGGAGAAAGGATAATCATCTCTTTGGAAGAATCATATTTAGTTTTTGAAACGTAAATATAGCCACCAATTATGATTTTCTTATCAATTTGATAGCTGAATTCTTCTCTATCTAAATTATTTTCATAATCTTTGAAAGAAAGAAAACATGGATTATCGACTTCTTTTAAATGTTTACAGAACATTACTTGATTTAAAACGATTGCACCGATGATTCCAGCGACTACATAGAAGGCAATAATACCTAAAATTATATATAGTGATAACATTTTATGACCTCATTAACGCTATAAATTATATAAAAAATTAGAAATTTAAAATAATATTAAAAATTAGCAGTCGCTACTTGACAGTGCTAAAAAATGTTGTATACTATTACTGTGATTTGAAAAAAGTCACAAATAGGAGGTATATCCTTATGGAAAATAACGAACAAAAATATACTCAAAAAGTAATAGAAGCAATCAACAATTCACGTGCAATCGCTATGAATAGAAATAATCCTCAGGTAGATATCTGCCATCTTTTAAGAGCATTATTTGATCAAGTTGGTTCTTTGTATCAAAATGTTTTGAATAAAATAGGTATTGATCCAAAGTCAGTATCTCAAAATATTGATAAATACATCAATTCAATCAACAAAGTTGATTCATCATCTGAAATTGATTTTTCAAATGACTACAAAAATTTGCTTCACAAAGCTAGTCAATATCAATCACAATTTGATGATGACTATCTTTCTGTTGAACATATTTTACTTGCTCAATTCGACATCAAGAATAGTATTGTTGCTGAATTAAGTAAAATCGATAAGTATTCCAAGAAGACTTTCTTAGATGCTATAAAACAAATTAGAGGTAATCAAAAAGTTACTTCTGATAATCCAGAAGATACTTATGAAGCACTATCTAAATATGGTAGAGACCTTGTTGGTGATGTCATGAGAGGAAAAATCGACCCAGTTATTGGTCGTGACGATGAAATTAGACAAGTTATGATGATTTTATCCAGAAAATCAAAAAATAATCCTATCTTAATCGGTGACCCTGGTGTTGGTAAAACTGCTATTGTTGAAGGTTTAGCATGGAGAATTTTTAAAGGCGATGTTCCTGAGACATTAAAAGATAAAACTATTTTCTCATTGGATATCGGTTCTTTGATTTCCGGTGCTAAATACCGTGGTGAATTCGAGGAAAGAATTAAAGCAGTCATGAATGAAATCGTTAAAAGTGAAGGTAGAATCATCCTTTTTATTGATGAAATTCATACTTTAATCGGTGCTGGTGCTACTGGTGATGGCTCATTGGACGCAGCAAATATCTTAAAACCTATGCTTGCTAGAGGTGAATTACACTGTATCGGTGCAACAACTTTAAACGAGTATAGAAAATATATTGAAAAAGACCCTGCTTTTGAAAGACGTATGCAAAAAGTTATGGTTGACGAACCAACAACAGAAGATTCAATTGCAATTTTAAGAGGACTTAAAGAAAGATATGAAATGCACCACAGTGTTGAAATAACTGATGACGCATTAATTGCTGCTGTAACTTTATCAAAGAGATATATTGCTGATAGATTTTTGCCTGATAAAGCCATTGATTTAATCGATGAAGCATGTGCAAAAGTTAGAATGGCTATTGACTCTATGCCAGAAGAACTTGATGAAGTTAATAGAAAATTGATGCAACTTGAAATCGAAAGAGTCTCACTTAAAAAAGATGTTTCAGAATCTGCTCAAAAACGTCTTGAAGCTATGGAAAATGAGATTAGTCAATTGAAAGAAAAGAAGACTGAACTTACTGCAAAATGGCAAAGTGAAAAGAAAGATTTGGAGCAATCCAAAGATATTAAAGTTGAACTTGATAAAGCAAATCTTAATTTGGATAAAGCTTTAAATGATGGTGACTACGAAAAAGCAGCCAAACTTCAAAACATGGTTATTCCTACTTTAAGAAAGAAATTGAATGAAATTTCTTCTAAAGATAAGGAAGGTAAGATGTTAAATGAAGTTGTCACTGATGAAAATGTTGCTGAAGTTGTCTCCTCTTGGACTGGAATTCCAGTTAGTAAATTAAATAATTCAGAATCTAACAAGATTTTGAATTTGAAGAATGAACTTGCAAAACGTGTCATCGGTCAAGATGAAGCTTTGAATAAAGTTTGTGATGCTATTATCCGTTCCAGAGCAGGTATTAACGATAGCAACAGACCTTTAGGTTCCTTCTTATTCTTAGGTCCTACCGGTGTTGGTAAAACTGAAATTTGCAAAGCTCTTGCTGAGCAATTATTTGATAGTGATCAACAGATTGTCAGAATTGATATGTCTGAATACATGGAGAAATACTCTGTTTCCAGATTAGTCGGTGCTGCTCCTGGTTATGTTGGTTATGAAGAAGGTGGTCAATTAACTGAAGCAGTTAGAAGAAAACCTTATTCCATCGTCTTACTTGATGAAATCGAAAAAGCTCATCCAGATGTTTTCAATATCTTGCTTCAAATCTTAGATGATGGTCGTTTAACCGATTCTAAAGGTAGAGTTGTTGACTTTAAGAATACAATTATTATCATGACAAGTAATCTTGGTAGTGAATTCTTGCTTGAAGGTAACACTGAAAAGCAACGTGAACAAGTTCAAGCCTTGCTTAAGACTAAATTTAAACCTGAATTCCTCAATAGAATTGATGAAATTATCATGTTTAACTCATTATCTGAAAGTGTCATCAAAGATATTGTTAAGAAATTCTTAAATATTTTGAAAAATAGACTTGCTAGTAAAGAAATTGAACTTACTTACACTGATAAAGTTGTTGATAAGATCAAAGAAGATAGTTACGATCCAATCTATGGTGCAAGACCAATTAGAAGATACATTCAAACTCATCTTGAAACTGATATTGCAACAAAAATTATCAGTGGTGAAATCATTAAATCAGTTCAAATTGACGTCAAAAACAATCAATTTGTCTTTAAATGTAACTAATGCATATCTGCCAGAAATGGCAGATATTTTTTGTCTCAAAATTTCCAATTTTGTCGGCAAAAATAGGTTTATTTTTGTGTTGAAAAGCAAACTTGAATATTATAAAATTATTAAGCATGTGTAGCATCAATTGCACTTTTATGCCTTGATGATTAATCAATTTAGTAGAAATTGAGCTAGATTTCGAAGATTATTCATCCGATAATAGGGGCAATTGACCTTATATGTACCAATTTAGGAAAGGAGAAGAAAATGTCAAGATACACAGGTCCAAGTTGGAAAGTTTCTCGCCGTTTACATTACTCCGTGTTAGGTACTGGTAAGGAATTACAAAAACGTGATTTCGTTCCTGGTCAACATGGTCGTACTGAAAAGAAAGTTAAGATTTCTGAATACGGCAAACAAATGGCTGAAAAGCAAAAGTTAAGAAACACTTATGGTGTTAGCGAAAAGCAATTCCGTCGTTTCTTCAAGATGGCAAAAGCTGATAAGACTCAAGTCACAGGTTTAGCCTTCATGAGAATTCTCGAATCAAGATTAGACAATATGGTCTACCGCTTAAACTTCGCAACAACAAGAAGACAAGCAAGACAATTAGTCAATCACGGTCACATCTTAGTTAACGGTGCTAAGGTTGATGTCCCTAGCTACTTAGTTAAAGTTGGTGATGTTATTTCCGTTAGAGAAAAGAGCCAATCCTTAGAAATTGTCAAGAAAGCATTAGAAAACGAATTTGTCGTTAAATATGTTGAACTTGATAAGAACAAATTCTCTGGTAAGATGATTCGTCTTCCTGAAAGAGATGAACTCACCAAAGAAATTGATGAAGCTCAAATCGTTGAATTCTACAACAGAAAGATGTAATTAATTTATATCGTTGTTATTATGAGACATGGCGTTTGTGGTGAAGTGGTTAACACATCTGGCTGTGAACCAGACATTGGCGAGTTCAATTCTCGTCAAACGCCCCATTATTTATCATAATAGCAACGATATTTTTTTATACTTATAATTAGATAACTATCTAAATTTAATAGGAAACCTATATTTTATATAATAAAAATGGTTTATTTTTGTATTGTTAAGGAGTAAATTTTGAATATGTCATACGATTTTAAAAAGATTGAAGAAAAATGGCAGCACAAGTGGGAAAATGAAAAATACTACAAGACTGATGTTTGGGATTTTTCCAAACCTAAGTTTTATGTGTTAGATATGTTCCCATATCCATCAGGCGCTGGTCTTCACGTTGGTCACGTTGAAGGTTACACCGCTACTGATGCACTTGCTAGAGTTAAAAGAAGCCAAGGCTTTAACGTTTTGCACCCAATAGGTTTTGACTCATTCGGTTTACCTGCAGAACAATTTGCTATCAAGAACAACAAACACCCTGGTCCATTCACCGATAAGAATATCGACCAATTCGTTGTTCAACTTAAACGTTGTGGTTTCTCCTACGACTGGGACAGAGTTATCAAAACTTCTGATCCAAGCTTTTACAAATTTACCCAACAAATCTTTTTAAAATTATTCAATGATAACCTTGCCTACTACGATGCTAGACCAGTTAACTACTGCAAAGAATTAGGTACTGTTTTGGCTAACGAAGAAGTTATCGATGGTTTCTCTGAGAGAGGTCATTTCCCTGTTGAGAGAATCATGATGAAGCAATGGGTTTTAAAGATTACCGCCTACGCTGATAGATTACTCGATGACTTAACTTTGATCGATTGGCCTAAATCAACCATTGAAATGCAAAAGAACTGGATTGGTAAATCAACCGGTGTCGAAATTGAATTCGATATCAAAGGTTTGGATGATAAATTCACTGTTTACACAACTAGAGTCGACACACTCTACGGTTGTACATACGTTGTTTTAGCCCCAGAACATCAATTAGTTTCTAAGTTAACAACCCCTGAGAATAAAGAAAAAGTGGAAGCATACATCAAAGCTTGCGCTTCTAAATCTGATATGGATAGAACTGAGCTTAACAAGGAAAAAACTGGTGTTTTCACAGGTAGTTATGCTATTAATCCTATCAACAACAAAGAAGTTCCAATCTATATCGGTGACTACGTTTTAGCAAGTTATGGCTCCGGTGCTGTCATGGCTGTTCCTGCTCACGATACTCGTGACTATGAATTTGCTAAGAAACACAACTTACCTATTGTTCAAGTTGTTGAAGGTGATATTTCTAAAGAAGCTTATGTCGATGATGGTGCTCACATCAATTCTGAAGAAGCAAATGGTTTAAATATTGCTGATAGTAAGAAAGTCATCACCGATCACTTAGTTAGAATCGGTAAAGGTAAGCCAAAGAATAACTATAAGTTAAGAGACTGGTTATTCTCAAGACAAAGATACTGGGGTGAACCAATTCCAGTTGTTCATACTGAAGATGGTGAAATCATACCTTTGAAGGATGAAGATTTACCACTTGTCTTACCTGAACTTGATGACTACACACCTGCTGGTGATGGCAAGCCACCACTTTCTAAGGCAAAGAACTGGGTTAATATCACTTACGAAGGTAAAAAGTGTGAAAGAGAAACAAACACCATGCCTCAATGGGCAGGTTCCTCTTGGTACTATGCACGTTTTATTGATCCAACAAACGATAAAGAAATTGGTGACAAGAGACTCTTAGATCACTGGTTACCAGTTGATACATATATCGGCGGTGCTGAACACGCAGTTTTGCACTTACTCTATTCAAGATTCTGGCATAAATTCTTGTATGATAAAGGCGTCTTTTCATGCAAGGAACCATTCCAAAAATTGTTCCACCAAGGTATGATTTTAGGTTCCGATGGTAACAGAATGTCAAAATCATTAGGAAATACCGTCAATCCTCTCGATATCATCGAAAAAGTCGGTTCTGACGCACTTAGATTGTACGAAATGTTCAAAGGACCATTGGATCAATCCTTACCATGGTCTGAAAATGGTACAGATGCTGCTTATAAATTCCTCGATAGAGTTTACAGATTGTACACAGATAGTTTCTACACATCAAAGTGGACAGATAATGAGAATTCAAAATTGGATTATATCTACAATTTCACTGTTAAAAAGGTCACAGAAGACTATGAAATCTTGCATTTCAACACTGCAATCAGTCAACTCATGATCTTTGTTAACGAATTGTACAAAGCAGAAAGCTTACCTAAGTACATGCTTAAGTCCTTAGCACAGATGATTGCCCCTATCGCTCCATGCTTAGGCGCCGAAATCTACGAAGTACTAGGTAACACAGATAAGATTGATTTTGCTCCTTGGCCAAGTTACGACAAAGAGAAAGCCGTTAAAAATGAAGTTACATACGCAATTCAAATTAACGGTAAATTAAAAGCAACAATCAATGCTAACCTCAACTTATCAAAAGAGGAACAAGAAAAACTAAAAGAAACCGTTTTGGCTATGCCTGAAGTTACTCGTTACACTGAAGGTAAAGAGATCAAACGTGTTATTGTTGTTGTAAATAAGATTGTAAATATTGTTTGCTAGGAGAATTTTATGGATATTGTAAAAATTATTAGTGAAGAGTTAAATCTCAAAGAAAATCAAATTAGTAACTGTATCACATTGCTTGATCAAGGTGATACTGTTCCATTCATCTCACGTTACCGTAAAGATGTCACTGGAAATATGATCGACGTTCAAGTTAGATACGTCGCTGATAGAGTTGAAGTTTTACGTCAACTTGAACAAAGAAAACAACACGTTTTCAAAGTTATCGATGAACAAGGTAAGATGACGGAACAAATCGCTCACGATTTGGAAAATGCCACAACCTTGAACGAAGTCGAAGATATCTATAGACCTTACAAGGTTAAGAAAGAAACAAGAGTTGCTAAAGCTCTCAAAGCTAATTTGGATAAACTTGCTGACTACATCCAAGAAGGTAAGACTGAAAATCCTTTGATGGAAGAAGCAGCAAAGTATGTTTGTGATGACTACAAGACTCCTGAAGCCTGTATTCAAGGTGCATCTGATATCATCGCTGGAAAGATTTCTGACAATCCAAATTATCGTAATTTCATCAAGAAATACTATGCAAAGAGTGCAGTTTTGAAGGCTACTAAATCTCCAAAAGCAATGTCAAATGTTTACGATAATTACGCTAACTTTGAAAATTTACTCTTCAAGACCCCTTCTTTTAGAATTTTAGCTATCAACAGAGGTGTTAAACAAAAATGTTTAACCAAAGAAATCATCTTAAATGATGAAGCAATCATCGATAGAATTTGTGATTTTGAAGTTAAGGAACATCATCCTTACAAAGAAATCTTGGATAATTGCGTTATCGATGCTTACAACCGTTTAATTAAGCCAAGTATCTCTAACGAATTCTTCTCTGAATGCTTAGAAAAGAGCGAAGATAAATCAATCGAAGGTTTCAAATTACATTTAAGACAAGTTTTGTTGGAAGCTCCTGTTAAAGACAAAGTTATCATGGGTATCGACCCAGGTTTACGTACCGGCTGCAAGATTGCAATTATTGATGCACAAGGTACAGTTATTTATCATGGCGTTGCTTATCTCCATAATGCAGGTACTAAGAGAAAAGAACACTTGGATAATTTCATCAATATCATCAAGCAATACAAAGTTAATTTGATGGCTTTAGGTAATGGTACTGGTGGTAGAGAAACTGAAGAAATTTTAGTTAAATACATCTTGCCTGAAGTCGAAAATGTTTCATACTGTTTCGTTTCCGAATCTGGTGCTTCTATCTATTCTGCCAGTGATGTCGCTAGAGAAGAATTCCCTGAATACGATGTCACAATTAGGGGTGCAATCTCCATTGCAAGAAGATTACTTGACCCACTCAGTGAACTTGTCAAGATTCCACCAGAGTCAATCGGTGTCGGTCAATATCAACACGATTTGAACCAAACTAAGTTGAAGAACGCCTTAAAAGGTGAAGTTGAAGATGTCGTTAACCTTGTTGGTGTAGATTTAAATATCGCATCCAGCTACATCTTAACTTACATCTCCGGTTTATCTAAGTCATTAGCCAAGAATATCGTCGAATACAAAGCTGAACACGGTGCTTTCAAGACTAGAAGTGAACTTTTAAATGTTAAAGGTTTCGGTAATAAAGCCTTTGAAAACTGTGCTGGTTTCTTGCGTATCGATGGTGAAGAACCTCTTGATAACACTGCAATTCACCCTGAATCCTACAAGGTTGCTAAAGAAATCTTAAAGATCTACAACATTGAAGTTTTAGATGATTTTGGTAAAGCAAAACTTGGTATGATCAAAGAGGAAGACTATGAAAAATTAGCCAAGAGATTACATGTTGGTGTCATCACTTTACAAGATATTGTTAAAGAATTGATTAAGCCAACACGTGACCCTAGAACTGAAATTAAGAAAGCTACCTTACTTAGAACTGTCAATGATATCTCCAAAGTTAAAGTTGGCATGGTTTTGGAAGGTACTGTTAGAAATATTACTGAATTTGGTGCATTCGTTGATATCGGTGTCCACAATGAAGGTTTATTACATAAATCTGAAATCAGTGAAAACTATGTTTCTGATATCAATCAATACTTAAAGATTGGTGATATCATCAAGGTTAAAGTCATCTTAGTTGATTTGGATAGAAAACAAATCAAATTATCAATGAAGAAAGTTAGTTCTTTACCTTTAACAACTGAAGAACAAGCTAAAGAGATGAACACTCCTAAATCCACTAAGAAAGTTGAACAAGTTGATCTTAGTGAACCTGCAAAGGAAGAATAAAACTAGATGAATAGTGCTTCTTATGCAAAAACTCACAACCGATTAGTAAGAAGATATCAAAGATATTCACTTTACATTTTCTGGGCAGCAGCATTCTCAATCGTAGCATTGATTGTTTGCTGTCCATCTACCAACTATGATTCATATAAATACGCTTTGGATAACAGCACAACTGTTTCTAGAGATGGTTTGATTGGTGTTGGTTTCGGTGCGATGTTAAATATACCTGGAACAATTCTTTCGATATATTTTAAATATGCACCAAGTGAAAATATAAAAACTTATTTCATCGTCTTTGCTTCATTTTTAGCAGTAATTTTCTCTGCAGGTATGCTAGTAATTGCTTTATTTGCAAGAAAAGGTAAGAAATGGGCACAACTTACAGCATTTATTTTCTACGCTGTTGATTTATTATGTATCTTTTTCTACATCGCTCCATTTTCTGCAAATTTCTTAACAGTTTCAGATTACTACATCGATGTTGTTTTGCATATTGTAATCCTTGTTTTTATCATCTTAGCTTATTTAACTAGATTGCAACTTGTCAAACTAAAGAAAGATCAAGACGACTTGATTGCTAAAGATAGAGAAGTTTCTAAAGACAAATATACCATCGTTTCATTCAAGACAAACAAGTCTAAAAAAGATGGTGTTGATTTCATTTCAACCGACAAAAACGAATCAGATAATGAATCTTAATATGATATAATTTGTAAGGTTTTTTATATATGATTAGTAGAAAAGTATTAAGAGAAAAGATCGTTCAAGCAATCTATGCTTGCATGATGCAAAGTGGAATTGACGAAAATTTTGACCCAATAGAAGTTTTTTCTGATGTCTTTGAATGCGACTACGCAGATATTGATATCTATGCAAAAGAGATCTTTTTGAGCGTTTTAGATAAGCAAGCTGAGATTATCGAAGCATGCCAAACATACTTAGAAGGTTGGACTTTTGATAGATTAAATTCTGTTACTAAAGCAATCTTACTTGAAGCTGTCGCTGAAGGTAATTACGTTAAAGAAACTGATAAAAAAATCATTGTTAATGAAGCCATCAACATAGCTAAAAAATACATTCCAAATGAGGATTACAAGAAAGTTAATGCAATCCTCGATAAGGTGATTCATGAATAATACCAGAGTATTTTCAATAAATGAGATTACTCAAATTATTGGCAATTTAATTAATAGAATTCCATTAAACAATTTTCTCTGCAAAGGGGAAATTGTTTCTTTTAAAATTGCAAGAAAATACATTTATATCGACCTTTGTGATATTGATACTTCATCTGCTACTGATTCAAGAGCACAAATTAAAGTGATGTATTTTCTCTCATCAGAATTAGAAAAAGAAAGATTAGAAAATAGCCTTAAAATTGGTGATCATATTCTTATCACTGCTAACTTTAATTTCTACGCACATTATTCTTCAATCACTTTGATTGCAAGAAAGATTGAAAAACTTGAAGATACAGTTTCACTTGCAATGAAAATTAAAAAAGCTTTAATTGAAAAGCTTGATAAAGAAGGTTATTTAGAAACTTCAAGAAAGAAAAAGATTCCTGAAAACGTTGAGAAATTAGCAATTTTAACCTCCAAAGACTCCGCTGCTTACAACGATTTACTTGTTTCATTAAGTCTTCGCTTACCTTGTGAAATTACAGTTTACGATACAGTTATGCAAGGCAAAGATTGTGTTAAATCTGTTGTAAATAACTTAGATTTAGCCTATCAACAAGATTTTGATTGTATTATCATCTCCAGAGGTGGTGGTTCTAAAAACGATTTGGAAGAATTTGATTCAGAAGAAATTGCTTATAAGATTGCTGAAAGTAAAATTCCTGTTATTACTGCTTTAGGACATTCAATTGATAGAACTATTGCAGATTATGTTTCTGATTATTGTGCTATTACACCAACTGAAGCAGGAAGTTTAATTAATAAATCCTTAGAAAGTTGTGCAAGTGATTTAGAAACTTACAAGTATAAATTAGTTCAATCCGAGCTAAACATTTTAAAAATACACGGGAATTCACTATTAAATTTCGAAAATCAACTTAATAGAAATTCACCAATTACTAAGTTGAATTCAAAAATCTACGATTATGATTCTCAACTTAATAGAAGGATGAATTCACTTATTAATGACAATATTATTAAGTTAAATACTTATTCAAAGTCATTAGAAACAACTAGAAATTACTTCAACCAAGTAATAAATAACTTCAATCATCTCTACAAAACATTTGAGATTTACAATCCAACAATTCCTTTTTCTAAAGGTTTTACATTGATTTATAAAAATAATAAAATTGTTAGAAGTATTAAAGATGTTAAAAAAGATGATGATATCGCAATTAAATTAAAAGATGGTAGCATCACTGCTCAAGTAAAGGAGATAAAAGATGAAAAATAACTTTTCTTATAAAGATGCTGAAAATAGATTAAAAGAAATATTATCTTTATTATCTTCACCTGATATTGACCTTTCAAAGAGCTTAGAATTGTACAAAGAGGGTAAAGATCTTCTTGAAAAGATGAAGGAATACATCGACTCTTTACAGGCGGAAATCAATAAGTAGAATGAAGAAAAATAAGTCATCTGTAAGTATAGATTTAGATAAAATTTCATATAAAGACATAAAGATGTTAACTCTTCAACAGAAAGAAGAATTAGCAAAATTTTTGCGTGAAAAAATCTTGAATACTTGCAAAGATAACGGAGGCCATTTAACTTCAAATCTCGGTGTTATTGAACTAACTATCGCTTTGATGAATAACTTCGATATCGAAAAAGATGATGTTTTATTCGATGTTGGTCATCAAAGTTATACTTATAAAATTTTAACTGGTAGAGATATTTCTCATATTAGAACTAAAGATGGTGCAAAAGCCTTCCAATCGATGAAAGAATCAACTTTTGATCGATTTGAAGCAGGTCACTCTTCAACATCTATCTCATTTGCTTCTGCATTTGATAGAGCAAAGATTTTAAATAATGATGATTCTTACACTATCGCAGTTATTGGTGATAGTTCCATCGTTTCCGGTATTGCTTTTGAAGCAATTAATAACATTAAAAAAGACCCTAAATCCAAACTTCTTGTTGTAATTAATGACAACGGTATGGGTATTTCAAAGCCTATCGGCGGTGTTGAAAATAAATGGGTTAAATTAAGAAACTCAAATTTCTATTACAAAGGTTCTTCAAGATTTAAAAACCTTTTTTCTAAATCTGTCTTAACTCGTTGGTTCTACAGATGGATGAAGAATCTTAAAGATCATTTTAAAGCTATCGTTTTGAAAGATAACTTTATTGAATCACTTGATTTCAACTATTTAGGGCCAATAAATGGACATAATTTAACTCAACTTGATAAGACATTCCAAAAAGCTAAGAAGATGACTGGACCAGTCTTTATTCATATCATCACCAAAAAAGGCAAAGGATATGATTTTACTGAAAATGATACCTTAGGTAAATTTCATGGAGTTTCTCCAAGTGATTTTAATCCTAATGAAGTTAAAGATATATCTAAAATTGCTCTTAGCAAAGCTGTTGTTGATGAATTAGAAAAAGATATGTTCAACGATGAAAAAATGGTTATTATCAATCCTGCCATGGTTTATGGAACTCATATGACTGATCTTTTCAAGAATTACCCAGACAGAACTTATGATGTTGGAATCTGTGAAGAACATGCTGTTACATTTGCTGGTGGATTTGCACTTAAAAAGATGCATCCAGTTGTATCAATCTATTCAACATTCATGCAAAGGTCCTACGATGAAATAATCCATGATGTTGCTAAGATGCATTTACCTGTTTTATTCTTAGTTGATCATGCTGGATTAGTTGGTCCAGATGGTGAAACACATCAAGGAATTTATGATGTCGCTTTCTTAAATTCTATTCCTGATGTTAATTGCTTAATGCCTTATTCATTATCAAGTTTGAAGAAATTGATGGCTAAAGACTACTTCAGTTTAAATAGACCCACATTTATTCGTATCACTCGTGATGAAGTTACTCTTGAAGAAGATAATGAAGAATTTATCTTCAATTCCAGTAAGAAATTACTTATTTCTGTCGGTCCAAGAGGATATGAATTAAATAAGAAAGTAAAAACTTACGACACATTTATACTTGAGGATTTGATGCCTACAAAAGAATATTTACTTTCTAAAATTAATAATTTATTTGATTATGAAGAGATTGTCTTTGTCGATAAATATTCAATTTATGAAGGTACCGCAAGTATTATTTTAGAGATACTTAATTCATTACATTATCAAGGAAATTACAAAACCTACACCATTAAAAAAGAGTATATTCCTCAAGCAAGTATAGATGAACAACTTGAAGCTCAACATCTTGATGATAAATACTTATTAGAAAAACTTGGTGAATAAAATAATCACTATTAGAAATTTTACTTCTAATAGTGATTTTTTTAGTTACCTTTTGTGATATCTAGATAAGATTTAATTGGTAAACAGCCTTTCTTTAAGCAGATTTTGGAAGAAATTTCCGCTGCTTTTTCCATGGCTTTCTCAATCTTTTCTTTACTAGGTTCTTTGAAATATTTTTGTAAAACTAGTTGTGCAATAAATGTACCAAAATAGGTATCACCTGCTCCAGTTGTATCAATCGCTTTAATCTTCCTGGCTTTATTTTTAACTTTAGTGCCATCATTTAAATAAACTGTAGAACCTTTACTACCTCTAGTTAAAACAAGCATTTTCATATGAGGACAGATTTTGAATAACTTTTTAACTTTTCTTCTTAACCATGAAGCATCGATAAGTCTATGTTTTGTAAAGATAATTTCTAATTCATCCTCAGATAATTTAACTATCTGAGCAAATGGTAATAACTTGAAAATAAGAAATTGAATCTTATCTTTAGTGAATAAGCTTAGACGGATATTTGGATCAAAAATTAAGATATTGTTTAAGTAAGTTTTTTCCAAAAATGAAAGGTAAAAGTCGTAGTTGTTGCTAAACATGAGTGGAACTGTGCCATAGTAAAGAATATCATGGCAAAGCGTGTTGAAATTGAAACTAGCTTTATAAAGATGGTCAATAGTTGAATTTTGAAAATGGAATGTAAATTCTCTATCACCTTCTTCATTATTTGTAACTAAAGAATAAGGAGAAACAAGTTCGCAATTGAATGTTAAATTAGTTCTATCCAAACCTTCATCTTTAATAGCTTGATCGATCAATTTTCCGTCACTATCTTTGGCTAAAACTGTGATAAATGATGAATCCTTATAGAAATAATTTACCGCAGAAATGAAGTTTAGTGGAGCACCGCCGACATAACTTACTCCGTCGATTTTATCGAGTAATGCTTCACCAATTGCATAAATTTTATTCATCGATGAAATCCTCCGCTCTTATAATTACTGTATTTTCTGAACTTGATGAAATTGAAAATTCATCGCAATCATCAGTGACATAATTCATGTTTGACATTGAAATTAAGCCATCTTCAGCAAATATTTCTAAAGCAACTCTATCAATATAAATATCAATAATTAATTTATCTTTAGAGTTAAATTTCACCTTACGATACTGTTGTTTAGTTGAAATTTCATCTGGATTACCTTTAATTTGATATTGGTAATGTGAAACGTCATATATTAAATATCCATCTTCAATTGTTAATAATCCATAGTTAGTTTTATTAGAAAGCAATTTGATATTGTAGTTACAGGATGGATTAAGTTGTAACTGAAGATGCTTGTAAAAACCATTGTATTTTGGATTTGAATATTCACTATTTACATCTAAAGTGACTTCTTCAATTAAAACTGGTTTGAAGTATTTTCTTAAAGATTCTATAGGCTTTTGAATTAATTTATTGTCTGCATTTAATGTGATTCTTCTTGGCAAAGTTAAATTATGATTGTATTCTAAATTAGCGTAATTTGCATACCAATTTCTATCCCACATTGCCATCCAAGCAATCATTAAATTATCGTTTTGACAGATAATTGGTGCATAAAAATCAAATCCATAATCAATTTCTTTGAAATTATCAGGATTTACAGCACTAAAATTCTCATCTGTTACTAAGTAAGCAGAAGACATGTGATTTAAAAATTCATCACCTTTTTGTTTGTAGCCAATTAAAGATGCAACAAGAATTCTTTTTTCATCGAACTTGTAACTTGAAGGACACTCAAACATGTAGCAATCATCAGATTCTTTAATGATGTATCTATCAAATTCAAAAGACTTCATATCTTTGGATTTAAATAGTAATAAATTAGCTTTATTTGAATTTGATCTGTTACCAATTAAAACGTAATATGTGTCTTTTTCTTTGAAAATTGAAGGATCTCTGATATCTGAAATAGAGCAATTTTCAGGTAAGGTATTTTCAAAAATAACGGGATTTTTTGCATACTTTTCGAATTTAGCACCATCTTTTGAATATGCAATATTTTGAGTTTGTGTTCTTGAGGAGTCATGCTCAGCATTGCCTGTATAAATCAAATACAAAATATCGTTATCAAAAATAGCAGAACCAGACCAGCAACCATCTTTATCGTAAGAAGAGTTATTGATCAAAGCGATATCTTTCTCTTCAAATTTAATCAAATCATCGCTGACAGCTAATCCCCATTTGATGGAACCGTGAGTGATCTGATCAGGGTTATATTGATAGAAAATATAATATTTATTGAAGGCTTGAATAAAGCCATTTGGATCGTTCATCCAACCCTTTTTAGGATGAAAATGAAATTTCATAAAAATATTTTTATTTTTTGTCATAGTTTTTAGTATTGTGTTAGTAAGGAGGTGTGTTCAAGGAAAGTATCCTTACTTAGATTGATATATTCTTCACTATCTTCGCTTGTAAAGCCTTTGGTGTAACTTTTAACAAAAAGATAGAACAATTTATTCAAATTAGAATCCTCTTTCAAGTAAACGTTATAAAAGTAATCTGCAGAATTTTGGAGTTTTAATTCGTCTACCTCAATACCCTCCAACAAATTGAGAACTACGTTGTAATTATCAAGTAAAGATATTACCTCTGGGTTTGTTTCAATGATTGATTTAAGTCTGGAGACGTTATTTTCAAAATTCTTAGTATCTTTTTTAGCCATAGCGAGCTCGATATGGCAAAGAAAATAATTTAATAAATTTGTTTTATCTTTAATCTTAGTTACATCTACCAAAGAAAGAACTTTTTGAGCGTAGGCAAAATCTTTCTTCATGATCATAAATGAAGCTAGAGTTGTGCTAAGTTTAGTTTTAACATAATTGAATAAAACTGAAAGTTTGTAGGCATTAATTAAATTAGTTAGCTTTGCATTTAATTCTAGCTTCTTTAACTTCTTTTCGAAGATGACATTGTCTAAGTAAAGTGATAAATAGAAAGTGAAAAAAACCAAAACGATGAAGAAAACTATTGAGAAGAAAATGATTAATCCAAGAGATTTAAATGCAATAGCTAAACCTATTGAAACGATTAATACTACATAAACTAAAAAGATAACTAGCAGCAATAATTTCATATAAAAATATTATGAAATTTAAATGCAAAAATCAAAGTTTTAAGTATTAAAATTATATAAATATTTACATATATGAAAAGAATAGTCCATATTGATTTTAACTACTTTTTCGTTCAGGTCGAAGAGTTATTTGATAAGTCACTTAGAAACGTGCCTTGTGCCGTAGGAAGTACCCTAGGCAGAGGAATTATTTCAACTAGCAATTATCTTGCTAGAAGTTTTGGTGTAAGATCCGGTATGGCAGTTTCAATGGCATTAAAAGCATGTCCACAACTTAAACTTGTTCATGAGCATTATCGTGAATATTCTAAAATCAGCAATAAGATTTTCAAATTCTTAAGAAGCAAATTCAATATCTTGAATCAAGTTTCATGCGATGAATGTTTCATTGATATGACTGAATATTTAAAAGGACAAAATGAGTATGATACTTTAAGAGATTTACAATTTGATATTTACAACAAATTTCAAATTAAAGTTTCAATCGGTCTTTCTTATACAACTTTTTTAGCTAAGATGGCTTCAGATTACAAGAAACCACTTGGTTTAACTATCATTACGCCTGAAAATAGAGAAGAAATTCTTTATCCAATTAAGATTAAGGATTTTTATGGAATCGGTAAGAAAACCGCTCCTATTCTTGAAAAAAATGGTATTGAGACTATAGGTGATTTAGTTAACAATAAATTCAATATGGCTAGTTCCATTTTGAAGAATCAATATTCATATTGTTTGGAATGTGCTTTAGGTCATTCTTCTGACATTGTTGAAGTTACTGATTTTGATCCAAAATCCTGTTCAGCAATGACTACATTTGATACAGATACAAACGATTACGAAGAAATTAAAAATGCTTTAACAGATTTAACTAGAAAAGTTTCTAAAGAATTACAACAGTATCATAAGAAAGCTAAAACTATCGTTTTAACCTTACGTGATTCAACTTTCACAACAAAATCACGTCGAACAACATTATCAAAATATACCGATGAAACTGAAACTATTTTGAATGCAGGCTTAAAGATATTTGCAATGATGAAAAGTGACGAAACAGCTTATCGTCTAGTTGGGATTGGTGTCGATAATTTAATTGAAACAGAGGGGAAAATAAGTGAAAATGTAACAACTGAAGACATTATCAATATCTTTAATAAAGAGTTGAATTCCGACCTTTTATTCAAAGCAAATGAGGTCAAGAAAACCGAAGAGTAAGCCAGAGAAAAATAAAGTATTCCTTAATAATATATAATATAGTAAATAATATTTAAGGAGTTTTCTATGAATAAATTTAAGAGAATTTTTTTGATTGTTTGTGACTCACTCGGATGTGGTTATGCTGATGACGCACAAAAATTCGGTGATTACGGTGCAAACACATTTACACATATTGCAGAAAAATTTCCTAAAGGTTTACATATTCCAAATTTAGAAAAGTTAGGTGTTCATGATGTTGCTAATATCAAAGGTACAAAATCATGCAAGCATCCTAAATCATACGTCGCTAAATTAGTTGAAATTTCAAATGGAAAAGACACAATGACAGGTCACTGGGAAATGATGGGCATCGATACAAAAGTCCCATTCAAGACTTTTACTGATACTGGTTTCCCACAAGAATTGATCGATGAATTGGAAGAAAAGACTGGGTACAAATTTATCGGTAACAAAGCTGCTTCCGGTACAGAAATTTTGAAAGAATTAGGTGAACAATCTATGAGAGATAAATCTCTTATCGTTTACACTTCATCCGATTCAGTTATTCAAATTGCTGCAAATGAAGCAGTTGTTCCAGTTCCAGAACTTTATAGAGTTTGTGAAATCACAAGAGAAGTTGTCAATCGTCCAGAATATCGTTTAGGAAGAGTTATTGCTCGTCCTTTCGTTGGCACTGATGCATCCAACTTCAAGAGAACACCAAATAGACATGATTTAGCCCTTTCTCCAACAGAAACAACCTGTATGGACTTATTAAAAGCTGCCAATTATGAAACATATTGTGTCGGTAAAATTGCTGATATCTTCAACAATGTTGGTGTTACAAAATCAGTTAGAACTGTTTCTAACTCCGATGGTATGCAAAAGACTATTAATATCGTTGAAAATGAAGACTTCACTGGTCTTTGCTTCATTAATTTAGTTGAATTCGATTCAGAATACGGTCATAGAAGAAATCCAATCGGATATGGTCAAGCAATCGAACAATTCGACGTTGAACTTGGTGAAATGCTTGAAAAATTACACGATGACGATTTACTTTTAATCACTGCAGACCATGGTAACGACCCTACATGGCATGGTACAGATCATACAAGAGAAAAAGTTATGTTAATTGCTTACTCCAAACAATTTGAACATGGTAAGTATTTAGGTGAAATTAAATCCTTCGGTTCAATTGGTAAGACAGTTTTATATAACTTTGATGTCAAGCCTACCGATAATATTGTTGGTGAAGTTATTAAAGAATATTTTGAAGAATAAAAATGAAGAAAAACAAACTCAAATTCCTAGCCTTATTAGGTGCAGCATCAATCTGCACCAATTTGGCTAGCTGCATTATAATCATCGAAAAATTAACATTCAGAGTAGTTACTTCAGCAGGAGCTATGATGACTCCTTTTGCCCATTGGTATCAAGATTACGACAATTTAAAGACTGTTTACTATCTTTATGACAATGAAAAAGGAAATGCTAAATACACAACCGCTGAAGAAGCATTCTACGATGAAGATTCTCCAGAAGTAATTGTATACGACGTTTATGATGGCTTATTAAAAATCATAAATGAAGGTTTGCCATACAAACTTGCAAGAGTTATTGATAATGGTAACCTTTTCTTGATGAAAACAAAGTATCGTGCAATGAAAGAAAAAGAAGATCCAACTCTAGAAATATCTGGCATGGAAAATGCTAAGATTGCTTATTATACCGATCATGAAGATGATACTTCATTAAGAAAACTTATTCAGAACGTCTACAACTATCATTATGATTTGGTTCAAGTAGAAAACGTTAACGTCGCCTATGATATTTTGCTTTCAGATAATGGAAATTCTTCCATGTCTACAAGCAGATTAAAATACGATTTCGTTTTCATTGAAAATCCTTATGCTTACAGAGCAACTAAACAAGATGAAAATGTCACTTTCTACAATAGAGGTGTCTATTCATCAGTGAATAATGGTTATGATTTAATTAATAGCGATATTAAACGTCAAATCCAATTAAAAGGTCTTGGCGATAATAAACTTTTAGGTTTCCCAGATAAAGGATTATTCATTAAAAATACATTAGAAGGTGATGAATCAGTCGATAAGATGAAGAATTTCTTCATTGCATTCGATCAAAAATCATCTGACTTTATGACAGCAAATTCAAATGCTGTTTCAGTAATGTACATGCTTGGTAACGACGAAACCCAACTTAGAAGACTTGGTACAACAGGTCAAGAAATGAGCGAAGTTCAAGCCGGTATTACAAACGAAGTTAATGGACAAATTCAATACAATACAATTGGATTTATGTCCCCTGATTCAAGTACATTCAATTCAACTTATATGGATTTAGATACTGCTATTTTCGATTGTTATGGTGATGATTTAGTTTCACCTACAACCGAAGATTTAATCTACTCCAGATACTATGCATATCCAGAGGAAGAATAGTGAAAAACGTAGTTGTAGTTGGTGGAGGCGTTGCAGGTTTAAGTGCCTGCTTACGCTTAGTAACTTGTAAAGATATCAATGTCACTCTTATCGAAAGATACGATGATGTTGGTAAGAGAATTTTAGTATCCGGAAATGGAAGATGTAACTTCTTTAATTCTAACTTTTTAACTGGATTAAATGATCCAATCTTTGACGATGCAAAAAAGATTGCTACTATAGAAAATTCAAAAGAATTTTTAGATTTCTTTTTAAAAACAACTAAGATTAAATTATTCGAGGAAGAGGATGGAAGATTGTATCCATACTCCAATCGAGCTGAAAATATTCAGTTAGCAATAAAAGAGAAATTATTCGAAAAAAAGAACTTTAAATTAGTCAAAGATACCATTAAAAAAATAGATTCTGATAAAAAATTATTATATGGTGAGACAAATAGATTTACATATGATAATCTAATTTTAGCTCTTGGCGGTATGAGCTACAATTATCCTAAATTTGACTACAATTTATTTAAAGATTTGAACGTGAAATACACAAATTTCACTCCATGCATCTGTCCAATAAAATTGAAGGTCAATTACTTCAAAAAATATTCAGGATTGAGATTCTTTGCTCGAATTGTTCTTACTTTAAATGGTAAAACCATCTATCAAGAAGATGGTGAAGTCTTAATTAAAGATGATGGTATAAGTGGTGTCTGCATCTATAATTTAACCACTTATTTAAATCCGCAAAACTTGGATAAGTACGAATTGCATATTCAAGTTTTACAGCACCATAACGTTTCTCTTAATTCTAGTGACGTCCAAGAAATTGAAAGAAACTTACCAACTAAATTGGTGTTGCTTATTAAACATTATCACAAGGAGTTATTGGAGGATTATCAATATGGGGGTAGAAGAAGAGACAAATTGGACGTCTATAGAGATCTGACTTTTAAAATCGATTCTTTATATGACTTTAAATACAGTCAAGTCTCGAAAGGAGGAGTCGCTCTTTCTGAATTATGCTTACCTATAATGAAACTAAAAAAGCATAATCAAATATTTATGGTTGGGGAAATGCTCGATATAACTGTTCCATGCGGAGGCTACAACATAGGTCTCTCCATGATAGAAGGTTATCTCGCTGCTGGTGCCATAATATATTAAAAATTACCATATATGAGAGAAACGGTATGATCTCCATATATGGTATTTTTTGTGAAGTTTTATTAAGTCTTTATTAATTATTAACTGAATCAGGATCGAAGTTTAAGAAATGCAATGCAGTTCTAACAGATAATCTAGCACTAACTGTTGCAAATTCTTCGTAGGAATCTTTATTTTCTTTAGTTTCATTGATTTCGTCTGAAATGCAACGAATGATGTAGAAAGGAATACCCATGTTGTGTGCACATTGAGCAACTGCAGATGATTCCATATCGCATGCGATTGGATTATCAAACTTTTCTAAGATTTCTTTACCAATATTATTCTTAGTTGCAAATCTGTCTGCAGATATGATTAAACCTGTCTTGATATCAAAATTAGTTTCATTTTCTTTGATCATATTGATTGTGTCTAAATCACATTCATAATATAAAGGTTCATCATCCATTTGACCGTATGGTAAACCGAATGCTGTTAAATCGTTATCGTAGCAAGCAACTTTTGTTGCAACGACTACATCAAGCTTTCTAAGAGAATCACTCAAAGAACCTGCACAGCCGATATTGATGATACCAGATAAATCTAAGACAGCGGAAATACGTCCTATATCAAATGCAGTATTAACCTTACCAACTTTACCATGTATAGCAAAAACATTACCTTTAGGTGTAGTAAATTCCAAACCTTTAATACCTGCATATTCCTTTTCACTTGCAGAAACTAAAGTTGATTTTAAAACGGTAAATTCTTCAACTGTAGGTGCAATCAATAAATAATAAGACATATTTTCCTCCTTTTAATTAGTCTTCAATACTTTTCAATTTTCTAACAACTTCAGGAACGACTGTTTCGTCATTGACAAGTAAACAAGCACAGTCATTGTATAATTCATCAATTCTAAGTTTTTCTCTTTCCTTAGCTTCAATAATATGGATGACGATATCTCTACCGTCGACAACAATCCAGTTGTTTCCATGTTTACCTTCAACGTTTTTAACATCTTTGTGATAAAGATAGAGTGAATCAACAGCACTTTCTTTTAAAGCATTAACTTTTCTAACGTTGTCAGCGGAGCAAATAATAAGGTAAGAGTAAAAAGGTGTTTTATTTTTAACATCGTAAACAACGACATCGTCTGCTTTGTGATAGGACAAGTCTTTTGCGATGTTTAGAGCAATTTTAGAACGGATTTTACCTTTATTTTCACATCTGATCATTTTGAAATCTCCAATAAATAATTTTCGTACATTTCTTTGGAAAGAGGAATATCTTTGTATTTGATATGCTTCTCTTCAAAGAATTTTTCATTTTCTTTTAATACTAAGAGCCAACCTTTTTCTAAATTTTCTTTGCAAGCTTCGATTAAGAAATCAGAATTATAACCTCTTAGAGGTTCAATTTTATCACTTGCGTATATAATTTTATCGTAGGTTGACATAATTTTTCTACCTGTTGTGTGATAACAGATAGCATCTAAGATATTTTGGTTAGTGATGGAGAAGAATTCTTCAGTGATATAACTTCCAACCCATTGGTGGAATGTAAATTCTGGGTATGAAGCATATTCTGGGAAGAGTTCATCCATGTAGTGATGCAATTCTTGCTTAGACATATTCTTTGCAATATCGTGCAATAATCCAGCAATATAAGCAACACTAGGTTCGATATTGTTTGCTTTAGCAATATCATAGGCAGTTCTTGCAACACTGATTGAATGCATATATCTATCTTCGGAAAGATAAGCTTTAACAGTTTTGCAGAAATATAAATCATGATCGACTATGTAGTCGATAACTTCTTTTTTAGTGTCTAAAGATTGAAGGGTTCTGATCTTTGTAGAACTGACTGGCATTTTAATATTTTCGATAACTTGAACATGATATTTCTTGATTGCTTCGTGATTTTTAGGGTAGCCTCTTCTAGCGAAAGCAACAATTTGAACTAAATTCGACATATGTTCGATTTCATGCCAATCATCAAGTTGGTCTAATTGATCATAACCGATAATAAAATAAAGCTTTCTATTTGGATAAATCTTTCTGAAATATTCAGCAGTGATTACTGAATATGATACAGGAGAATTTTGATCCATTTCAAAAGTTGAAATTTCGCAATTTGGTTCATCTTTTAAGGCTATTTGAAGCATTTCAAGACGGTGTTTGATATCACTTGCTTGCTTCCATCTAGGATTCTTAGCAGGAATATAGATAACTTTTTCACCATCAAGATGGTTCAATGCAAAACGGGCTATTGCTAAATGCCCGTTATGTATTGGATCGAATGAACCACCAAATAAAATTATACTCTTCATTTTATGAACGATAATTTGTCAAATCGACAAGAACCTTGACATTCTTTGGAACCCATAAGGCAATCTTTTGACCTTTAGGTTTAACATAGATTGTGCAGAAACCGACAACAGTGATCTTGCTGTTTTCATTTTCTCCAGCAGTGAGAGGTAAGACAAATTCATGTCTCTTCAAATCTTTAATATCTTTGATACTTTCACTTACTGGTTTCAATTTGTTTTCTAAAACAATTGATTTGAATGTGTTATCTGCTTTGTTCTTATCCAATTTGGTATTTGTGATATCAACGTCGTTGCTGACAAAAACGGAGAAACCGGATTTCTTTTTGTCATCTTCTTGTTTTTCAACAAAGTCAAATCTGACGATACCACCGAAAATTAAACTACGACCCTCATCAAGTTGATAGGATCTAGTCTTAATTTGCTCTCTAGGAAGAATGTATTTAAGGCAGGATTTTTCGACTTGGTTTGTCAATGAACTTTCATTGTAGATACCAGGAGTGTCGAACATGTAGCTATCTTCATCAAGTGGGATGGAAATAACACCCAAAGTTGTTCCAGGATATTTACTTGTGGTAATCATCTTGGAGGTGTTATTCTTGTAGTTCTTTAAGATCTTATTAACGATTGTGGATTTACCAACGTTATTGACACCGACGAAGAAGACGTCGTTACCTTTTCTGTATTCGTTGATTTCTTTCATAAGTTCATCCATATTGATATTCTTTTGTGTGGAAATCATCAAGATATTCAATGGATGGACATTAGCTGCTTCAAGTCTTTCTCTAACTTTAGAGATAAGTTTTTGCTCTGGAAAATCTGTAGGTAAGATGTCCTTCTTATTTAAAACTACTAAGCAATTCTTGAGGTATGGGAATAAATCATCGATGAAACCAGACTCGATAAAAACGCTATCTAAAACGTAGACAACCAAGGAACCATTTTGATTTGCTTGTTCTAAAATGGTAATGTAGTCTGTGTTGAAAGCTGGTGCAGATTCTTTAACTTCACCATAGTGTCTTAATCTGTAGCATCTCTCGCAGAGTAAATCGGAATCTTGAGATTCTAATTTTTCTTTCTTGATGTAACCAGGCTGGAAAGGTTTATCTGATTGTAAGATAGCACCGCAACCGTAACATCTTGTGATTCTAATCTCTGCAGTAACACCACGAGTTTGTTTTTTCTTTGGGACATCAAACATAATTTATTCCTCCTTGCTCACTTAGTATTTAATGGGCATCTATGACCAAGACGATTTTGTTTTCGATACATTTTTCTTAATGGACGATCAATCAAACGATTGAAGTAAGTTGTCCATTGCTCCTTTTTGTAAACTGGTTCAGTAAGGATGAATTTAACATTGCACTTACGAGCAAGTTTAGCATCAGTAAGGAGTTGATCACCGACAAAAACAACATCATCAATTGATAATTTTTGATCGGTAAGAAATTTCTTGAAACGTTTTGTGAATGGTTTTCTAGCATTTGCTAAATATTTAACACCGAGAACCATGGAATAAGATTTAACTCTTGGACCATGATTGTTTGAAACAATCATAAGTTCAATTCCATTCTTTTCAAGGTTATCTTTTAATTCGATAACTCTAGAATTTGGACGTAAGACATCAAATCTATCAAGAGTGTTATCCAAATCACAAATAACGGCTTTAATTTTCAAAGAAACAAAGAAATTTATATCGATATCGAAGATACTTGAGGCGTTGTAGTTTACTTTGTCTTTTTTCATATATCTCCTTGTTACTATTATATATTTTAAGGATAAATATTAGGTTAATAATATTAAATATAGGCACTATTTACCGATAATATCATCAATCTTATCAAAGAAGATGGAAAGTTGTTCTGCCTTTTCAGCTTCTTTAGTTTCATCCTTTTCTACTTTTTCATTTGCGATATGAACGACGTAGGATTTTTCGTCAATTGTTGATGAAAAATCATGGATACCGATAACAACTTTAGATTTATCTGAATCTAAAATATTTTCTTTCAAGAATGAATTGATAGAAGCGTTATTTAAACTAGATAAATCGAGTTCTTCGTTTGAAACACTGGTGCAGATTAAGATTTGTGATTTCTTGTAAATCTTAGAGAATGAGCAAACATTCATCTTGTTAGATGAACCAATCTTAACAAATTTACATTGAGAGCCACATCTATCTGTCTTTTCAGTCATCAATTCTTCCTTCTTGAAGACTCTAGCACAGCGTTGGTCAGTAAGTAACAATAAATATGGGTTGTCATTCTTGTCCAAAGCGACAAAATCAACGAGTTTACTGATATTTTTACCAAAGTTGACGGCTTTAACACCTGAAGTTCTAACACCGGTGCATGGAATATCATTTTCGTTGAAGATGGAACCAACACCACTTTCGCTGATGATGAACAAATCTGTGTCACCGGAAGTGATGGACACTGCCACAACAACATCATCACCACTTAATGAGATATTTCTAATAGGTCTTGTTGTGATCTTATTAGTCTCGTAATCGGATAAAAGTGAACGTTTAATCTTGTTATTTGCAGTCAAAGTGATGACATGTAAGCCTTGTTTAAAGGTTGAAATATCATATGCTTTGACAATCTTTTCTTTGCTATCGAGATTGATGATGTGATTCAAATGTGTCCCTTCTTCTTTCCACTTATTCTCTGGAATTGCAAAAACAGGAACATAGATGTAATTACCCAAAGATGTGAAGGCAATAACACCATTATGGGTGTTTGTCTTAATTGCAAGTTGCAACTTATCACCTTGTTTCAATTTAGGTAATGAATCAACTAAGTTATCATTTATAGATTTTTGATAAGAGATAAGTGAGGTTCTCTTGATGTAACCATCATGAGTTAAAACAACATAGCAGTCTTCTTTGAGGATAAGTTGAGTTGTATCAACTTGTTCAACTTTGATCTTCTCATCCAAAATCTGGGTTTTTCTATCATGTTGGAACTGCTTATTAATCTCTTTCAAATCCTTAATAATCACCTTTTCCAACTTGGATTGGTCATTTAAAATTGCATTTAAATAATCGATATCATCGACAAGAGCGGAACGTTCATTTTCAAGTTCCATGACGTCTGTCTTTGATAATTTATAAAGTTGTAAAACAGCGATTGCTTCAGCTTGAGGTTCGTTGAAACCATATCTTTCAATGAGTTTATTCTTGAAATCTGCTTTAGATTCACAAGCTTTTGCAAGTTGAATGATTTCATCGATGATACTTCTTGCTCTGATCAAACCGTTGATGATATTGATTCTGATATTATCTTTATTCAAGATAAATTCACTTCTACGTCTGATAACTTCCTTTTGGTGTTCAAGATAAGCATCAATAATTTCCAAAAGGTTCATGGTCTTAGGGTGACCTTTATCAAGAGCAAGCATATTTGCAGCATAGGTTTCTCTTAAAAGACCTTTTGCTTGCAAGTAATTTAAAACTGCTTCAGGTGAAGCATTCTCTTTAACTTCAATAACAATTCTAATTTCTTCGGTTGATTCATCACGTATTTCTTCGATATTATCGATATGATCCTTGATACGTTTTTCATCCAAGTCATGGACGAATTGGTTCTTAGCAATACCGTAAGGAATTTCGGTGATAACAATTGAATTGATATCTTTTTCAATTACTGCTTTTGAATAGATGTAGAAATTTGCTTGACCGGTTCTGTAAAGAGTATGAATTGCTTCTACATCATCAATTAAACCACCAGTAGGGAAATCTGGACCTTTGACAAATTCAAAGAGTTGGTCAACTGATAATCTCTTATGCTCCAAACGATAGATGCAAGCATTGATAATTTCATTTAAATTGTGTGTAGGAATATTGGTTGAGAAACCGATACCGATACCTGAAGTACCATTGACCAACAAATTAGGGAAACGGCAAGGTAAAACAGTAGGTTCATAGTGAGAATCATCGAATGTGTAACACATATCGACGGTATTTTTATCGATATCTTGAACCATGAAATCGGTAATTTTTGCAAGTTTTGCTTCGGTGTAACGGTAAGCAGCAGCTGGGTCGTTATCGATGGAACCATTGTTACCTTGGAAGAAAACTAAAGGTACATTAGCTTTCCATTCTTGGGAAAGTCTAACCATTGCATCGTAAACAGATGTATCACCATGTGGGTGGTAATGACCGATAACATCACCGACGATTGTAGCAGATTTAACTGTATCGTGATCGAAGGTGAAGTGGGATTTGTACATTGCGTAGATGATTCTTCTTTGAACTGGTTTTAAACCATCTCTGACATCTGGAATAGCACGATCGGACATGACAGCTTTAGCGTATCTATTGAAAGATTCACTCAAAGAGTTAGCCATGTCTTGGTCGACGATATCTTCGATGATCTGTTCGATTTTTTTACTCCTGGATGCCATCGGAATCTACCTCCTTGTACTTGATTTCCTTCAATGAGAAGTCAATGTTATTTGTAATCCATATCTTTCTTCTGTCGGAATCACGACCTAAGAAGAGTTTGATCTTATCTGAACATTCATCCTCATCATTGCAGGTGATCTTGATAAGTTTTCTTGTTGCACGATCCATGGTTGTAACCTTTAACTGCTTAGGTGACATTTCACCCAAACCTTTATAACGGGTAATCTTATAACCTGGAATCTTCTTGCATGCATTGATTCTTTCTTCCTCTGTCCAACAGAAAATTTCTTTATCACCTTTGTAGACACGATAAAGAGGTGAAACAGCAATGTAAACGTGACCTGTTTCAACAAGTGGACGTAAATGTTGATAGAAGAATGCTAAAAGTAAGTTTTGAATATGTGCACCATCATCGTCAGCGTCAGTCATGATGATAATCTTATCGTAGTGAATATTCTTGATGTTGAAATCTTTGTCAGAACCAGCACCAATTGTATAAATCATGGTTGCTAATTCTTTATTTTCAAAGATATCATCACTGTTAGTAGTTTCAGCAACGTTTTTTGGCTTACCTCTTAAAGGCAAAATTGCTTGGTAGATTGGGTCACGGCTCTTTTTAGCAGTACCACCAGCGGAGTCACCTTCGACGATGAAAAGTTCGTTATTTTTGTAGTTCTTTGATGAACATTGACATAACTTACCAGAAAGTTGGATTGGTGAAGAGTTTTTAACTTTGCTTCTTTCACTATCCTTGAACTCTTTGGATTTCTTCTTTAAGTTCATCGCATCGATACTCTTTCTAACGACGACTTCAGTTTCGGAAGAATGTTCTTCCAAGTAGTAATTTAAGAAGTCTTCAACGATAGTATCGACTGCAGGTAAAGCTTGTTTAGTACCTAATTTTGACTTAGTTTGACCTTCGAATTGGATGATTGACTCAGGAACTCTGACAGAAATAATTGCAGAGATACCTTCTCTAATATCATCACCTTCAAGCTTTTGAGTATCTTTGATACGTTTATGTTTGATTGCGTAATCGTTGTAGGAATTAGTCAATGCTTTCTTAAAACCGGAAACATGGTGACCACCATCAACAGTTTTAACACCATTTGCGAATGAAATAATATCTTCAGAATAATAATCTTTGATGAAGGTGTAGATAATTTCGACCATGATTCCTTCTGGAGAAGTCTTATTTATATAAATAGGTTCACAAAGAGTTTCTTTTAAGCCGATTTTATTGACAAAGTACTCTTTGATACCACCTTTGTACAAGAATTTCTCAGAACGTTGACTTCTTTCATCAACAAGTTCAAAAGTGACACCCTTTGTTAAACAAGCGGAGTCATTTAAGTGTTCTTTGATCTTGTCGTAGTCAAAAATGACATTATCAAAAATGGAACGACTAGGTTTAAAAGTGACTTTTGTACCACGTTTATCGGTAGCACCTTTATCCTTAATACCGGAATTCTTTCTACCACCATTTTCGTAGCGGATGAAATTATCTTTTCCATCACGGTAGGAATGAATCTCCATGTAATCGGATAAGGCGTTAACAACTGCGCCACCAACACCGTGAAGACCACCAGCACTCTTGTAGTTTGATTCATCGAATTTACCACCGCCATGAAGGGTGTTGTAGACGATATCAAAACCGGTCATCTTCTCAGCAGCGTTGTATTCGCAAGGAACACCTCTACCTTCGTCTTCGACTGTGATTGAATTATCTTCGTGAATGGTAACGGAAATCTTTTTGCCGTAACCTTCATTTGCTTCGTCAACTGAGTTGTCGACAATTTCCCAAATCAAGTGATGCAAACCGACTGTATCAGTTGAGCCGATGTACATGCCAGGTCTAACTCTAACTGGTTCAAGACCTTTTAAAACTTTTAAATCTGACGCACTATAATGTGAATTATTTGTAGTGTCGGATGTTTTCTTTTCTGCCATTTGCCGACCTCCATTTTTATATTTTAACAAATAAAGAATTACAATATTTGTTATATGTGAAATGGCTTTAGATGGCTTATTTTCGTTTTGAAGTAAATAATAAAACTGATAAACGATATAATATCTAAGGTAAATTTTATGGCATATAACACAATAGCATTTATTTTAATATCAACTATAGTCGGATACTTTATCGGCTCAATTCCTTTTTCAATTATTATTGGAAAAGTTTTCTATCATACCGATGTTAGAGATTACGGTTCCAAAAATGCTGGAGGCACAAATGTCGGTCGTGTTTTAGGCAAAAAAGCTGCCTACACTGTCATCGTTTTGGACATTTTGAAAAATACCTTCTGCATCTGGTTAACTTACTATCTTGCAAAGTCAGTTTTTGGTAGTTATCTCTACGATTTCAACTACGGCAATCAAACTCATTATGAATTCTATTCATATTTAGTTGCTGTCACCGTCTCTTTAGGTCACTGTTTCCCTGTATTTTGTGACTTTAAAGGTGGTAAGACCGTCACCTGTTTCTTAGGTTTCTTACTTGCAACTAATTACTATTTATTTATATTATCCCTCATCATCTTCTTTGCATTATTCTTCTACAAACATATCGTTTCTTACGCTAGCTGTCTAACTTCTTTAGTAATACCATTTTGTGCTCTAGCATTAGGAGTTGTTTCTTATTACATCACAAATGACTACTTATTAGGAGGAATGTATTTCAGCTCTGACTTATATTTCTCACCTGATTTCTCATACTTTGGTTCAATGATACTTATTACATTATTACTTTTGTATCGTCACAAAGAAAATATTGTTAGACTTATTAATCATACCGAACCTATCACAAAATATAAGAAAGGAAAATAGTATGGCAGAAAACAATTTTTTCAAAGAAAGCAAAACTAAAGATAATGATGAAATTGAAGTTGTTAATGGCGAAGTCGTTCCTCGTGCAAGCGTTCATAAAGACATTCAAGGTAACATCAAAGTAATTAAATACTGCCCATATTGTGGAAAAGAATTGACCGTTAAGAAAAATGAAATGGTTTGTGAAGATTGTGATGAAGTAATTGGATTTGTCGCTGAAGCAGAAGAAGTTCAAAAGGATGATTTCGATGAACTTCTTTTGATGAAAAGAGGTAGAACATATGGACTTTGGATGTTATTATCCTGCAGTATTGCAACTGTAATTACATTAGTTTCAATCACAATGACAATTGTTTATGGTTCATCTAATCCTGAAGGTGGATCAATTGCTTACTCACAGATTCTTGGTTCTAGCTTTTTCTCCCTTGCAGGTGTTGCCTGGTCAATTGTAAATATGATTATTACAGTTTGGTACAACTACAAAGCAAAAAAATTAGGTTTCAAGAGAATTGTTTCCTCATACATTGGTATGTGGATTGCACTAGTTGGTCTCTTATACGGACTTTGCTTCTTAATTATGGTCTTTGCAGGAGCAATGAACGCTTAAATCAAATTATTAGACAAGAAAAAAGACTTAATTCCCGACGAATTAAGCCTTTTTATTATCTCGATTTTTAATTTTAAATTAGTTTTTCTTATTTGCTTCTTCCATTGAGCGCATTACTTGTCTAACTTGCTTCTCAGATGGCTTTTTACCCATTTGAGTAAACATAACACGGATTTGTTTTTCAGTAATTGGAGGATGCTTTTTCAACTCTCTCTTGAAGACGTATCTTGCAATAAAATAACCTGCAACAAGTCCGACAATTAAACAAACGATAATACAGAAGAGAAGCCAACCCCAATTTACCATGCTGTGTTAGTTCTCCCAATCAGTAAGCTTATGCTCTGGAATCGTATTCACCTGTGTCGGTTCTGACGATAACTTTGTTACCGATCTTAACGAACATAGGAACTTTAATGACGAAACCTGTTTCTAAGGTTGCATCTTTCATAGCTTTGTTGATTGTATCACCCTTGACTGCATCTTCGGTAGCAGTAACTTCCAAAGTAACTTTGACAGGTAATTCAACACCCATGATTTCATCACCGTAGTAAGTGATCTTAACGACTGAATCTGTTGTTAAGAAATTAGATTCCCATTTTAATCTTTCTTTAGGTAATTCAACTTGATCATATGTTTCTTGGTTCATGAAAACGAGATTGTTACCATCATCGTAAAGGTATGTCATATCTCTCTTATCCAAGAAAATAAGTTCAACCTTATCATCACCGTTGAATGTCATATCTGAAATAGAACCAGTTCTTAAGTTCTTTGCCTTGATCTTGACGATCATACCTCTCATAGCGGTCTTGTTATGTAAAATATCCAAAACGCTGTAGAGTTCGCCTTTGTAGGTAAAGTTTCTACCTGGACCTAAATCACCAACTGCCTTAATATCTGCCATAATAATACTCCGAAATTAGTTATTATTTCTTTTCAACATGTAAGGTGTGCTTATTGCACTTTGGGCAATATTTCTTGACTTCAAATTTCTCAGGATGTGCCTTTTTATTCTTTGTAGCAATATAATTTTCCATCTTGCATTCTGTGCAACGAAGAGTAAAATTCATTCTTGGTTCTGCCATATTTAAACTCCTTTTTCTAAATTCAATTAAAAAATGCTATATTATTTTATAACTTAGACGAACTTTTTTCAATATGGAAATTGGCATGAGGTAAGAGCATGATTTCACGTGATAAAACATATAAATTTGCAATCGGAAATAGGCTAATTGGTGGCGATAGTCCAATTCTTATTCAGACGATGTCAAATATAAAAACTAGCAAAGTTGAAGAAAATATTAAACTCTGCCACGACTTAGAAACATTAGGTTGTGACATGATTAGATTCTCAACTTTTGATGAAGAGGATTGTCTAGCATTAAAAGAAATCAAAATGCACACTTCATTACCAGTCATCGCCGATATTCATTTTAACTACAAATACGCTTTACTTGCTTTGGATGCAGGAGTCGATAAAATTAGACTTAACCCAGGTAATATCACTAAAAATAATCTTGATGAAGTCGTTGCTAAGTTGAAGGAAAAAGATGCTGCTTTAAGAATTGGTGTCAATTCTGGAAGCCTTGGAAAGTATGCATTAACAAGTGAAAATGTTAAAGAACAATTTTTAACCGCTGTAGAAGAAATGCTTTCTTATTTTGAGAGTAATGACTTCCATAAAATGGTTTTAGCAGCTAAAAATACTTCTCCTGACTTAACTAGAGAACTATATTTTGCACTTGCAGAAAAATATCAATATCCATTGCATATCGGTTTAACTGAATCTGGTTTTGGAATTCAAGGAACAATTAAAAGCTGCACTGCTTTAATTCCAATTTTATCTGCTGGAATTGGTAATACAATTAGAATTTCCTTAACTGATGATCCAAGAGAAGAAGTTCTTGCTTGTAAAACTTTGCTTAAATCTATGGGACTTAAGAAAAATGTTCCAACACTTATTTCTTGTCCAACTTGTGGTAGAACTCAAGTTGATGTCTACAACATTGCTCGATATGTTGAAGATAAACTCAAATATGTAAATAAGGATATCACTGTTGCTGTTATGGGGTGTCCTGTCAATGGACCAGGTGAAGCAAAACATGCTACTTTTGGTATTGCGGGTGGCATCAACAGTTTCATCGTCTTCAAAAAAGGTGTTGCAATTGGTAGTTACCCAGAAAAAGAAGCAATGGAAATATTATTTAATCTTATCGATAAGGAGAATGAGAATGAAATTTAATCTTGATGAAAAATATATCTCTTACTTAAGTTATATTAACGATGTTAACTACAATTTTTCATCGATAATTAAAGATTATTTGCTTGAATACAGAAAATCTATTTCAAAAAATGATTTAACTAACTTTATCAACAGCAAGAATTTAAGTCTTTCTGAAGCCTATATTGCACATATTTTTGCATGTGAAGGTTACGATTTTGACGATGATGAAATCACATCTTTACAACAAGATTTTGATTTTAAGAATATGATTCAACCAATTAATGATAAAGAATACACCTCAAATCCTTACTATAAAAACGTTAAAGTTAAAGATTGTAAATATAAAAATGTTGAATTAGTTAACTCAAGTTACTCACCTTTAGAACTTGTTGTTTATGATGAGATTTATTTCACTGATAAAGCACCAAGTTTAGAAGTAAATAAACTCGGTTTCTTCCAAAAACCATTCAATTATTTGGAAGTCTTGAAAGACGGAACCACTTGGATGTCCATCACTCCTTATGAAATTAATACTATGAAAAAAGCAATTAACGAAGCAACTGGTAATGTTTTAGTCCAAGGTTTAGGCTTAGGTTACTATCCTTACATGGTTTCACTTAAAAATGAAGTTAAGAAAGTTGTAGTAATTGAAAAGGATAGAGATGTTATTGAAATTTTCAATAAATACCTCAAGAAATTCTTCAATAATAAGGTTGAAGTTATCGAAGGTGATGCTTACGAATTAACTGAAAAATTACTTAAAGAAGAACATTTTGATTACATGTTTTTTGATATCTACCATGATGAAGCCGACGGATTACCACTTTATCAAAAGATGTTAAAACTTATTGAAATAAACAAATTTGATATCAAAGCAAGTTATTGGATTGAAAGAAGTATCCTTGAAATTGCAAGAAGATGCTTAATCTGTGCTGTAATTGAAACTTATTACAAGATTAAAAACGATTCTTCTGCAACTGAAGAATATGATAGATATATCGATAACTTCAAGAATTTACTTAAAACAGTAACTATCGATACTTTAGAAGATTTTGAAAATCTTTTCTCAGATGAATCCATACAAAAAATGCTAGTAAGTATGTAACTACTTACTAGCTTCTTTTTTACGAATATTTGTCTTGATAATCTTTTCTTTGTGTCTTCTTTTGACTTGTTCAACAGCCCATCTAACCTTCTTCTTGTAACAAGGTTTAACTTTTGTTGAACGAGTTTTTCTTGCAACACGTTTAATTTCTTGCTCTAATTTTTCATTCTTAGCTTTGGCTTGTCTTCCTTTAGGAGCAAACTTAGTTTCATCCTTCATACCATCCTTAGTTAATGAATGGAAAACAAACTTGATGTCTTTTTCTAAAAGTGATTTAACTGCTTTATCACCATCTTTGGCAAGAACATAGGAGTTACCTTTATTGTTGAATCTTCCGGTTCTACCAGCTCTGTGATAGTAATAATCGATGTGATTTGCAGGTAAATCAACCGAGATAATTGTATCAACATCATCGATATCAAGACCTCTAGCACCGAAATCAGATGATAATAAAATATAAGACTTATTATCTTTAAAATCGTACATAGCATTCTTAATTTCACGCTTATTTAGTTGACCACTTAAGACTATATGATCGACACCATCTTTGAAAAGTTGTCTGCTGATCTTATCCAAATCTTCATTCTTAGAAACGAAGATAATTGTCTTGTATGGATTGATAGCGTTAAGCAATTTAATTAATGCCTCATAAGTTGTAAAGTGCTTAATATCAACGATATGATGTGTAACATTTGCAGATGTTTTATTGTTTTCTCTAACATCGTAGGTGACATCAAAGTGCATCAATTTCTTCAATTGAGAAACTTCATGTTCATTGAGTGTTGCTGAGAATAATGAAATTGGAACAGAGTAATTTTGTTTGATATTAACTAGATTGTCATCGAATCCATCAAAAGCAATCATATCTGCTTCATCAACAATGACTCTTTTAAGATCTTTCATGTTGTATGATTTGGAAATATTTGCAAAGATTGATGGAGTGACAATAAGAATTTGAGCAGTATTCTTGTATGAATTTAAATCATTCTCATTTTTAAGCAAAGTGATAGAAGTATTTAAATTCATCTCCTTTTTAAATGATTGGAAAACACTGTAAATTTGGTTGCCTAATGCACTGGTTGGGACAACGATGATATCTTGTAAATTCTTTTCGATATCCAAATCATTGAAGATTGGTACCATGTAGGCTAATGTCTTACCGGAACCAGTAGGGGCCAAAGCCAAGATACTTTTATTTTTATAAAGTGCAGAGATAGCCTTTTCTTGAATTGGTGAACATTCAAAATAAGAAAGATTATTTAAAGCTTTTATTACTCGTTCGGATAAAAAAGTTAATGATTTAAATGTAACTGCCATTATCTAAACTCCTTTTTTACCTCTAATCCTAAAATATCGATGTTTTCAACATCAACTTTGCTAGGTGCTTGAGTCATTGGGTCGTATGCAGAAAGATTCTTAGGGAAGGCGATGACGTCTCTAACGTTATCAGTTTCACAAAGAACCATACATAATCTTTCAAGACCGATACCAAAACCTCCCATTGGTGGGGTACCATATTTCAAACTGTCGATGAAGAAACCGAATCTATCTTTAATTTGTTCATCGGATAAGCCGAGAAGCTTAAAGACTTTTTCTTGAATCTTACTATCGTAAGTTCTTAAAGCACCGGAAGAAAGTTCGACACCATTCATAACTGTGTCATAACCGTATGTTCTAATTTGTGTTGGATCTGTATCGAATAAATGTAAGTCTTCATCGTTAGGTCTGGTGAATGGGTTGGATAAACATTCAATTTGACCTTCAGAATTTCTTTCAAACATTGGCCAGTCGATAACAAATAATGGAACAAATTTATCTTTAGGTCTAAGATTTAATAAATCACCATAGTGTAATCTTAAAACACCTAAAGCCAAGGACATCTTCTCGCCTGATGCATCAGCACCAAGAATTAAGACGTCGTTATTAGCCAATTCATATTTTGCAACAAGTGCTTCTTTTTCTTCATCAGATAAGAATTTTGAGATACCACCTGAGAATTGATTATCAACATATTTAAGATGTGTGACACCATAAACTTTATTCTTTTTAACAAGTTCATTATCAGCATCCATCATTTTTCTGGATAATTTATCTGCGTAATTAGAAACTTTAAAGCCTCTAACTGCTTTTTCCTTGTATGCTTCAAATGTTGTATTTGCAAAGATAGCGGTGACATCTTCAATTCTCATACCGAAACGTAAATCTGGTTTATCGGAACCGTAGTTATCGATACAAACTTGATATGGCATTCTGATAAAGTCAGGAAGTTCAACATTTAAAACTTCTTTCCAAACACTTTTTAACAAACCCTCGATAACTTGTAAGACATCTTCTCTATCAGAGAATGACATTTCACAGTCAATTTGAACGAATTCTGGTTGTCTATCTGCTCTTTGGTCTTCATCTCTGTAGCAGAGAGCAATTTGATAGTATTTATCCATACCAGAAATCATCAATAATTGTTTGAAGATTTGAGGTGATTGAGGTAGAGCGTAAAATGAACCTTTATAAATTCTGCTAGGAACAAGATAGTCTCTTGCACCTTCTGGTGTAGATTTAATTAAAGTTGGAGTACATATTTCGTTGAAATTTAATCCTTCCAAATAATTTCTAACAACCTTTAAAATTTGATGTCTCTTTTTGAGATATTTTTGCATTACTGGTCTACGTAAGTCCAAGTAACGATATTTCATTCTTGTTTCTTCACTAGCAGTGGTGTCATCAGTAATTGTGAAAGGTGTAGTTTCAGCATGGCTGAAAACTTTGATTGATTTAACTAAAACTTCAATTTCACCAGTTTCCAAATGTTTATTAGGTTCATCTTTTTTGATGACAGTACCTGTAACTTGAATACAATCTTCAGAATGTAAAGAAGTGGTTTCCAAAAATTTAGGATCAATATTCAATTGTGTGATTCCGTATGTGTCACGTAAATCGACGAAACATAATGAACCTAAATTTCTGACTCTGTTAACCCAACCACAAAGTGTGACTTCCTTATTAACATCTGTGATTCTTAACTGACCACATGTAACAGTTCTTAACATTATTAAAATTTCCTTTCGCTTAACATCTTAGTAAATTCTTCTTTACTAATCTTTTGTTGTTCACGCTTAGAAAAGTCTTTGATTTCCAAGGATAAATCTTCGTTGATGAGCAACAAATATTTTGTATTCATTCTTGCTGCTTGCTTGAGTGAACCACCGAATGCTTTTGTCATTGGTGCAGCAATTGCAGAGTAATTACTATTTCTGATTGTCTTTAAGATATCATTAATTTCTTTGACACCTTCAGGATTCTTGTTGAATGAATAGACAAAGAAATCCAATGCATATTTATTTAAGACATCTGATTTCAAACTTTCGTTGAAGCACATAAGTAATCTATCCAAGCCGAATGAGAAACCGATACCTTCCATTTTTGGGCCATTCAATTCAGCAGTCAAATTTGCATATTGACCTCCGGCACCTAAAGCAAGAGGTAAATCACCTTGCTCAAGATAAAGTTCGAAGACGATTCCAGTGTAGTAATCCAACCCTCTAACAAGGTGTGGGTCTCTCTTATATTTGATACCTAGGTTATCGAGCTCTGTGCAGATATCATCGTAGTATTTCTTATCTTCTTCAGAAAGAAAATCGGTGATATTTGGAGCATTCAAACCTAATTCGTGATCATGTTCAACTTTACAATCTAAAATTCTAAGCGGATTGACTTCAAATCTACGTTTACAATCTTCACACATTGTGTCAAGATGGCTCTTGAAGAACTCTCTTAAAGCTTCTCTCCACTTTTTTCTAGCGTCTTCAGCACCTAAGTAGTTGATGACAAGATAAATATTGTTACCTAATAACTCTTTAGCAGCGGAGTAGAACAAATTTAAGCAATCAATCTTAGTGATGATATCCAAATTATTATCGACGAATTCAACACCGCCTTGATGTAATTCTCTATAACGACCTTTTTGAGGTCTTTCATAACGATATACACTTCCATAGTAGCCTAATTTAAGTGGTAAATCTGGAGTTGCATACAATTTGTTTTCAATCAAAGCACGCATGATACCAGCAGTAAATTCTGGTCTTAAAGAAGTTTGGTGTTCACCTTTTGATTCCAAATTGTAGATTTCTTTGTTGACGATATCAGTTGATTCACCAACAGAACGAATGAAAAGTTTTGTTTCTTCAAATGTTGGAATGTCTATCTTATTTACACCATAGTTTTTAAAATAACGGTCTAAAACAGAGGTGATATAGTCATAAATTTTCTTGTTGTCCCCAAAGATATCTTGGGTGCCACGAGGCTTAATAATCTGTTCAGCCATAAGCCCTCCTTAATGAATAATTCTTGTGACAGCATCGACATTTTCGACGCTCTTGATAATAGTGTAGAGATATTCAAGTTCGTTGCTATCTTTGACCATGACAGTCATGGAAATTGTACAACGACCATTGTTATGCATCTTTGCATTCAACTTGAATACTTGGAAGTTGAAATAGTTAAGTTTGTTCATGATATCAACGAGCAATCCGTTTCTATCAAAACAATCTAAAGCTAAATCAACAGGATATTTTTCTTCCTTTTTGAAATCTTTATTCCAACTGACAGCGATTAATCTGGCAGATTCATTCTTGATGTTTGGACAGTCAGTTCTATGAACTTTAATGCCATTACCTTGAGTGATGTAACCAACAATTGAATCACCTGGAATAGGATTGCAGCAGTTTGCAAGACTGATTAATGCAGTATCACCATTTTCAAGTAAAACTGCATCGGAAGAATTACTTTTAATAACGTGTTTATTGATGTTATCTCTAATTGATTGGTATGTTTGAACATTTGGTTTCAATTGGAGATAATCGCAGATCATTTGAGGTGTGAGATTCTTTGAGTTGATCAAAACAAAGAAATCATCTGCAGTTTCACACTTAAAATGATCCAAAACTTTTCTTGTGGTGATTTGAGAAAGTTGAATATTGATATTTCTTTCTTTCAAACCATCCTGTAATGATTTCTTACCTTTTTCAATGTTATCTTCACGGACATAGTCCTTATTAACCTTCAAAAGGTATTTTTTAATCTTGCTCTTAGCAAAGTTTGATTTACAAATCTTCAACCATTCAGAAGTTGGATGAGCATTCTTACCAGTTTTAACTTCTACAACGTCACCAGTTTCAAGTTGAGTTGAAAGTGGGACAAGTTTATTGTTAACTTTGGCACCAGCAAGAGTATCACCAATTCCGGTATGAATTCTGTAAGCAAAGTCAATTGGAGTTGATCCGTTAGGTAATGAAATAACTTTACCTTTTGGTGTGAAAACATAAACATTTGCATCGAAGATGTCATGAGTTAAAGTATCGACATATTCTTTTGCACTTTCGTTATCACTTTCGTCGTTGGAAAGAGAAACGAAGTCTCTGAACCAGTGAAGTTGCTCTTCAATTTCTTGTTGTTCAACTTTTGGATCGTAGTTTGCACCTTCTTTGTATCTCCAGTGAGCGGCAACACCGCTTTCTGCAGTTTCATCCATCTTCTTAGTTCTAATTTGAACTTCGAAGGTATGACCATCTGTAGTGACAATGGTTGTATGTAAGGATTGATACAAATTAGGTTTAGGCATAGCGATGTAATCTTTAAATCTGCCTGGGACAGGTTTAAAGTAAGCATGGATATAACCTAAGATTTCATAACAGTTAACTTCAGTTTCAGTGATGATTCTTAAAGCTAAAATGTCATAAATTTCATCGAAAGATTTACCTTTGAGGTACATCTTTTTGTAGATTGAATAAATGGATTTGACTCTTGATGTGATTGAGAATGAAATGTTTGTCTTAGAAAGAATATCTGTAATTTGATTTTTGATTGTTTCGATAGCATTGTTAACATCAAATTGCATCTTTTCAATCAAATTCTCAATATTTACATATTTTTCATGATCCAAATAGTACAAAGATAAATCTTCAAGTTCAGTCTTAACTGTGAAAATACCTAATCTATGAGCAATTGGTGCATAGACTTCCAAGGTTTCCTTAGCAATTTTCTTCTGTTTAGGTTCGGATTGGAATTGCAAAGTTCTCATATTGTGCAATCTATCAGCAAGTTTTATGATGATAACACGAATATCCTTTGCCATCGCAACGAAAATCTTACGATGAGATTCAGCTTCGAACTCAACATTTTGATAATCGGATAATCTTGTAATCTTTGTTAATGACTCAACAAGAGTAGCAATCTCTTCACCGAAAAGTTCAGCAATCTCTTCTCTTGAGGTATCGGTGTCTTCAATAGTGTCATGCAATAATCCGGCGATAATTGTTGATGGTCCAGAATGCAATGTTGCAAGGATGCAAGCAACAGCAACTGGATGAGTAATGTATAAATCACCAGATTTTCTTCTTTGATTTTTGTGTTTTTCTTTTGCAAATTCGTACGCTTTTGTAATTAAAGCATCGCTTTCTGCAGAATGAATATAAGTTTTGTAAAGTGATTGAAGTTCCTCAAAAGTATGAATCTTATTTTCTGGATTAATCATACTTAAACTCCTTCTAGTTTAGAAATCGTATTGGATTAAGGATTTGACGTTGATACCTTTTAAGAATTTATCACTTCTAACCTTTGTTAATTCAATCAAAGTGATGCAGCCGACAACCTCTGCTCCAACATCGTTGCAGAGTCTAACTAATGCATCCAATGTGCCACCAGTTGCTAATAAATCATCGACTAAAACAACTCTATCACCTTTTTTAATTGAATCCCAAGGTAAGTTGATGCAGGAATAACCATATTCAAGTGAATATTTTGCTTGTAATGTTTTACCTGGAAGTTTGCCATCTTTTCTAGCCATAACGAATCCAAGTCCTAAGTTATAAGCGATAACTGTACCGAAAATGAAGCCTCTTGCTTCAGGTCCGATAATAACAGTTGGGTTCATCTCTCTTGCGTAATCTGATAATTGATCACTTGCTTTTTTGAAAGCTTCAGGGTTTCTTAAAAGTGGTGACATATCCTTGAAGGAAATGCCTTTTGTAGGGAAATCTTCTGTAATTGCAATATAATCCTTAAAATCCATAATTTTGACCTCGTGATAACTATCATATTATATAATAATTAAACTATATAAGGAGGGCATAAATGGTTTATTTACTAACAGATTTGGGCTATTGTTCAGGCGTAAATAATGCCATCAATATCATCAAGAAAATTCGTGAAAATAATCCAGATACAGTAATCTACATGAACCATCCTTTAGTTCATAATGAAGAAACTTTAAAAGAGCTTAATTTCGGTGATAAATTGAAAGTAATCGATTTAAATTCTGTTACTGAAAAAGTTGATGGTGTTTTGGTCTTTTGTGCCCATGGTCATACAAAAGCTGAAGATGAAAAGAAAAAATTCTTTTCTGAAAGTTATGATGCCTTATGTCCTTTACTTAAATCGATTCAAGCAATGGTTAATAAATCTACTGGAGATGATTGGACAATCCTTTTTTATGGAGATAAAAATCATCCGGAAACTCAAGCCATTTTAGATAAATTTAATAACTATGTTTTCATCGATAAGAGAGACAACCTAGGACAAGTTATTAAAAATGCTAACTTGAAAAACAAAGTTTATTTACATACTCAATCAACTATCTTATCTGTTCCTTATCAAGAAATTTGTGATATCGTTAAATCTATAAATCCAAATGTTGAGTTTGTTTATAATTTCCCTTGCCCAATGCTTAAAAAACGTGTTGAGTCAATCATTAAAGCTAGCAAAGCAATCGAAGATAACAATAAAAATTTAATCATTGTTGTTGGTGATAAGTCATCTTCAAATTCTAATGAACTTGTTAGATATACTCAAAAGTTTTTTAAGAATTTAAAGGTTATCATGCTTTCAAATACTACTGAAGTTGCAGCCATTAAAGGAAAATATGAAAATTATTACATCATATCTTCAACTTCAGCTAGCGTAAAAACTTGTGAAAATATCGCTTCTTTACTAAAAAATTAAGTAAGTTTTAAATCTTTTTTAATCAATTCGATAGCTTTCTTAAGGTAATATCTATCGAGATTATCCATTTTCTCATCATTCAAAAATTTGCAAACACTATCAGTGAGTTTGGGATTTTTGAATTTTTTAATGACTGAAAATATCTTATCTAACTTTTCGTTTTTATCGATGATATCTTCACAATCATCCTGATATGGCAACTCATGAAGTTCATCTAAACTCAAAATACTTCCGTGGCAAAAGTCAAATGAGGAATAGCTCTCATTGATTTCTTTAAAGTACTCTTTGATGTTATTTTCAGTTAAAGGTAGACCTTTAGCCTTAATATCATCAATAGCTTCTTCATACTTCTTACTCTTATTTCTGTAGTAATAAGTTATCTTAATTTGAGATGCTTCCTTATTGATGAATTTTATTAAACTCATTGCCACATATTTTTGAATATAAGCAATATTTGTAGAAAATTTCTCCTTATCTATTCGCGAGACTGCTTCTATAAAATACTTATAAGATTGCTGAAATAAATCTTGGATTTCCAAAGATTCATTCTTGATGACAAACTTATATTTGTCATAGATTGATTTAACAATTTTATAAATCAATCGAATGTAAGATAAAAATAATTTGTTGTAATCCTGATTTTCACCAAAGATACAATCATACTGTTCTTCAACCGATAAAGGTTTATTAAGTGACAATATCAAATCAATATTGTTACGAAAAAAGGTACCAAAATCGGTTGAGATATATTTGTTTTCAAAAACCATATCTCTCTACCACCTTGATACCTTATTTATGTGATAAAAATTTATTGATTCTTTGTTAATCGTTCAAATAATACCAATTTTGTAAAATTTGTTCGATTTTAGTGATCTTTTCTACAAGTTCTGGCTTCTTTTGAATGATAAGAGGCAATGTCTTGTAGGTCTCAAATTCTTTAGTTAACTTTTCAAGTAACAATGAATCACGTTTAAGTAAAGCGATTGGACCATACTTTAATTCAATATCGGAATAGTCAATTGTATTTCCAGTATATTTAGCAACAATAATTGGATAATACTTTCTCTTTTCTTTAACGTAAACTTCATCTACAATTTCAAAGCCATTTTGACCTAAGAATTCTCTTGTTTTTTCTTCTTCAGATTGAGGTTCTAAAACTAATAAATCAAGTTTTTGTGCTCTTTCTAGAGAAGTTCTAAGGATGTAATCGATGGTTAAACCTCCCATACCTAAAATGGTAACAACATTTGTATAATCTGGAATATCTTTAATGCCATCTGAAAAGATGCATTTAATATCTTCTTCTAAATCAGCTTTTTTAATGTTATTGACCATCTTTTGGTAAGGACCTTTTTTATTTTCAACGCAAACAATGTTTTTAAAGCCATTCTCTGCTAAATAAATAGGTAATTCACCATGATCAGCACCGATATCTGCAACAGACATTGAATTATCTAAAAAGTTTGCTGCGGTTTGTAATCTTTCTGATAATTTCATATTAGTTGCGGAAATCTTTTAATGCTTTTGCTCTTGTAGGATGTTTCAATTTCTTCAAAGCCTTGGCTTCGATTTGTCTGATACGCTCTCTGGTAACACCAAATTCCTTACCAACTTCTTCCAAAGTATAAGGAGTACCATTTGGAATACCATATCTTAAACGAATAACTCTTTCCTCACGGTCGGTTAATTCCTTTAAGATGGAATCAAGAGCAGCATTCTTCTCGGCTTCATCAGCATAATCGCTTGGTGACATGTTATCCTTATCTTCGATGAAGTCGGAAACATGTGAATCATTTTCTTCACCAACAGGTTTTTCTAATGAAACTGGATCTAATGCGTAATTTAAGATTTCTTGAATCTTTTCAGGAGAGAACTTGTTATCCATCTCTTCTGCAATTTCCTTTAAAGTAGGATCACGATTCAATCTTTGAACGAGAGTTCTCTTAGTCTTGTTGATGGTGTTGATATTATCAACCATGTGAACAGGAATACGAATTGTTCTTGATTGATCGGCTAAAGCACGAGTGATAGATTGTCTAATCCACCAAGTTGCATATGTTGAGAATTTGAAGCCTCTTGTGTAGTCAAATTTATCAACTGCTTTCATCAAACCTAAGTTACCTTCTTGAATCAAATCCAAGAATGCCATACCGTGGTTGACATATTTCTTTGCGATGGAAACGACAAGCTTTGTGTTACTCATGATGAGTTTGTCTTTAGCAGCCTTATCACCCTTTAAGATACGTTGTGCTAAAACAATTTCTTCTTCTCTGTTCTTTAAAACAGGATATTTACCAATATCACGTAAGTATTGCTTAACATTATCTTGGAACTTAACATCTTCATCGTAGTTGTAAAGTTCTAATTCAGGGTTGAAAGCCTCTTCTTCTTTTTCAGTATTATCGAAGTCTTCTTCGATGTTCTCTTCGTTAATTTCTTGACTTTGTTCTTCCATATTCTCTAATTGAGGATAGAAGTAATCGAGTAATGCTGAATTATCGTCATCACTCAAATCGTATTGATCTAAGTAATTACTTAATTTGTCAGTATTGAAATTAGGATCATTTTTAATTTTCTCGCTAATTTCATGTTTTAAATACTCGAGAATTTGTTCGGAAGTGATATCACCTTCGATATTGAGGTAGTCACGTACATTTGCTGTAAGATCTTGAATTTTTTCTGCTTGAATTTCTTGAACTTTTTTCTTTCTGCCCATGCAAAAAACCTCCTAAAACAAAGCACTAATTATTATACCACACACAAAATTATTGTGTCAATAGTTTTTTAAAAGAAATTTTCACTAATACTATTATATAATAAAATTTGTCTAGTAGCCAATTTTTTTTGATTGCATAGCGCAATTTGTCTAGAGCTCTAGCGAAAGTATTAGAGACTTTTGTATATCCAAGATCTAGATCTTCACTGATTTTTAATATAGATTTTGGCTCTTCACAGAGGAAAAAGAAGAAGTTACAAACAATATATCTTTCGGTTTCATCCATAGTCTTTTCAATACAATCAAGGATGCAATCCATCAATTCTCTGTACTCAACATATTCCTTTTGATTGACTTGGTCATGATCTGGAATGTTGCAAATATCGAAATCGTATTCTTCTGCAAATTCATCATCACCATATGTCTTATATTTGTAAATGACATGATCCAATTCAAGATATTTTTCCATATCAAGAGGTGTATCAGGATATATCTTATTAAATAATTCTAAAATCTCATCAGTTTTACCATCTCTTCCTGTCTTTTGAAGGAATTCAAGTTTAACTGTAGAAAGTTTATTTATATATCTTCTTAAGTAATCTGGTAAAGGTACAGTATATCTTTGATAATCAATATCTCTAACAATATGATACACAATAAATTTGGGAGCAAAAGTAGAAAATCTATAACCTAACTCAGGATTGAAATTGTTGTATGCATCATACAAACCTTTTAAAGCTTCCTGAACTAAATCATTCAAATCAATTGAAGCAGTAATTGATGGAGATAGTTTTAAAAGGCTGAAGAAAATAAGATACATGTTGCAAGAAATAAATTTCTCTTTAGCAAACTCATTTCCGTTTTCTGCAGCTTTACGCAAACTGTATTCAACCTTTTTATTGAGATTAGGATATTTCAAAACTTCTTGAAAAAAGTCACTAGTGATAGCATTAAACGATTTAATAGATCTTAAACCGATAAAACTAACTAATTTCTTCTTCAAATTTTTGCCAGATTTTTTGAAGATTTCCTTTAATTCTTTTCTCCAACTGACAATTTGTTCGTGTTTTAATTGTGTGTCTTTATTCATACCCCTGTTACCCCTTTTTCATTTTTATTTACGAATATCGTTTACGAGTCTATTATACTGATTTATATCAAACTCAGTATCGCTTTCATAATCGATAAATTCAACGAAGAACTGCTTCAAATGTTCAAAATTTTCTAAAATAAATTGTTCTTGAACAGTAAGAGTTTCATCGCTTTCCTTTTTAGATTTTATCATATTATGAACTTCTTCTAGCTTTTCAAGACAAATACTTGATAATTTATCATTTGAAGAACCAATATCTGAGCATTCCATAATATATGAATTAATAATTTTATAAAACAAACAACCAAAATTAACATTATCTTGTCTTATTCTGTCAACAGTTTCTTTTGAAATTAATGCTGTCTTCAAAAGATTGCATCCAGATTTTAATTTGCGCATCTGTATTCTAGAATTTGCATTACTATTTGGTATTGTTACTAGAACATCTTTTTTAAGAAAATTTTCAGTTGAACTAACAAAAATAAAATCTGTGAATTCATTAACTTTACTCTCAACTATTTCTGCAGATTTTTTATTGTAGTTGTTGAATAAATTATCAATAGTTTTCTTACTAACACCAGTGTAAGAACTGATTCGATCTAAAATTTGCTCTTTATCTAGGCTAGAAGACATAGCATAGATATTTGTAGAATCTGAAATTAATTTTTCAATTTGATCACTGTTACTACGACCAGTATTAACCATGTAATCAAATTTAAAAATGATTGGGTTGACAAGCTGATTTACCCTTTCTCTAAGCTTATCACCACCAAATTTTTTGATATATTCATCTGAATCTTTGCATTCAGTATAAGGTTTAACAACTGAGCAATTAATTTTTGCTTTATCAAGTTTATTGATTAAATTAAGCATCGCACCTTGACCAGCATTATCACTATCAAGTAGCAAGTTTAATTTAACTTTTAAACTTTTAAGCATTGCCATATGCTGTTCACTAAGATTTACACCCATCAATGCAACGCAGTTTTCAATTCCTGCACGATACAATGCAATGCAATCCATGAAACCTTCGACAATATACATAACTTGCTCTTTTACAGCAACTTTACTCGCTTCATAAAAGTGATAAAGCAATTTAGATTTATCGAATAAATCTTTAGAGTCAGCAGAGTTTATATACTTAGGATCATTTTCGTTTGCATTTGATAACTTTCTACCGGAAAAACCAACAACTTCACCAAACCTATTAGAAATTGGAAACATTATTCTATTACGGAATTTATCGCCAAATTCTTGATTTGATAAAACACCAGCTTTTGTGATTTCGTCATGGGTAAAACCTTGTCGAGCACTTAAAACTTGGATTAATTTTTTGTTGTCTTGAGGAGCATAACCAATCTTAAAATGATCGATTATTGAATCATCGAGTCCTCTATCATGAAGATAGTCTAAAGCAACTTTACCCGATGGTTGCTTTAAATTCAAAATGTAGAAATCTCTAGTTTTAGTTAAAATGTCAATTAACTTTTGATTAGGATTAACTCTTTTAACGATTGTAAAATCTTTTGGTAAAGGAATGTGACAAATATTACAAACTTTAACTATTGCTTCTTGATAACTAATCTTTTCATACTCTTGAACAAAGTGAATGACATTACCACCTTTACCACACGAAAAGCACTTATAGATACCTTTTTGAGGACTGATACTTAACGATGGTCTTGTGTCATTATGAAAAGGGCAAACAGCTACGTAGTTGTTGCCTTTTTTAATAACATCAATATAGGTAGAAATGACTTGAACAATATCTGCTTGTAAAATGACACTTCTAGCAAATTCAAAAGATAATTTCATTATTTAGCTTACTTAAATAAAACTCCGTTAATGTAATTGTTAATTTCAGAAATTTTAACTCTAACTTGTTCCATGGTGTCTCTATCACGAATTGTAACAGACTCATCGTTTTGAGAGTCAAAATCGTATGTGATACATAATGGTGTACCAATAGCATCTTGTCTACGATATCTCTTGCCAATACTACCGGTTGTATCAACAACATAATCAAGTCTTGGATCTAAGACAGGTAAAATCTTTGCTTTGGTTTCTTCGTTTAATTTATTTGATAAAGGTAAAATTGCAACTGAATATGGTGCAAGTCTAGGAGTAAGATGTAAAACAACTCTTTGATCTTTTTCTAAATCTTGAACTTCATATGCATCGCATAATAATGCTAACATCAATCTATCTAAACCAAATGATGGCTCAATAACATGAGGTAAATATCTTGTGTTAGTATCTGGATCAAAATATGTTAAATCTTCTTTGGAGAACTCTTGGTGTCTGCCTAAATCGTAGTCAGATCTGCATGCAATACCCATGAGTTCGCCCCAACCGAATGGGAAGAGATATTCAATATCAGTTGTTGCTTGAGAATAGAAAGCTAATTCTTCCTTTTCATGATCTCTGAAACGAATATGTTCATCTCTCAAACCTAAAGCTTCAACGAAAGACTTACAATTTTCTTTGTAGTATTCAAACCATTTCAAATCTTCACCAGGTTTAATGAAGAATTCAATTTCCATTTGTTCAAATTCTCTGGTTCTGAATGTGAAGTTTCCAGGAGTAATTTCATTACGGAAAGCTTTACCGATATCACAGATACCGATAGGTAATTTTGCTCTGGTTGTTCTCATAACATTCTTGAAGTTAACAAAGATACCTTGAGCAGTTTCAGGTCTCAAATAGACTTCAGATTTGCTATCTTCAGTAACACCGATAAATGTCTTGAACATAAGTTGGAACTTTCTGATAGGTGTGAAGTTGTGCTTACCACAATTTGGACAAGTTAATTTACCTTCTTCAACCATCTTATTCATCTCATCTTGAGACATTGCTTCGACATTTAAATCTGGATATTCATCTTCGATTAATTTGTCAGCTCTGTATCTTGTGTTGCAATATTTACAATCGATTAAAGGATCGGAGAAATTTGCAACGTGTCCAGTAGCCATCCAAACTTTTGGATTCATGATAATTGCTGGATCAATTTGATAGTTGTAAGGAATCTTTCTAACAAAATGTTCCAACCATAAATCTTTGAGGTGGTTCTTTAATAAAGCACCTAATGGACCGTAGTCCCAAGAATTGGATAAACCACCATAAATTTCACTGCCTGGATAAATAAATCCACTGCTGATTAAATGTGTTGTAATTTCATTAAAACTATATTTGCTCATAATATCTCCTAATATATTAAAGTCATCTAAAATTATATATTTTCTAAGAATAGATTAAGTGCTTCTCTATTAAAAATATCGTAGTAATCGTACAGATTATTGAAAAGTAAAATAATCTCATATTTCTTAAGTACAACTTTTCCAAGATTTATATCGTTATCAGATAATTTGATAAGTTTCGTCAATATTTCTTGGACATCACTATCTTTTCCTTGTGCTGATGAAATTGATAAATTTTCATATGCATGTTTCAAAAAGTAAGTGAGAATCCAATAGATATTTATTTCTCTATCAAATCCATTATCGATGAAATATAAATCTTTAAACTTTAGAAAAGTTTCATCTTTTAATACTGTAAATAAGTGTCTAATCACCATAACAAAAAGGTTATATTCTAAGTTAGCATGTCTTTCAGTAACTTTTAGTAATTTACTGCCACATGCAACATTGAAATTTCCAGATTTCATAGTTTTTACATCAACATTAACTAAATTGAGTACGGTGAGTAAACTTCTATTTTTCGAGGTAGGTTTTAAAGCACTTTTACAGTATAAAGTGATAATCTGATCATCAGTTGTTAATAAATCAACAATTGATGATGTGTCATCGTATTTACTTGCTCTAATTACGTATCCTGAATAATTTTTTACATAATCTTTAGAAATCGTCATAACCGTGTTGTTTCAAAAACTTTGGATTATTACGCCAATCTTTTGCAACTTTAACAAGTAATTCGACATAGACATTTTGTCCAGTGAAACCATGTAAAGCATCTTGGCTATACTTAGTAATTTTTGAAATCATTTGACCTCTTTTACCAATGACAATACCTTTTTCTGATTCACGTTCAACGCAAATGTCTGCGTAAACATAGATGCCATCATCATGGTATTGAATGTCTCTCATTTCAATGTGAATGGAGTGAGGAACTTCTTTTTCAAGAAGTCTCATACATTTTTCACGAATAATTTCACTGAAAATGAAACTTTCAGGACGGTCAGAAATCATATCATCAGGATAAATAAGTTCACCTTCTGAAAGATGTACTTTTATTGCTTTCAATAAAGTATCAAGACCAAATCCATCTTTGCAACATAATTCAATGAATTCTGCATTTGGTGCTAATTTCTTATATTCATCTCTCTTTTTGATATGTTCTGGAGTTGTGATTAAATCAATTTTGTTAAAAGCAATGATAACTGGAACATCGATGCTATTAATATCTCTTTCAAAGTCTTTATTGATTGGAAGTGAACTGTCAACAACATAGATTAATAACTCAGCATCTTCCTTAGCAACTTTTGAATCTCTTAATAAGATTGAACCTAATCTGCCGTGTGGTTTGAAAACACCAGGAGTATCCAAGAAGATAATTTGTGAATCTTCATCATTGTAGATCGCACGAATATTTTCTCTGGTTGTTTGAGGTTTGTCAGAAACTGCTTGAACCTTGTAACCTAAAAGTTTGTTGATGATTGTCGATTTACCTGCATTTGCACGACCATATAAAGTAACGAAACCAACTTTTTTCATTATTTCATATCATCCTTTGAAAATGAGAATGGAAGTAAATCTTCAACTGTAACTTCCTTGTAATCACCTTTGGAATTGAATAACCAGACTTTGGTATCTTTATTCAAGAATTCTGCCATAACTTGACGGCAGCTACCACAAGGTGAAATGTAATCATCAGTGTCACCGATAACACCGAAGATTTCAATATCTTCTGGTTTGTAACCTAAGAGCTTATATTGGAAAAGTGCTGTTCTTTCTGCACAGATACATAAACCGTATGCAGCGTTTTCAAGATTTGCACCTAAAATAATTTTTCCATCTTTCATAACTAAGATAGCACCAACTCTAAATTTTGAGTAAGGTGAATAACTCTTAGTTTGAGCTTCTTTTAGCAATTCATAAACTTTTTCTTTTTCCATACTAAGCTCCTTTCTTACTTTGCATATATTTACTAAAAATGTCATTCTGTAATGAAAACATTACTTCTTTTTCTTCATCATTATGAACATGATCGTAGCCAAAAAGGTGTAAAACACCATGGATGAAAAGATATATTGCTTCCTCTTCAACAGTTAAATTGAATTCAGGTGCCTGAAGAGCACAAATTCTAGTATCAATATAAATTTCGCCCAAATCATAGAAACCAAGATCTAGATCAAAATCTTCTTTAGATGTGTATTGAAAAGATAGAACATCGGTAGGCTTATCAATATCTCTAAATTCTTTATTTAGTTTCTGAATTGTTTCATCATCAACTAATTCACAAGAAAGGACATATGTTCCTTTTCTATTCAATCTTGTCAAAATAATATCTAATAAATTATTGAAATCTTGTTCGACATCCAATGCGGAATTTTCCATCATTGAAAAATCAAATTCTAAGTTAAATTTGGCTTTTTTCATATCCAAATTATACCATTTATATAGGCATTTTTTTCAAACTAGATACCAGTTGTTTATCTAAAGATAAAATGTGTTTTCTGTAGTTAAATAAGTCTTCTAAAAGATAGTAAAGTTTGTTAATTCCAGTGAGAATAACAAGAGAGTATCCAAAGTAGAATAAAAAATAAGTGAGATTAGCTTCTTGAATCTTGGAAATATCGATAAAAAAGTTTACTGCAAGCATGGTCGAACCAATTAAAAGTCCAATGTATTTGTAAAGTACAACTTGATTATTTTTTTTAGAAATTAAATTGTATTTTTCTTCATCATTGGGCTTTAAGAAAAAACTTTTTTCTTCAATTAATGATTTGTAACGTAAATAGTTTCTCTTTCGTTTCAAACTTACATTGCAGATTAAAGTGATGCAGATCGTCATAAAAATGATAAGTAAAGTAGTTAAATCCTTAATTCCTTGTAAGAATACGAAAATAAATACGCTTGAAAATGTAATTAAGAAAATATTTAGATTTAACAAAAATCTATTTTTAACTCTAAAAAGCTGTTTAATATTTTTCCTGTAATTTGATGATTCAGGGCTGAAAGCATAGTCTTTTTCAATCTTTTTGTTAAGCCTCATCATCATTAAAATATGCAAGACGATTGAAATACCAAAAAGTACAATTCCTACATATGACAGATAGAAAATATTTTTATCATCAATACCTAAGAAGATAAGAATATTTGAGAAAGTTTCAAAAATCATGATGAAAAATAATATCAAAACTTGCTGTATTGATATAAATGATGGAGTTTTCATCTTATTTTTCTTTTTATTCTTCTCTCTAATTAACAAGAATTTATTGGTAATTTGGCTCTTGAGTTCTTGCAAACTCATTGAAGCCTCACCAACATTTGGTTCATAGTAAAGAACCATTCTTCCGATAATTTTTTCAATAACTATGAAGTGATATCTATTTTCATCAAGTTTAATTTGAGCAATTACTGGAAATTCTTTCTTCTTAATATCTTCCAAATCACTCTCAACGGCTTCAGTTGTTATTGAATACTTTTCCAATACATCTGAAATTGAAGAAAAATTATTGCATTCATCTTCGATAATCAATGAATGATATCCATCAGATGAATTTACCTGAGCTAATAATTTCCTTACAACTTCCTGACCACAATTATTTTGTCTCATAAAAATCTCCTTTCACCCTATATATCGCATGAAAGGAGAAAAAATTAAAAACTTTTTAAAAAATTTTTTTAGTTGAAAATTGGTAAGTCGTTGAATTCAATAGAGTTAAAAGATCTGGATAAAATTCCCATAACTTTCTCTTTCGATGATCTATTTGTTGTGATAATTGATGATAATTCATCAATTGAATAGATGGAACTGATAATTGTCAATTTACTATCAGAATTTCTTTTTACAAGTAATGGAATAAAACTTGTTTCAGTAACTTTTTGATAAGTATTAGGAATTGTTTCAGGATTTAAAACGAATAAAACATCAACATCAAATGCTTTTTGGTACTCATCTTGAACTTCTTCTCCGATAGAATTTGAAGCAAGATTTGTGAATAATCCTGAACCTGAAACGATACCAACTTTAAGACCTACATTACAAGCAGCAAAAATTAAAATCTTGGCAACTTTATCATGTAAATTATTCATTGAATAAATGTAATCAGATTTTGATGTCATGCCTTTTTTGTAGGAATTCAATTGTGAAACTAATTTATTTAATTTATTCATGAAATTGGATGAATTGCTGAGTTCTTTTTGTTTATTCATCTTCTCAAGAAGTTCAAAATTAGTAAGACCTTCTTTGATTAATTTATTCTCATCCAAATCAGAAATTACAACATTTCTTTCATGACGAGAAATAAATTTTCCTTTCTTTGATAAAGCTTTGATGATGATTAATCTTTTAAGGTCTGGATCAAGCTTTAAAGTAGGAACGTAGTACTCATTTTTATTCTCTTCAAGTTGAACGATATAAGTATCGATAACATCTGTATTATCTAAAATAAGACTGGTAAAATCTTCTTCTGAAATAAGATTGTTTTCAGAGTTTAAATCTTGGAATAATTCACTCAAGTTGTTTTTTACTACTTCATTATTTTCAATCTTGCCAATCACGTATTGATCATACTTTGATAGATTGTTTAATCTCTTAAAATCGAAGACCATAAACCCTCCTTAATAATCTAATTTCAAAGAATCGAAAACAGAATCAGCTGGTTCTTTTTCTTCAGTAGATTTAGTTTCTGAAGTCTCTGATAAAGCTGAAGACTTATCATTTTTAACAGGTAAATCGCTACTGTTTTTATTCTTTTTGTTGACAGATTCTTGGTAAAAATAACTTGCAACATCATAGCATTTTGTGATGTTTTTAATAACTAAATCACGAGCGATTGCAAGGATATATTTGGTGTTTAAAGTTTTCTTTTTTGTGTAAGAATAGTGAATCAAAACATCGATTGTTTCCATCGATAATCCGTACTGATTTGATAAAGTACTGATTAAATTTGTGATAGTTGTATCAATTGGAAGCTGATTTTTACTCAAGACTCTTATTAGTTCAATTGGAGTGTAAGAAATCATCTTATTCAAACTTTCTGAAATTTGAGAATTGCCAACAAATGAGAAATCTTCTCTCTTTTCAATAGGTTTTGTAAAACTAACTTTATCTTCATTCTTTTTGTAAAGTTTTGTTACTTCATTCTTAAATTTTTTAATGGAAAGTTTATTATCTGAATTGATGCTGTTTTTGATAACTTTAACAATCTGATCTTCAGTTAAATTGAACAACATGATGTTAGAAAGAATCTCACCAATTTCATCATCTTTTGCTTCAATAACAATATGATGATTTTCTAACATACTGAAAAGAGCTCTCTTATCCATATTTGCAGAATAAGCTTTGACATAATTTTTCTCAATTAATTTATCTTCATCATAAAAATCATCGACATAATCATTTAAGAAATTAGAGCCGAAAGTATCTTTAACTTTGATATTTAAATCGTCAAACCCAACTTCGGAAGTGTCCTCTTTTTCAAACATATCTTTGACCTTCAAGATGTAAGATTCTGAGGTGTAACTTTTCAAAAGTTGAGTCAAAACAATATCGGAGAAAAACTTCTTGCTGTTTGCACAGCAATTGATACGGATGATATAGTCAATTTTTCCATCTTTTTTCTTGTACTTTGCAGAGATTAATCCGATTGAATGCAAAATATTGATATCCATCTCCAATGCTGATTCAGTTAAATTGCAGCAGTGAAGGATAACTTGACCATCAATTTCTTGAGATTGAGAAACATTAGATAAGGAATATAAAGCACGATATAAGCAACTTGCGTCATTTTTTAAAATTGGTGCGTAGCACAAAGAGAAGAGCTTGTCATCCAAGTCTGTACTCATAAAATCACGCAACAAAATACACTTATTAATTTGCATTATTTTCTCCTAAAATTTAAAAAATTATAGCAAAAAAGTGCGCATTCAATCATAGAAAAATTAATCGGATTTTGTACGCATTTTCATGTATATATTTAGCGAGAAAATCTTTTATATTTAATATAATTATTGTGTATTTATTAAGGAGTACATATGAACAAAATTAAATCAATTGGTATTCTCACATCTGGAGGGGATAGTCCAGGTATGAATGCTTGCTACAGAGCTGTTGTCAGATCTGCATTAGCAAGTGGAATTAAACCTTACGCAATTTTAGATGGATATTATGGTATTTTCCACGATGAAGTTAAAGAAGTTACTTCCATTGATGTTTCCGACATCATCGCCAGAGGTGGAACAAAGATTGGAACTGCAAGACTTCCTGAAATGAAGGAAAGAGAAGTTCAAGAAAAAGCCGCTAATATCTTAAAAGGTCTCGGTGTTGACGCATTAGTTTGTATCGGTGGCGATGGTACCTACGCCGGTGCTCAAAAATTGACCGAATTCGGTATCAACTGCATCGGATTACCAGGTACAATCGATAACGATATCGCCTGCACAGACTTCACAATCGGTTTTGACACCGCATTGAATACAATTGTTGAAAATATCGACAAGATCAAAGAGACTTCAACATCTCACAAACGTTGTGCTGTTGTAGAAGTCATGGGTAGAAATTGCCCTGACTTAGCTGTTTTTGCTGGTTTAGCAACAGGTGCTGAGCTTGTCATCACTCAACTCAATCCAATGAGTGAAGAAGAGATTCTTGCTAAGATGACTAAAGTTCATGAAACTGGTAAACGTTCCGCTTTGGTCGTTGTTGCTGAACATATGCTCGATGTTCATGATTTAGCAAAGAAGATTGAAGCAGCTTCCGGTTACGAAACAAGAGCCACAGTTCTTGGTCACACCCAAAGAGGTGGTAACCCAACTGCTAGCGATAGAATCCTTGCTTCAAGATTAGCCTATCATGCAGTCGAATTGTTGAAGGAAGGTAAAGGTGGTTTAGCCTTAGGCATTGTTGACAATCACATCAAAGCTACTCCAATTCTTGAAGCTTTATCAATGAAAGGCCAAAATACCGAATCTAACAAGATCAAAACAGCAAAGGAGATTCTTGAAATTACAAGAATTATTGAATAATGATTGAAAATATTACTAAGAAGACCAAGATTACATGTACAATCGGTCCTGCTTCTGAAAAGAAGGAAGTTTTAGTTAAATTGTTAGCACACGGCATGAATATCTGCCGTTTGAATTTCTCCCATGGTTCCCACGAAGAACATTTGGGTAAGATTAAAACCATCCGTCAAATCGAACAAGAGGAAAATATTATCATTCCAATCATGCTCGATACTAAAGGTCCTGAAATCCGTACTCATGATTTCAAAGATGGTATCGCCAAGATTGCAACCGGTCAAGAGATTGAAATCTACGATCATGAAATTTTAGGTGATGAAACTAAATTCTCTACCACCCACGCTGCTTTGTACGACGATGTCAAAGAAGGTGATCATATCCGTTTGGATGATGGTAATCTCGACTTAGTCGTCATTGGCAAACGTAAGAAAGATAGAGTCATCCTTGCTAAAGCAACAAATCATCACGTCATTAAAAATAAGAGAGGCGTCAACTGTCCTAACGTTCATTTAACACTTCCTTATATCTCCGAAAAGGATAAAGCCGACCTTATTTTTGGTTGTGAGCAAAAACTTGATTTTGTCGCAGCATCATTTGTCAGAAACGTTAAAGATATCACCGATATCAGAAAGATTCTTGACGATAACGGCGGTAAAAATATCAAGATTATCTCCAAGGTCGAAAATACTGAAGCAGTTCAATGCTTGGATGATATCATCAAAAATTCCGATGGTATCATGGTTGCTAGAGGTGACCTCGGTGTTGAAATTCCACCAGAGGAAGTCCCTGTCATCCAAAAGAAGATCATTGAAAAATGTCGTGAACTTGGTAAGCCAGTTATCACTGCTACCCAAATGCTCGACTCAATGAAGACTAACCCTAACCCTACAAGAGCTGAAGTTAGTGACGTCGCTAATGCAGTTATCGAATCTACTGACTCAGTCATGCTCTCTGCTGAATCCGCAAGTGGTGAATATCCTGTCGAAGCAGTTTCCATGCAAGCAAAGATCTCCGCTAAGATGGAAGAGTTCTTAAACTATGAAGAGATGGCAAAATTTGCTTTCGATTCATCAAATAAGAACATCAACGATGCTATTGCAAACGCAGTTGCAAACACTGCACTTCTTTTAAACGCAAAACTCATCGTCTGCTTCTCAGAAACTGGTGCAACCGCAAGAAGAATGTCTAAGGCAAGACCCGTCTGCCCTATTATTTCAATCTCCAACAACTTGAATGTTTGTAGAGAAGGTTGCCTTTTCTGGGGTGTTTATCCAAAACTTGTTAAGAAGGTTCCTCAATTCATCGAAGAGATGGAAGTATTCGCCTTACATTTAGCAAGATTGCACAATATTCCTAGCAAATCAAAGATTATCATCACTGGTGGTACTCCTGTCGGTGCTGGTAAGACTAACTTCATGAAAGTTATCACTGTTGGTCAACATGATGGAGAAATTGATTTATGAGAACACCAGGAAAAGTTTATGCAATTGATTTAGGTGCAACAAACCTCAGAGTTGGTATTGTTGACCAAGATTTGAATATCATCGACGTTTTAAGAGAACGTTCCACCAAAGATGATCCACTTAAACTATACGACCAAATTCACCGCATGATGCAAACTTTAGTTATGAAAAACAGAATTCCAGTTGAATACATCGGTGTTTCATGCTGCGGTTTGGTTGAAGATAACAAGATTAAATTACTCCCTAATTTACATATTCAGAGCTTCGATTTAGCCTATCACTTGAAGCAGGACTTCCCAGATGCTCAAGTCTATATCGCTAACGATGCTAACGCTGCAGCATATGCAGAAGCAAGATACGGTTCCACTTCCGAAGTTGAAGATAGTTTCTTCTACACTATCTCTTCAGGTATTGGTGGTTGCTTAGTCCACAATCGTATCTTAGTTAATTTGCCATTTGAAATTGGTCACACATTCTTCAATTACAAGAACAAATTTTATGAATATGAATATTTGCTCTCCGGCAACGGTATTGTCAATCTTTGCCGCTTGAATGGTGTCGAAATTTCTAACGCTTATGAGATGTTTAACGGCGTTAAAAATGGAGAAGAGAAATTCAAACAGATTTACAACGATTGGTTGATCAATCTTTCAGTTTTGATTGCAAATAATCAGATGAACTTCAATACAGATTTAACCGTCTTATCCGGCGGTGTCATGAAATCTGCTGATGTCTTCGTCGATGATTTAACCCATGTTGTCAATGCTTTCTTAGCACCTTATCCTGTTAAAAGAGTCAAATTCGTCAATGCAAAATTTGATCAAGATGTCGGTTTAATCGGTGGTGCCAGTGTTGGATTATCTCTTATTAATAACAAATAGAGGTTTATTATGAAAATTATTTTAAAAGACGGTTCAGAATATGAACTTTTTGATAATGCAACAGCTTTGGATTTAGCAAAGAAGTTATCATCTTCCTTAGTTAAAAAATGTGTTGCAGTTAATGTAAATGGTGAAGTTTACGATTTATCTCATGTATTAAAAGATGGAGATAATGTCAGTCTTATCACCGATGAAGATAAAGAAGCTTTACCTATTCTTTACCATTCCGCTGCTCACTTACTTGCTCAAGCAGTTTTACGTTTGTATCCAGGTGCTCAAATCGCCTTTGGTCCAGCAATTGAAGAAGGTTTCTTCTACGATATTGAATTTCCTAAAGATGTTAAAGTTAATGAATCAGACTTTCCAAAGATCGAAAAGGAGATGTATCGTATCGCTGAAAGTAATCTTCCAATTGTCAGAAAAGAAGTTAGCAAGGAAGAGGCTTTAGAAATCTTCAAAGATCAAAAATTCAAAGTCACTCACATTGAAGAACTTGATGGACAACTTACAGTCTATTCACAAGGAGAATTCTCCGATTTATGCCGTGGTCCTCATGTCCCTTCAACAAAATTCTTGAAGTATGTTAAACTCACCGCAATTTCCGGTGCTTACTTCAAGGGTGACAAGAATAACGATATGCTTACCAGAATCTATGGTACCGCCCAATTCTCCAAGGAGAAACTTGATGAATATCTCAAACTCGTTGAAGAAAGAAAGCAATCCGATCACAAAAGAATCGGTAAACAATTAGGTTTATTCATGATCTCCGATTACGGTCCAGGTTTCCCATTCTGGCTCCCAAACGGCATGATCTTACGTAACGAACTTGAAAATTGGTGGTATGACATCCATACAAAACATGGTTATAAATTTGTCAAGACACCTATTATCTTAAATAAACAACTTTGGATTACCTCAGGTCACTGGGCTAATTACAAAGAGAATATGTACACAACAACCATCGATGAGGAAGAATACGCAATTAAGCCTATGAACTGCCCAGGTGGTATGCTGGTTTACAATAACGATATTCACTCCTACCGTGAATTACCATTACGTATCGGTGAATTAGGTCTTGTCCATAGACATGAAGCAAGTGGCGCCTTAAACGGCTTATTCCGTGTCAGAACTTTCACACAAGATGATGCTCATATCTTCTTACGTCCTGATCAACTCGAAAAGGAAATCACTAACTTACTTAAACTCTATGATGAAGTTTATAAGGTCTTCAACTTACCTTATCATATCGTCTTATCAACCAGACCTGAAAACAAATACATCGGTACCATCAAAGAATGGAATAGAAACGAAGCTATTCTCAAGAAATGTCTTATCAAGAATAAAGTTGATTTCACAATCAACGAAGGTGATGGTGCATTCTACGGTCCAAAACTCGATTTCAAACTCAAAGATAGTTTAAATAGAATTTGGCAATGCGGTACTATCCAACTCGATAGCTTACTTCCAGAAAGATTCGATTGCTACTACATCGATAAAGATGGTGAAAAGAAGCGTCCTGTCATGCTCCACCGTGCCTTATTCGGTTCTATCGAAAGATTTATCGGTGTCATCACTGAACACTTCAAAGGTGCCTTCCCAACTTGGTTATGTCCAAGACAAGTTGTCATCTTACCAGTTAATGTCAATATCCCAACTCAAGTTAAATTTGCTAAAAAGATTGAAAAAGCCTTGGCAAAGAGAAATGTAAGAGTTGAAATTGACCAAAGAAACGAAAAGATCGGTTACAGAATCAGAGAAGCTCAAGTAAATAAGATTCCTTACCAAATTATCGTTGGTGATAATGAAGTTACAGAAAATAAAATCTCCTACAGATTATTTGGTAGCGAAGAAACTAAGACTGTCACTTTGCAAGAATTCATCAAACTCATCGTCACTGACATCGAGACAAAACAAACTTATAGAAAGTAATCTAATAATAATTATTGAAACTACAAGATGGCATAAGCCATCTTTTTTCATGCAAATTTTTCCAGCAAAAAAGCCTAGCTAATCACTAGGCTAGAGAGAAAGGAGAAACAAATATACGAAACCATGACTAACTATTTCATATATATCGCTTTACAAGACAAGCGATAGGCTTTGCCTTATAAATTAATTCCTGTTTTTTTACTCGTCAAATTCAAGTTCAACTTCTTCAACTGCAGAAACGACTTCAGTTTTTTCCTTTTGATTTACTTGATACAACTGATTGGTCTCTGCTTCCATACTAAGAGTAATTGGAACCAAGATTGATCCAGCTGCAACTGTAAAGCAGGAAACAGCTAAACAAACTCTTCTTAATGCGTGATCTTTTTTAACTAAGCCTTTTTTGTACAATTTTTCTTTCATAACTAGACTCCTTTTTTCTGAATTACTCTTAGTTTTGCAGGTTTTGACCTTAAATTTTCTTCAACTTCTGCCTTTGATGGAGAAATTGGCTTTTTGGTAAGAAGTGTGTAGTCGATCTTTGTGGTATCTGGAGGTAAATATTTGGAAACAAATTGTTCTTTAGTGTATTTGTTGAATACGTCTTTGACCAATTTGTCCTCTTTGGAATTGAATGTGATAATCAATAACTTACCCTGAGGTTTTAAATAATGAATTGCTTTTTCTAATCCGATTGTCAATTCATCCCATTCCTTATTTACTTCGTAACGGATTGCCATAAAGGTTTTTTTTGCTGGATGATGATCTTTGTGTAACTCCTTCTTAGGTAATGCTTCCTTGATGATATCGGCAAGTTCGGTTGTGGTTTCAATCTCTTTTTCAGCACGATGCTTAACAATATTTTTTGCGATGCTTCTTGAGTAGATTTCATCACCGTAATTGTAGATGATATCAGCAAGTTCTTTTTCTGAGTAGGTGTTAATGACCTTTTTTGCATCCAAGCTTTGGCTTTGATCCATTCTCATATCAAGTGGTGCAGTCTCTCGATATGTGAACCCTCTATTTGGATCATCGAATTGTGGAGAACTAACTCCGATGTCGAAGAGAATTAAATCTGCCTTATCTGCTCCGACACTTTCTAAGTAGTCAATTGCATTTGAGAACTTTTCCTGAACGATGTTGATGTTACCTTCCAAATCTTTGAATTTGTCTTTTACAAATTCGATAGCTTCTTTATCTCTATCAAATCCGTAATAGTTCAAATTGGAACAATTTAACTTTTTGATGATTTGGGAGGAGTGTCCACCTCTTCCAAGAGTCATATCTACAAATGTAAATGAACCCTTAACATTCTCTTCTACAAATGAGAGAACTTCTTCTAGTAAAACTGGTTTGTGAAGTGAACTAATAGAGTAATCCATAATTAGCACCCCATTATTCTTTGTGCAGTTTCACTGTAGTTACTTTCAGATTCCTCTTCCTTTTGTAAGAAGGTTTCCTTATCCCAGATTTCTAGATGGTCGTTCATACCAACAATCATGACATCCTTGCTGATATGAACTTTATCTAATAGGAATGAAGGAATTAATATTCTTGATTGAGCGTCGATCCTTAAGACTTGGCTGTTTGAGAAGAAGACTCTTTTAACTAATCTGTTATCTTTTTCGAAATCGCTGAGACTTTGAATAGCTTTAGCTCTCTCATTGTAGTTAGCCTCTGAGTATAAGGATAAACATCCATCAAAATCTAAAGTGACGTAAACTTCAGCCGAAAATTCATTTTTAATTTTGCTAGGTAAAATTAATCGTTGTTTACTATCCAATGAATGTTCGTATTGTCCTAGCAACATCTTCCATTTACCTCCACTTACTACCAAAATTTTACCACTTTCCTCCACCACATACAAGAAAAATAGAAAATTTGATGCAAAAATTTGAAAACGCTTAACTATGAAAATTTTTTTATTAACTATGAAAATATTTTCAGACATTAAAAAAGTTCCCTATTTTAGGGAACTTTTGGCACTTTTCAACGTTGATAACAGGTATGAAAAATCAGTTGTTATCGTTTTCAAGTTCATTTTCATCTTCTGAAAAAATATTATCATCATTATTGCGATATGGAGAATAAATGTTGAAATCGGCATCGTAGAGAAGACCTAAAGCAACTCCTAAGAGGTCGAAATTTCCATCTTCTAAGACATCGAATTCATTAACTTCCTCATCATCGGACAAGGAAAGCTCAATACTATTTTCGATGTAGTCTGGGTGGGTGTCTGTAGATTCTTTTTCATAAACCTCAACATCACCATAAACAGTAACAGTAGTTTGAACATCGATATCGTAAGGGATGAATCTAACCTTAACTTTCAACTGTTCAAAACTTTTGATGTAACCTAAATGTTCCAAGATGAATTTTGTAGGATAGAGAGTGTAAGTTCTTTCTTCCTCATTGTGAATTGAAAGAACATCTCTAGTTAAGACAAGACCATTATTCAATTCTTCCATTTGAGTTTCAGTCATAGATTTACCTCCTATTCTTCTATTTATTATATGTCAGATTTTTAGCTGTTGTATTTTGCAAGTTCCTCTTTGACAGGAATGAGCAATTCTCTGATATCTTGATGAGCGTTTAATGCAGTTCTAAGTTCAAAGATATGATCCCACTCATTTAAGTTGCAGGTTACATATATACTTGCTTTTAAAGAATTACAAAGAACACTTCTTGCTTTATCTGGAACAGATTTTTCTTCGATAAGTTTGAAGTAAGTTTCTGCTTCACATTCAAAATATCTATCGTAAGTTTCTTTATGCTCTTCATAATCAACAGGTCTGATATATGTTAAAGAGTTAGAAAACTTATCCTTGGTATAGTTACAATATCTGGTTGATTCTTGAGCGAATGCACAAAGACGATGTCTGACAAGTTCATGGGTTACGCCTCTGTTAGTGATCAATTTAACAGAAACGTACATATGAATCTTTCTTTCATCAAGAGGAAGAGCAGTAACATCTTTAACTTCGAGAAGTTCTTTTTCTTCTCTAGTCAAATTTGTTTCGTAACTAGAATTAACCATGTCGATAATTTCTTGAGAAAGATGTTTAACTAAAATGGCACCAACTTTGTGGGATAAACTATCTTCAGATGTGAAAAGCTCGATAGCAGTTCTTAATGAGAAGGAAATTTTGTCCTTATAAATATTAATGAAGTGATTATTTAAGATAAGCAAAGTATCTTTGAAAGTTTCATCAATAATCTTAAAGCAATAAACATGATGCTCAAGCATTGCAAAATGTTTATTTTTAATTAATTGCTTAACAAAGTTAATATTTGCTTCGTGAGTTTTCTCTTTAACTTGATAGCAGTTATGAGCAACTAAAGCAATTTTATCAATTGCATCAAAATCTAAAGCAACAACCTCATGAGATTGCTCGATCAAATTAAATTTACTCATCTTGTAAACTCCTTAAGTGGGCATTAAGTTTCTTTTCGCATTCTGCAACAATCTTATCGGAGATAACTTTGATTTCTTCATCGGAGAAGGTCTTTTCAAAGTTGACTAAGCTGACTCTAATGCCTAAAGCAACCTTAGTTTCATCTTTTTTAAGTGGGTAGTAGTCGAAAAGCTCAACGTTGTTGATGACTTTGGAATTACTACGTTTGATAGTATCGCAAACTTGTTTGTAGCTGATATTCTTATCCAAAACGAATGAGAAATCTCTGACAACTTGAGGATAGATGGAAAGTTTAGCCATCTTGAATTGACCAGATTTAACTTCTTCCAAGGCAGTAAGATCCATTTCAAGTAAAAGATAAGGTCTAACACCTTTAACTTTAGGTGAAACTAAACCGAATGTACCAACAAGTTTCTTATCGACGATGACATCAGCAGAAATATACTTGTGGAAGAATGGATTTTGAGAATTGATAAGGTTGTATCTGGATTTATCAACATGATAAATATCCATGACATCTTCCATCAAGCCTTTCAAATCGTAGAAATCATATTTTCTCTTTTCAAGAAGTTCACGGCTATTTTCATTGCCGTATAAACCGATTGATAAGTAGGTCTTCAAACCTTTCTTTCTATCGATTTGGCTAACTTCAAAGAGTGCTAAATCCTCATGACGGTGATTAACATTGAAATCCAATGTTTCAATCATGCTTGGTAAAAGGTCAGTTCTTACAATTTCATGATCCTTTGTCATAGGATTCTTGGTGATATAAGATTCATCATTATCAAAAACTCTGACAAGTTTATCCATCTTTTCATCGATCAAGGTGAATGAAATAATTTGATTCAAACCACGATTGACTAAAGTATCGATAACCTTATTTTGCTTAACTTGGTTTGGAGTGAGTTCACCTTTGGTGATTGGTAAACCAACAAGTTCTTGCTTGATGAATTTGGCTTGATAATATCTGAAAATTTCTTCTTCCAAATCGCATTGTTCGACTAAATCCATACGGGTTTGAGGAACTTTAACCATATTTGGAGATAAAATTTCGATGTTGTAGTTATCAAAAACTTCTTTAACTTGCTCAGGTGTGTAGGTGGAACCTAAACGTCTGTTGCAATCTTTCAAGGAGAATCTAACTTTCTCTTTGAATTTAGGAAGTTTGTTGTAATCGGTAAAATCGATAACTTTAACTGAAGAGAAAATTTCCTTAGTTAATCTATAGATTAAATCCAATGCGTTCAAAGTACGATATGGATTAACTTTCTTAGTGAAATATTGGCTACTGTCAGAGATAAGATTCAATCTCTTGGAGGTTAAACGGATATTTTGGTGGAAGAATGATGCTGCTTCAATACCGATATCAGTAGTATTTTCATCAACTTCTGACATTGCAGAACCCATGACACCACCTAAGCAGCAGATTTTATCATCAAAACAGATGGAGATATCACCTTGTTTCAAAGCGTATGTCTTATCATCCAAAGCGGTGAAATCTTCAACTTTATCATCTCTAACAATAATCTTTTTGTAATCACCACATTTCTTCAAATCGTAGATATGAAGTGGTTGACCAGTTAACTTCATGACGTAGTTACCTAAGTCAACAAGAGGTGAAATAGATCTGATCTTGAATTTTTCAAGAGCAGTTTGTAACCATTTTGGTGAAGAAAAGTTATTTTTATTAACTTTTAAATGTAAGAATGAAAATCTTTGGCATCTATCAGTTAAAGAGGTGATAGGTTTACCTTTTTTCATTCTCTTTGTATTCAATTCGTTATCAACAAATAAAATCTTTCTACCAAATAAAGCAGCAATTTCTCTTGCCATACCGTAATAAGAGAGACAGTCAGGTCTATTTGCTAAAACGTTGATATCTAAATAAGCATCATCCAATCCGAGAGCATGTAAAACATCAGTTCTACCTGTTTCGATATTATCATCAACTTCGAAAATACCATTTTGGATTGCATCGGAATATGCGGAATCATCGATACCTAATTCCTTCAAGGAGCAACACATACCGTTACTTTCATAACCTCTGATAACACCTCTTTTAATGGTGATACCGTTTGGAAGGGTGCAACCAGGTAAAGCTAAAATGACTTTGAGGTTTTTTCTAACATTTTTTGCGCCGCAAACAATGTCAAGAATTCCCATGACATCCTTAGTATCTACTTTTAAAACATGTAAGTGATCACTATCTGGATGATCTTCACAGGAAATTACATGACCAATAACTAAATGATCAATTTTAGGAGGTAAAACAGTTTCTTCAACTTCAAAGCCGGAGAATGTTAATCTGTTAGTCAATTCTTCAACGGAAACATTTTCTAAATCAACTAAAGTTTTTAATATATTCAAACTGAATAACATAATTATCTTCCCTCCTTCTTGAATTGTGTTAAGAAGTCAACATCGTTAGTGTAAAAACGTTTGATATCGTCGATGCCGTATAAAAGCATGGCTAATCTATCAACACCAACACCGAAGGCAAAGCCTTGATATTTCTTATCATCAAAACCGTTTAAACGTAAAACATTTGGGTGTACCATACCGGAACCTAAAACTTCAATCCAACCGGAACCTTTACATAAGGAACAACCTTTACCATGGCAGTTGAAGCAGGAAACGTCAACTTCCAAACTTGGTTCTGTAAATGGGAAAAAGCTTGGTCTGAATCTAACTTCTCTATTTTGACCGAATAATTCTTTCAAAAAGATTGTTAAAGTTTCCATCAAATTACCGATAGTAACATCTTTATCAATGACTAAACCTTCAATTTGGTTAAATTGATGGGAGTGAGTAGCATCGGAGTCACGTCTGTAAACTTTACCAGGGCAGATGATCTTAATTGGAACTTGTCCATGAGCATTTTCCATGGTGTGAGCTTGAACTGCGGAAGTGTGACTTCTAAGCAAAGTATTTTCATCGATGAAAAAGCTATCTTGCATGTCTCTAGCTGGGTGATCTTTTGGTGTGTTCAAAAGTTCAAAGTTGTAGTAATCTGTTTCAACTTCTGGACCGGAGACAACGTTGTAACCTAAGCCAACAAAAATATCAGTAACCCTATCAATGATGAGTTGAATTGGATTGCGGGAACCTTTTTCTACTTTTCTGGAAGGTAAAGTGATATTGATCTTTTCACTTTCAATCTTTTTATCTAATTCAGAATCGAGTAAGACCTCTCTCTTTTTCTCAAGTTCTTCAGTAACATAATCTTTTAAAACGTTAATTTGTTGACCAAGTTCGACTTTTTCCTCTTTTGATAAGTCTTTAAAACTGGAAAATAAAGATAAAATTGGTCCTTTTTTGGAAAGAAAATGGGCTTTGATTTTATCCAAATTTTCAATGGAGTCACAAGTATTTAATTCATTATCAAATTGTTGTTTTACATTATTTAAATCCATAAGAAATTAACTCCTTAAACTTTAATATTATATATTATTTAATAGTAGTTATTGACCTCGTTGATTACTTTTGCGTAGAGGTTTCTGCCGTACATATTTTCAATTCTTGCGATGAGTTTTAACTCGTTTTTATCGAATATAACTTTACCAATTTGATTGATTATAAAAAACAGAATTAAGCTGACTACAATCGGGATAATTCCAATCGTAATTCCGTAATTTAAAGTAACCAAAGTCATCGCAATTGTTGTTGAAATGAGTTGGACAATAAGTGAAATCGAAATAAAAACTAAAAACTTTTTGGACGAACCTTGTCTTTTTGTTTCAAAGATAACTAAGAACAAAGTAACAGCTAGTCCAACTAAAGTTAAAATTGTATTTGTTAAGATAGTGCTTAACATTTTCATTGAGGTAATTGCGAAAGTTGAAACAGCAGTTTTAGTTAATGTTGTTCCAGTTGTTGAAATACCTTTAATCATCAAATAGTTGAGATTGAAGGTATTAGGTGTTGCAACAAGTCGCTTCTTTTTAGCAAGATTAACGATAAAATATTCTTTCTTTTCATCTTTCTTAGTTGCATTTCTTTTATATGAATCAATGTAATCGGAAATTGTTGCATATTTTCCTCTTGCATAAGGAATAATTGAGGAAATCGAATCAAGTTTTAGTAACTTTCTGTTAGCAGAAATGATATCAATTTGTTCAACAATCTCTGAGTTGTTAACTGCAATACTTGTCTTTTTAATAGTAGTTTTTGTACTATCTGAGTCTTCTTCATCAACTGTGAATGTAGGCTCAGTAAAATAACTGACATCTTTGAAAATATTTTTACGACCATTTTTCATGATGTTGGAAATAGAATCGATTTTGACCTTGTCATAAAGTTTATTTCTAAGATTTACGTTAATCATCTCTTTTTAACCTCTAAGACAAGTTTGCTGATGTAATATTTATCTTCACCCTTCAAACGGTTAAAAATATATGAGTAAACGTAGTTGTAATAGTCATTTGCTTCTTTAAAAAGTTTATTAACATCGATTGAAAGCATCTTTTCAATGATGAATTCTTGATAAACTCTAATATTTCTCAAGAATTTACGTTTATGATGAACAAATTCATTAAAAACTTCATGCAAATCATCGATTGCTTTCATGTTGTATTCTTTCAAAGAGATTTGATTGAATCTGTCTGTTAATTCTTGAATCTTATTTGCATATTGATCAATCAAATTATCATAGGATAATCTTTCTTCATCAGATAAGGAACTAACATCTAATTCTTTCTCATTTCGTCTAATTTCCAAAAGAAGTTTATTAAAATCATCTTCAGTCTGAATGTCATCAAGTTGAGTTAAAATTGTTGAAAGTATTTCAAGAATTTCAGTATTTTGTCTTTTTACACTATCTTCTTTCTCAGAGATAAGTCTTTCGGATTTATTTTTATAGATAGTTTGGTATTCAAAAATCTTTTTCTCGATTTCTTTGAGCTTAGATAATTTAATCTTATCCAATCTTACATTTGTTTTGTAACTTTCAACACATTTTTTAAAATCATTAATCTGTTCTTTAATGTCATCAAGGGGCGTTGTTTCAATCAAATTTTGAAATACAAAAACATATTCATAAAGATTTTTGATATTGTTATTTTTGTTGTGAACTAAAGATTTAATAATTGAAAAAGCGTCATTGTAACTTCCACTTTCGACTAAATCTTTGTAATCATGAAAAGAAAACATATTATTCTCCTTTCAATTTCCTCAAAAAGTTAGGAATAATGTCATCTTCGGTGATAACACCTTCATCCTTTTCTTCGTAATGATGATTTTTATTTAAACTAACACGAGATAATTCTTCATAGTTGGAGCTAATCAAATCTAAATTATAGTTTGTACCAAAAATAGAAACTTGAACTTCATTTTCTAAATCTTCTGCTACAGAATAGGAGAAGTGAATTTCTACTTCATCACCTGCGATATGTTTGAGTTTCTCAATAAATCCAGTGATATGGTTCAACTTAAGCTCATTCTTACTCTTAATATTCAACATGATAAGTGTCGCTTTTCTAAGTGAGTAATCTAAGAAAGTTGAATCTGTACAAATATAGGCACCACGATCGATAAAATCATTTAAAGTAATCTTATTAAGTGAAAAATAAGATAAACCAACTTGTTGTGATTTCTTTAAAATGTCTTCAATTATCATTGAAGATTCACTATTTGTATCAGATAAGTTTTCTAAAACATAGATAAAGTCGCAAATAAGATAATTCAATTTCTTAAATGCTTGAGAAATTAACTTATCTCCTTCACCATAAAGTAATTTATCGTTAGAAATTAAGAAAATACAATCAGATAAATTCTTGATTTGTTCAAGATTTTTAAAAGATTGATTACGTTTAATTTCACCTTCGAAATCAAATGGTTTAACTGCGAAAACATAAGTGACTAAATTCAAAGTCTTAATGTAATTTAAAAGTTTTTCAACTGCAACATAAGATGTGTTTCCAGATAAACCTAAAACTACAATTGCAGCATTTTTGTCAGAAAAATCTGGCAAAGAATCAAATGAAATCTTAGTTGAATTATCTTTATCAACTTCAATTAAAATCTTTGAATCTGCACTGATTTTATTTAAATTATCTTCATCGATATTAACACCAACTGTGTAAATATCGTTGTATCTATTTTTTACAGTTTCAAGAGAATTGCATCCACAATTACCTAAACCGAAAATGATAGGGTTAAGCTTATTGTTCATAGTCATCCTCCTTAAAATAGAAACTTGAAAAATCAAAATTTTCACTTTTATAAGTGTGTAAAAGCATACCTAAATGTGGATAGCAAATAATATTTCTTGCACCGATAATTAAAAATCTTGGAGCGATAAAATTATCGTAATTGAGTTTCTTCAACAAAACTTCAAGACCAATTAAATTTGATAATTCACCGAAAATAAAAGTTTGATTTTCAAAACTGATATTATTCAATTTTCCAAGTGAATCTTTAATAAAGTCTTCAATGTACTTATTCAAAGTGGAAATTTTAATATTTTCACAAAGATTAGCATCAAAGGCATAATTTTCATTGTAACCGTAATGGTTGATGATAAATTCAACGACTTTAATATCTGTTTTTGTCTCTTCTGAAATCTTTTTGACAAGATCATTCATTGAAACATTCAAATTTTGATAATCAAGAATTGAAACTCCATCATATTTAACATAAGTAATATTATCTTTTTCAAAAGACAAAATATTGTACTTAGATAAATTCTTAATAAAGTATTTAAGTAAATCTGGGTAAGTTGATAAAGTTGGTGCGATTGAAATAAGTTCAAGATCTAAATTTGCAGCCAAATTTAAAATCTCATCTACCTTTTTATCATCAATATAAATAAGTTCGTAATCGATTAAACTCTTACTTTTTTCATCAAAATTGATGAAAGATTTAGTGTAGTTATCGATTTCAGGATATGCATTTAAGATATCCTTACAATACTTATTCATATTCTTTTCAGATAATTTCTCATCATTTTTGAATGAACGATTTTTATAATCGAATGAATAATCATCAATAATTACAGCAAGTGAAGAAAATGTGGTATTCAATGTTTCTTCATTATTTGAAATAACTTCTTTGATAAGAGCAATTAAATTCTCATCATCATATTTTTCAAATGAAAAATTTATATCTTTTTCGATATAGTTGAGAGTGTAAAGAATTTTCTCATATATGTAACCTGCGAAAAGTGAAACATGGTTTTTACATATACGTAATTGCAATAAAGTTTTTTCCATTTTTTAAAATAACGACATTTTGTATGTCGTTATGAATAAGTGAATTAGTTAAGTGAATTTAAAACTTCCTGATGTTGTTTTTCAATTTCTTCAGGATTGTATCTTTGTAAGCAGTAAACTGCTCTTTCTCTTGCTTCTTCTAAATCAGCAAATGTTTCATTTGGAACAAAAACTGACTTGTTGTTATTTTCTTCAAATAAAACGATGAAGTAGAATTCATGTTGATTCAATTCTTTAAGGAATTGTTTTCTTTCAGGAGTATCATTTTCATCGAATTTAACAGGTTTGCTTTCTAAAACATAAGCATATCTGCCAGGTTTGGAACCTTTCAAAATAAAACGTGCTCTTGCACCAATAGCTAAATCACTATTTGGATCTCGAAATTCATTAAAGTAATCGAATAAGTCTAAATCAAGACTTGGATATAATTCATTAAAAGTCATCATATAAAAATATACCTCTGCTGTATAAATTATAAACTATATTAATATATAAAATGCGTTTTACTACCTACTATCGACTGATTTTACTTTATCAGTTTTCAAAGAGAATTGGGTGTTACCGTTATAAACAGAACTTTCAAGCTTTCCAATGAATAAAACCTTATCATCTTTGACTTTTTCAAGTTCTTTTTTACCGTTGAAATAAAGGATAGACTTATTTGAATCTAATCTTACAATTACATGGTTATCTTCTCTAGATCTAATATATTCTTTAAAGTAAACCATCGCAAAGTTTGGTTCAGCAAAATCTAATGAAAAAGGTTTAAATTCATTAATTTCATCGATAGTCTCATGATTTAAATCATCAACTGAAAGCATGATGTACTTATCGTTTTCTTCAATGACTTCAGTTTGATTTTCTTTTAAAGCTGCTCTTAATTTAGTGATAAATTCTTCATAATTTTCTTTTTTCACAGTGACACCACAAGCTTCTTTATGACCACCAAATTGTTCTAAAAGTGAAGAACAACTTCTAACTGCCTCTAAAAGATTGTAACTACTCTTTGCACGCAAAGAACATATATAAATTTCATTATCATCTTCCTTTGGAATAAAGACGCCGACGACGTCTTTATTAGAAAGAAGTCTTGAAGCAATTAAACCGGATAATCCGATTTGAGTTTCAAACACTTTAAAGAAGAAAGGATCATTTTTATCTTCTTGAATGTCTTTGATAATATCGTTAACTATTGATTTCTTTTCTCGATTTACTGCGTTAAACCAAAGTGAATCATTGTAAATCTTTCTGACATCTTCACAAAGTAAATAATCAACAACTCTATTTGCTTCATATTTTTCTAAAATTCTGTTGATAGCATTAATCTTTGCAATAATTGAGAAATTTAAATCTTTGAAATCAATATTTTCATTGTATGGATCATCTAAAAGTCTAATTAAAGGTTTGTATCTGAATTTATTCAAATTACTCAGTGAATTTCTTACTAAAGCGATATTCATTTCTTTCATTGGCATGCAATCAGATAAAACTGCGATGCCAGCAAGAGTAACTAAATAATCATCGTAATAACCAATTAATCCGTATGAAACAAAAAGACAAAGGAATGCAGCAGAAATATTGTAATCTGTAAATTTGCTGACAAATTGATGGAAAACATATTCAGTTGGAATAGTTGCACCTTCAATTGCCTCATGGTGATCAATAATTACAACTTCTAACCCTAAATCAAGACAATATTGGACTTCATCCAATTTTGTGATTCCATTATCAACTGTGATAATGACGTCATATCCTCTTTCTTTTGCAGTATCAATTACAGATTTATTCAAACCATAGCCTTCAATATAACGGGATGGAATAAATCTTTCACAGACTCCGCCTAACTTATTAAAAGCAAATTTGATAATTGTAGTTGAAGAAATTCCATCGTAGTCGTAATCACCATAGATAAGAACCTTCTTCTTATCTTTGATAATTTGTTTAAGTTTATCAACAACTTTGCAGAAATCTTTATTTTGATATGGATCAATAAAGTCTTTAGTTCCCTGCAATTTTTTTCTATAGAAAAACTCTTCATCGGAAAGATGGTAGTATTCCAAGAGCTTTTGATGAAGAGTTTCTTTTGTCATAAATTTACCTCACTTAGTGGAAATCATTCAAACCAGGAATGATTGTTTCTTGAGGACCACGTCCTTCAAGTTCTTCGTAGTGTTTAATTCTTTGTTGTCTACGACTTGGTTTCTTATTCTTTTGAATTCTTCTTTGTTCACGTTTTTCAGAGAACTTCTTGAATGAGAGATTTGTTCTAATTGCAAGATAGATAACTGGAACGAGGACAAATGATAAGACGATACCAACTAAAATACAACAGAGTGAAATAAGTGGGAATGGAAGAACTGTTTCAGTGAGTGTTGCAAGTAAAATTAAGAATGTAGTACATGTAACAGTAACAAAGAATTTGTTGATTGAGAAGTTGAAGTTGAGTGCTTGAACCATGGTCTCAACTCTTTGTGCAGGTGTAGCAACTTTCTTCAATTTTCTATCAACTAACAATTCATTATTCTTCTTGAATAAAGGCATCAAGACAAATGAGAGAACAAGAGGAATAATGACTAAGCTAATTGCTGTGTAAGCATTGAATGGAACTCTGAAAAGTGTCATTACTAAGTAAGCAAATAAGGTACTGACTGAGCTGAAAGCAAGGTTACCTGTTGCAGCGGAAATACCAAATCTAGCAAAGATGTAGAGAGTTGACCATAAAATGCAGAGGGATGAAACTAAGTAAATTGAATTCAAGTAATAAGAATTCAAGACTTCAGTTGTTCTACCGTAGTTAACTTCAATTGGATTATCATCTTGAATATCAATACCATCGAGAACTAGTCTCATTTGGTCGATGAATGAATTCTCAATAGCATCGTCTTCAACTTGGTAGGAGATGTAGACTGTTCTGTTGAATTCACCTTTTTCTTCATCGATAACAGTGTTATCAACATTGAATGTCATATTGATGTAGGACTCAGGTAAAACTGAAGGTTCCTTTTCACCTCTAATATTATCGGTATTAGCTAAGTAGTTATTGAAATTATTTTCATTATCGAAGATTTCCAATGTGGAAGATGTATCGTAATCATGTAAGTTTGCTTGAATTGTGATGTATGAATTACCTGTGTAATTTGAATCTTCTGCATACAAACCAGCACCGGATAAACCGAAACCTAACATACAAGCGACTGTACCAAGAGCGATAACGCCACCAACTGCACCGCCGATTATACCTAATTTCTTAGTTTTGAAATTAGTTTCAACTTTTTCTTGAACTGTTCCATCTTCATTTTGGACAGAAACATTCTTCAAGCTGAATAACTTATCATCTTTAGCTTTTAAGCCATAGATGGATTCTTTGTTCTTATATTTTTCACCGGAAGTTAACCAGTACATCATCCATTTTGTTAAGTAGTTTGTGACGATGAAGGCTAAGAATGAGCCGATGAAGATGACTGCTGCCATATTTGCAACCATACCGTTACCGATTGCAAATGTTAATAAGGATGCTAAGCAAACAATCAAGCAGCTATCGACTGTTGTTAAGAAGGATTTATGATAACCTTCTCTGTTAGCTTTATCTAATTTTCTACCTTTCTTAAGTTCATCTTTGACTCTTTCAAAGTAGTTTGCAGTGATAAACATACTGAGTAAGAAGATGACACCAATACCAACGAAAACGGCTGGAGATAAGGCGAAACCGAATACTGAGAATAAATAAATTAATAATGTGGAGGTTGCGATTGAGGAGATGCTAGCAATTAAACCAGCAACACCGTAGAAGATTGTTGCAATGACTAATCCTAATAATAAAAAGCCGTACATTGCAAGAATTGAGTTTAAAAATGCATTTTCACCTAATGTTGCATCAAATTTGTTGTTGTACATGAATTTAATGTCGAAATCGTAGCTTTCTGCATTCAAAGCTCTGACATAGTTTCTTGCTGTGTCACTTGTGAAGGCTTGACCTTCTGGATTTGTGGAGAGTAAAATAACGTTATTTTCTTCATCGTAGCTATCGCTTGATAACTCGAAAAGAATCTTATCTTGCATTGCTAAATCTGGTTCTTCTTCATCATAAGCTTTGTCATAAGTATCATTTTCGGTCTTATCTAACCAAACAAAGATCTTATTTTTACCAGCTTCTTGAGTGACTTCACCACTTTTTGTGACTAAATCATCCCATGCGGTTTTATCTTTAACAGATAAGCCAGGAACTTGTGTACCATCTGAAGAAGTCATCAATTTAGCAAAATCGCCTTCTGTTAAAAGTTCCGATTGTGACTTGCATTCTTCTGCAGAAGTACAGAATGATAATTCACCATTCTTTGTCATAATATAGTTGACACTGGTGATATTTTCTGAAGAAGAGATACCAGCTTTAATTCTGGCTTCGTAACTAACTTCTTGATTATGAGTAGTTCTCAACAATTCGATATTTGCATCATTGATACCAAGGAGTTCGAATCTATCAGTTAATTGTTCTTCGATGTTGTTTTCATTGAATTGACTACTATCGACATTTTCTCTTTGAGTAATTTGGTAAACAAATTCAGTGCCACCACCATACTCACTAGATAAATTCTTATTATCTAAGACAACTTGAACATTGAAGCAAATAGCCAAAACAATAGTAATTGCCATTGTAATGAAAGCTAAAAATCGTCTCATAATTACCTCCGACAAAAAACTCAGTGCACAAAAAAGCTCTAAATTTTTTAACTTATATAATATATAAAATATAGGATGAATTTTCTATAAATAAGATAGATTTTTTTACGGCTTTTCCTGAAGTAGTTTAATTGAATCCTCCCTTGAATTTTTCTCAAGTTTCTTGATGTGCTCAAATGCTAATCTTGTGCATTTTCTACCTCGTTTAGTGAGGTTGATTAAACCTCTTTGAACTAAATAAGGTTCGTAGAATTCAACTAAATTTCTTTCCTGTTCACCAATAGCTGAAGCAATTGAACTTAAACCAGTTGGTTGATTGTTAAAACGTTCAATAAGACATCTAAGATACTTATTATCGATTTCATCAAGACCAAATTCATCAATTTTTAGAATCTTAAACGTTGCGTTTACTGTGTCATCATCGATTGAATCCTTATGATAATAACAAGCAAAATCTCTTATTCTTCTAAAAAGTTTATTAGCAATTCTAGGTGTTCCTCTAGATCTAATTGCAATCAACTTTGCTCCTGATAAAGAAATTGGAAATTGCAAAACTTTACTTGTTCTAAGAATAATTTCGATAAGATTATCGATGGTGTAGTACTTCAAATTCATCGAGATACCGAATCTATCTCTTAACGGAGAAGAAATATCACCTTGTCTAGTTGTGGCACCGATTAAAGTGAATGGTGCTAACTCAATTGTTAGTGATTTGCACTTTTCATCATGACCAACTGCAACGGAAAGTTTGTAATCTTCCATTGCACCGTATAAGATTTCTTCAACAGCTAAAGGTATACGATGAATTTCATCGATAAAAAGAACATCTCCTGGATTTAAGGTGGAAAGAATTGTCGCAATATCACCAGTTCTAGCAATGCTAGCACCGTTAACAACCTTTATTCTAACACCTAACTCATTAGCGATAATTCCACTTAAAGTGGTTTTACCTAAACCAGGTGGACCATAGAAAAGAATATGGTCAAGTGATTCCTGACGCATTTTAGCACCATGAATAAATACTTTTAAACTTTGCTTAAGCTCATCCTGACCGATAAAATCATCTAATCTTAAAGGTCGCAAGGTAAAATCATTGATATCTTCCATAATTTACCTCGACAAAAACTTCAAGCAACGGGAAATGTATTCTTCATCGGTTCTGAAATTGCTTCTATCAATTGAATTTAAACAATAAATAACTTCATCTCTAGTGAATCCAAGGTTAATTAAAGCATCGTAACTGACGGAAGTATTATCATCTTCTTTAGATAAAAATCTGTTATCAATCTTATCAAAAAGTGAGATGACTAACTGCTGAGCAAGTCTTGTTCCAACACTCGGTAATGATTTTAGATATTTGATATTCTTATTTTTAATTGCCCAAGCAACATTTTGAATGTTGCCGACGCTAAGAATACTCATTGCCGTTTTCGGACCAACTCCGTTTATCGATATCAAAAGCATGAAGAAGAGTTTCTCTTCAACAGTTTTGAATCCGTAATAAGCTCGTTCGTCATCTTTAACATGATAATAAAGAAATAGCGATGCTGTTTCACCTTGTTTGAAAGATTTTATGTCGTTAACAAAAATCTCAAAGCCAAAATTGTTACAAATCAAAATTAGGCTTTTAACAAAAATGTACTTTACAGTTCCTTCTAAGTAAGAAAGCATAAATTCCTCCTTTTTACAGAGGAATATTAAAAATTAGTCACGTATATATTTATTTGGACTAGGTGCCAAATTACGTTTATGCTCGGAAACTTGGTGTAAATGTTCAATTCTTTGAATTGTCTTTTCACTCAAATTGTCTTTTCCGTGTAAAAGATAACTATCAAGTTCATCGTAAGTGATGCCCATTTCACTCTCATCAGTTTGACCTTCCCATAATGAAGCACTAGGAGCACGGTTTAAAATAGTCTCAGTACATCCGTAATGACGAGCAAGAGCGAAAACTTCACTCTTAGTAAGTTCAACAATTGGAAGTAAATCACAAGCACCATCACCATGTTTAGTGAAGTAACCGGTGTAATTTTCATCCCAGTTGTCGGTACCTAAAACAAGGTAATTCAACTGTTGAGAGTAAGCGTATAAAGTAACCATTCTCAATCTGACTTTGACGTTAGCAACACTCATTCCAGTCAATTCTTTATTCTCCTGAATAAATGAATCGAATGTGGAGGTTAAATTGACAATCTTGTAAGTTAAATCAAATTTCTTTGCAAACTCAACTGCATCATCAACATCCTTAGTAGTTTTGCTAGCACAAGGTAAAATCAAATGAAAAACTTTATCTTTTCCAACAGCTTTAACTGCAAGCAAGGAAACTAAAGCGGAATCGATACCTCCTGATAAACCTAAAACGTAGCCCTTAGCATGGGTCTTTTCAAGCATATCTTTTAAAAAGGGAATAATTTCAGTTTCTGCATAATCGACTAATTTCATAATATCACCTCTTACCATATATATCGCATGAACTAAGAAAAAATTTAAAAATTAAAAATATTTTTTATTAATTGTAATAATCGAATTCAAAATCTTCTAAAACAACAGTGGAACCATCTTTGACGCCCATCTCGTGGAGTCTATCATCAACACCGATCTTATTCAAATATGAAAGAAGCTTCATAACACCTTCATCATCATCGGTATTGATACGCTTGTAGGCAAGGACGACTCTGTCACCAACAATATGATAGATACCTCTTTCGTCTCTGATGATATTAAAGATTTCTTTATCCTTTTCTTGAACACCAAGGACGACTTCTTCAGAATCGTTAATATCATCTTCATAGAGTGAAATTTCTGGACTTGATTGAACAAGTCTGTAACATTCCCAAAGAAGTGGTTTGATATTTTCTTGCATCAATGTGGAGATTTCAAAAATCTTGTACTTATCACCAACTTTTCTCTTGAACTCTTCAACCTTTGCTTCATCATAGACAGAATCGATCTTATTCAAAGCGATAACCATCTTTCTTTCCAAAAGTTTAAGGTTGTAAGATTCTAGTTCCTTATTGATTTTTACAAATGCTTCATAAGGATCTTCCTCTCTGGATACATCGACCATATGGATGATAACTTTGCATCTTTCGATGTGTCTTAAAAAGGTGAAACCTAATCCTTTACCTTTTGAAGCACCTTCGATAAGCCCTGGTAAATCTGCTAAAACAAAGCTTGCATCATCATCCAACTTAACAACTCCAAGTTGTGGAGTCAAAGTTGTAAACTCGTAATCTGCAATTTTTGGCTTAGCATTTGAAACTACTGATAAAAATGTTGACTTACCGACACTAGGAAGACCAACAAGACCGACATCAGCTAAAAGCTTCAATTCGAAATAGAAAACTTTTGTCTCACCTGGGGTACCATTTTCTGCTGTTCTTGGAATTCTGTGAGTTGGGGATTTAAAGCAGTTATTGCCTCGACCACCTCTACCACCTTTAACAGCAAGATACTCATCACCTTCCTTTTTAAGGTCGGCGAGAATTTTCATATTTTCATCCAAGATGACAGTGCCGATTGGGACAGGAAGATGCAAATCTTCAGCGTTTTTTCCAAACATCAATTTGCCTTTTCCTTTTTCACCATCATCTGCTTTGATTTTTTTACCAAAACGGTAGTCGATTAAAGAGTTGATTCCTCTTTTTGCGTAAATGTAGATTGAACCACCTCTACCACCATTTCCACCATCTGGACCACCGAATTCTACATATTTTTCATGACGAAAAGAGATAGCACCGTTACCACCGTTACCCGATTGCAATGTAACTTTTACTCTATCATTAAACATCTTACTACCTCCTAAAAATAAAAGGTTTCCCAATGGAAACCTTATTAACTACAATATTGTCTAATTATTTAGCTTCAGGATAAACAGAAACTTTAGTTCTTGTCTTACCTAAACGTTCAAATTTGACATGGCCTTCGACTAATGCGAATAATGTGTCATCTTTACCACGACCGACGTTTGTACCAGGATGAACCTTTGTACCACGTTGACGATAAATGATGCTACCACAATGACAGAATTGGCCATCAGACAATTTTGCACCTAATCTCTTTGCATGGGAATCACGACCGTTTTTTGTGGAACCGACACCCTTTTTAGATGCGAATAATTGAATATCAAGTGTAAATCTCATTTTATTCATTCCTTTCTAATTCGTGAAACTTTTATAAAGTCAGGATATTGATCTTGGATTGTCAATAGCTGAGTCTCTACAGTTTCTATTACTGTATGATCATGCAAGTCTATGTTATTTTGGAAATCGACTTTTACATAGCCATCCTTGACAGTATAATCGTAACTATCAATCTTTTTAAGATTGTTCAAGCTACCGATAACTATCGAACTAACAGCTGCACAGATTAAATCTTTTCCTTTTGTATCATAGTTTGAATGACCAGATACTAAGATGAATGTGTATTCATCTTGTAAGTAACCAATATCAACTTTAATCAATTTGATTACTCAACATCGATTGCATCGATGACTACTTTAGAATATGGTTGTCTATGACCAGATTTTCTGCGGTAATTTGATTTAGCTTTGTACTTGAAGACAACAATCTTCTTTTCCTTGCCGTTTTTAACAAGTGTACCTTTAACAGAAGCGCCCTTAACAACAGGGGAACCAACTAAAGTTTTTTCACCACCAACTAAAAGAACGTTATCAAAGACAACTTTGGAACCTTCTTCTTGGTTGAGTTTTTCGACGAAAATTGTTTGACCAACTTCGACTTTGACTTGTTTACCGCCAGTAGCAATAATTGCGTACATCTAATGTACCTCCTATCTTCTCACTAATGACTCGCTTGCGTAGGTGTGAATCAATCAACTTTAAACCTATTTGATGCGGTTGTAGCCTAGTGGAGTTACAACGTTCTATATTTTATATTATTTATATTAGTAAAACAATATCATAGAGTGAAAATGTCATCTTGGATTGGAAAAATTTTTTAATGATTTATCGGATTTTATTTCAAAATTATCGAACCATAACTATTTGTAATTAAAAATTGAATTTATTATGTACTTAAATTTGGAGTTTTAAAAGCAATTCATTTATATCCTAGTAAATTGTTAATTTATAAAACAATCGTAATCAATAAAAATTTAAAATTATGCACAACTCATTTATTCAAATAGCTCATACAACGTGTTCTTACTAGGTGTATGTCCTGTAGCTGAAATTTGTTCTCTTGTACCAACTAATACTTTAAAAGTTGTATCCTCGAATATATAATTTGTAAGCCAAAAACTAGGCACTTTAGAATCATCTACATCATCTTTATCGTCTTCTACTTCAATAGCACAATAATGCAATGAATCTGCAGGTATATCCTCTGGAAAGTCAAAATCAATTTCACCTTGCAAAAGCAATGCTTTGTCTTGATCTACAGTATAGGAGAAATAGCGTCCATACTCAACTTGAATTACATACTGTTTATAAAAGTTAGTGAAGTCATTAGTATTCTCATCAAAAAGGTAAAAATTAAATGTTGCATCTACAGTTTCTGGTGTTGGAGGATACACTGGACAAAAATTGTCAACGTTCGAAACTCCATCATTTGAAACGCACGATGTTAAATAAGAACACGATAATAGTGCAGAAAGTAAAAATAGTTTTTTCATAAAATTACCTAAAATTATTCTTTCTTAAATTGAGATATTTGGAAGTTAATGAAGCATTACAAGCAGATAAATTTAATAAAGCAATCATATAAAACTCTTATCTAACCAATGATATAAAAGTATAAATTCAACTCACTTCCAACATTTTCATAATCAAAATCGTCATCTAATATGTAACCAACTTGTCCACAATTCATTTTCGTATAGAGAGGACTAGGACTCAAATAGCCGCTATAAATTTGATGATAAAGACGATAAGGAATTTCATAAGTCAATAAATCATTGATATATGAATAATTCAAATCTTTTCTATCAACGACAAAAGTGTAAGTGTCTCTCACCTTATAATCCAAAGCAATTACTTCATAGCCATCCATCAAGTACTGATAAATTTTTGGATCATAAGTTGGTTCAAACTGATTAAAATTAATTGTTACTTTATCATCTGAGCAAGATGAAAGTCCAACTGAAGAAAATAATAATGCTGCTATGCCAAAAACAGATTTCAATTTTGTTCTTTTCATACTTTGATTTTACTTTTTTGCACTTGTTCAAACAATTAAAATTCTTATAATTAAAAATATATCCTTGGATTTTCAACAAATTAACTTCTATCAAAAAATTGATGCTTGCAGTAAGCATCAATTTATAAGATCTATACTTTTTCAAACTTAATTTATATCCAAACTATTAACGATAGTATTTCAGATTAGAACCGATAAAAGGAATCTCTCTAAAATCCTCATAGTGTTTTCTAATAAGATAATCGAGATGATTACCGATAACTTTTGCATAAACAATATAACCCATAGGATTTGGATGGAAGCCCATAGCAAATTTTTCTCTTGCTTTTTCATCGTAAACTGGACCGTAGTTTGTTATATCGATTGTATACATATATTTAAATTTTGCACATACTTTTTCGATTTCACTTAAAACGTAATAACAGATATCATCCTTTTCTTTGCTAAGATGATCAAGTTGCAAACTGACGATAAAAATTCTTGAGTTCTTCTCGATACTTCTAAGCTTACAAATAACTTTACCCATGTATCCAAAATAAGTATCTGTGTTATTTTCTGGATGTAAAACATCAATATCTTCAGCTGAACCAATTTTTTGTTTGTATAAAAAGATGTCGTTATTTCCTAGATTTAAAATATAAGCTTGACACTTCTGCCAAAAATTGTTCTCATCTGCCCATGATTCATAAAATTCTTTAAATGACATACCTCCACGGGAGAAATTTAAATACTTGGTACCAGTGATTCTTTCTAATACTGCAGGCCAAGAATATTCGTACATATCGTGATAGTGAATTTCACCTTTATCATCGATCGACTCAAATTCACCACTTGAAAGAGAATCACCAACAATACCTACATTTTTAAAGATTGAAGCAAAACCACAATCATCTTTGATAATTTCCAAAGGATGAGATTGATCAACCATTTCAAATAATTTTGAATCCATATTAGACACCTTTCTTTTTATCCCATTCACAACCAGTTACTTCTTTTAAGTCAAGGCCTTTTGTTTCACCGACGCATTTTAAAACTACTACAATAGCACCGATTAATCCAGGTAAAGTTAAACAAAGGTAGAAGTAACCAAATGAAGATGTTGGAATGTAAGGAACAACAACCATCATAATTAAACCAGCAACGCCACCGATAACACCATTTAACAATGTGTTGATAACTGTAATTGATGAACGTAAGTTAGTTGGTGATGATTCTGAGAACATAATTGAGCCGATTGTATCACCAGCACCCCAGTAGCAACCCATAAAGCAACCGATGACAAAACCAGTTAAATATGGTGTCCAACTGAGCATTGACGAAGCAATAAATAATGAGTAACAGACAACCGAAGTGACACTCATAGCAATAATTGTAGTCTTTCGACCAAATTTATCAGAGATAAATCCAGAAATAAATGTAGCTAATGCATTTCCAACAGGATAAAGGTACATTGCTAAAGTAATTTCTTCCTCAGTCATACCAGCACTTTCAGCCATGACTGTGTTGTAACTTGATGTTGCTAAACTTGCAAAGTAGAAGAAAACGCAAGCGATGATAAGCCATCTTAATTGATGATGTTTAAAAGCAAATTTTAAGCCATTAATAATACCACCTTGGGCGTTGTTGGCTTTTTCTTCCTTAGACTTTTTCTCTCTTTCTTCAATAGGAGTTTGTAAGTATTCAATTCTCTTTTTAAGGAATGTATGAGTTTCTTTTGCAGCAAATATTGCGATAAAGGAGAGAACAAATCCAATAATAGCAGGAACTAAATAGACAATATGCCACATTGATGATTCATTTTTCATCAATGTTTGTCTAAGTAGCGGAACAAGTAATGTGCCTAAAATAGCGATTGATTTAACAATTGAGTAGTTTCTCGCACGAGTTTTTTCATCTGAGCATTCAAGGATGTAGACAGCTTGCATATCGTGACTGACCATGAAACCCATCAAAGTGCCACCGATCATGTAAACGACAATATTATTTGATAAATAAACAATGAATAATCCTAATGCCATGCAGAATGTGTTGATGATCAAAAATGGTTTTCTTCCAAATCTATCTGCAAGTGGTCTGTAAATTACCATCAGTAAACTTATTGGATATGTGATGTATCCTAATGCAGAAAATAGTGATAAACCTTCACCATACTCCCAGCCCATGTTTTGAACAAAGAACTCGTTGACTATGTTAGATTGAAACTGAATGTTGATAGTTGAAGCAATTTCATCAGTGATAAAAACAAGAGACAAAATCATGAATAAATAAGTTAAATAGAACTTATTCTCTCTGAATTTAAATTGCTTTTGACGATGAGCGAGCTCTTTTTCTTCTTTCAGTTTCATCTTCTGAATTTTTTCAAGATCCATTTTTCTCACCTCCATATTGATAGTTATAAACCATGAAATTTTTAGTCATATCTTCGGATATTTTCATCTTTTCTCTTAACTTATTAAGAACTTGGATGAAGCCTTTAGAATCTTTGCAACCATTCAATAAATTCTCTGTTTCAATAAGTTGATACCAGAATATATTCAATACAATCTCATCAGTTGCAAGTGAAGTTAAAGCGTGATTCTTAGTGTGAATAGAAATCGAATCTTCACCGCAGTTTTCACCGATGATAACTTCATTTTCATCGACAATAAGTAAAATTCTCCGATATGGGAAGAGATTTTCGGCATCTTTAATTCGATAGGAGAATATCTTTGCACCGGTGATACTGATGTCTTCAAAAGCAAAGATATATACTTTAACTCCTCGAGCGATTGCAGCAACTAAATCATCGTAAATAAGAACAAATTCCTTCTCCCAAATAGAAAGTGAAATTTCATTCTTTGCAGTTTGAATAAGTTCCTTTGCTTTTTCAATTGATTTTGCAAAACCTTTGATATTGAAGATAAATTCACTATCTTGAACTTTCTTTGAGATGAGTTTAAGGCGGCTTTCAGCAATTTTAAGATTGTTAGTTTTCTCCTCTTCGATAAGTTTCAATACTTTTTCGTAATCCAAAGCGTGGTAGTAATTTGTTAGACCATCACTTTTAATTACAAATCCTTTTTCAACAAGTCGGTTGATGACATCATAAACAATAGATCTTGAGACACCGGAAAGTTTAGCTATTTCATAACCGTTCATAGCTTTATTTTGAATAAGTGTAACGTAGACCTTTGCTTCATTTAATGTGAAACCGATCTTTAGTAAAAAATCTAAATCATTAGTGTTTCTATTCATGTCAACTATTATATAACCGCTTTCAAACATTTGAAATAGTGATAATTAAAATGACTATAAAAAATTTTTTGCAAATAAAAAGTGTGCCTAATCAAAAGCACACTGGAGTATATACAAAATCTTAGATAAAATTACAAACTTATAACGCAATTTAAGTCTTTCTATCTAAGTTGCTAACTACAATATTTAGTCTTTAATCAATGCAGTAAGAGCATCGAAACTTTCTTTGGAAAGATCGTGTTCAATCTTACAAGCATCCTGCTCAGCAATATCTTTATCAACACCGAGTTGAATGAATAATTTAGTTAATCTTTGATGGCGATTGTAGATAAATTCAGCTCTTTGTTCACCTTTCTCGGTGAGATGGATGAAATCTTTATCATCGAAAGTAATGTATCCATCGTTAATAAGCTTTTTCATCGCTCTGGAAATACTTGCTCTGGAGTAATCGAATCTTTTTGCTAAGTCAATTGATCTTACAGGAGAAAAACCTTCGTTTTTCATAACGAGAATCATCTCTAAATAATCTTCACCAGATTCATGAATGCTCATATTGCCTCTCCTTTTTCTTTAATATTATAGTAAGTTAGAAATCTTTAAAAAATAAATATGAATACCGTTTTATTAACAAATATTAAAAAAGCGGCAACGAGCTATTTTCCCAATAAGGTATCTTCGCCACCTTGGTGCT